>Ga0209978_10001320_pt1 | contig 10376 bp, 6 predicted proteins | sample BentaG_FD_182805 | JGI IMG/M metagenome (GOLD analysis project Ga0209978, IMG submission 182805) | Deep subsurface microbial communities from South Atlantic Ocean to uncover new lineages of life (NeLLi) - Benguela_00093 metaG (SPAdes)... | ecosystem: Environmental > Aquatic > Marine > Oceanic >...
AAGCGTATTAGAATCTATGGATTTAGATCCGTCTTACTTAGAGTTTGTAAATATTCGAGAGCACTCAAGTTTTGTTCATAGACACGACATTCCTGGAGCGAAGAGTACCGCTGAAGATGCTATTCGAGCTGGAGTTGCTAGAGCTTCCGTGTTAGAAAAAATCCAAATTAGAGAAGTTGACATAACAAAAAAAGCTTTAATAATTGGTGGTGGCGTCGCGGGATTATCCGCAGGGATAGATTTAGCCGATGAAGGATTTGAAGTGCACTTGGTAGAGAAAAAACCTACAATTGGGGGAAAAATGGCAATGCTAGATCGTACTTTTCCTACGGATGATTGTAGTATATGAATTCTCGGTCCTGTAATGCTCCAAACAGCGAGAATGCCTGGATTAAACTTACATACCTACAGTGAAGTAGAAGAAGTAACTGGATTTGTAGGAAATTTCAAGGTTAAAATCCGGAAAAAAGCAAGGTACGTAACTAACGAATGTAACGGCTGCGGTGCTTGCTGGGAGGTCTGTCCTGCTTACGGATACAACGAATTTAATGAAGGATTGAACCCCCGGAAAGCAATTTATTCATCCTTCGCACAGACAGTTCCGATGTTGGCACAAATCGATATGACGCAATGTATTAAGTGTGGACTATGCGAAAAAGCGTGTGAAGTAGATGCGATTGATTTCGACCAAGAAGACGAGCTTTTAGAAGTAGAGGTCGGCTCGATAGTTGTAGCAACAGGTTGGGACGAATATGAACCTGAAACGGGTTATTTAGGTTACAATGTCTATCCTAATGTAATCACTCAACTAAAACTTGAAAGGATATTAGCACCTAATGGGCCTACGATTGGACATTTAAAACGTCCTTCCGACGGAAAAAAGCCAAAAAGCGTCTTGTTCATTCAATGCGTTGGTTCAAGGGATTTAACACGGCAAACTTACTGTAGTGCAGGTGTGTGTTGTATGATCTCAGTTAAGAATACAAAACTCATCAAACAACACGCTCCCGAAATTGATGTCACTGTAGCTTACATGGATATAAGAGCAGCTGGGAAGGATTACGAAGAATATTTTACAGCGTCCCGTAAAGAAGGGATAAAATATATTAGAACAAATGTATCCCGACTTCAAGAGGATCCTGAAACACACAATCTTAAGGTTGTATTACAAAACACGGTTGGAACTACTGGATTAAAAGATTTCGAGTACGATTTAGTTGTTTTGTCTTGTGCCATGATGCCAGCTAAGGGGATTGAAAAGCTTTCGAGCATATTAAAACTTGAAAAAAGTCATGATGGGTTTTTCAAGGAGTTTCATTCGCGATTAAACCCTATTGATACAAAAATTCCGGGAATAGTGTTAGCTGGTGTATCTCAAGGTCCTAAGGCGATCTCAGACTCAATATCGCAAGGAAGAGCGGCTGCGTCTTCTTTAGCAAGGTTAATGATGAAGGATAAATACCGAATTCTCTTAATCCGTGCAACTGTTGATAATGAAAAATGTGCGAAATGTGGATTATGTCAACTTAATTGCCCTTACGATGCTATTAAAGTAGAATCTGATGGTGCTGAGGTAAATGAAATCCTATGTAGAGGTTGTGGCGCTTGTTTAGCTAATTGTCCCTCAGAAGCAATAACTTTAAGATATTATCGTGAACCCCAATACGAAAAACAAATTGATGCTATATTGGAAAATATATAGAGAGGTGTAATATATGGTAGCGAAGGTAAAAGACCAAGTAAAGATTTTAGCATTTATGTGTTGGAAATGAGGTTATGGCGCTGGAGACATGGCAGGTACGATTCGAGCTCAATATCCCGCAACAATTAGACCAATCAGGATAAATTGCACTGGGAGAGTTACACCTAGCTTAATGATGAGAGCTATTGGAAAGGGAGCAGATGGCGTAATAGTTGCTGGATGATACGAGGGAGAATGTGACTACGAAACTGGGAATTTAGTAGCGGCAAGAAACGTAGAATATACGAAAGATATTTTAAAGACAGCTGGAGTAGCACCAGAAAGAATCCAAATGTTTAGCTGTAGTGCAGCTGAGGGTCAGAAATTTCAAGAAGAAGTCACCCGAGTATCTGGAATAATAGAGAATCTAGGCACCAACCCCATTAAAGAATCTCTAATAAAAGAAGCTGAGAAAAAAGATTCTGAAGAAAAGAAGAAAAAAGATTAAACCGAATGAATGATTTTCGCGAAAAAATAATAGTCGCGAGAAGACGGACCATTCTGCAATGGTTTCGGTAAAAAAAGGTTTACCCCACATTTTTTAATTTTTTGAAGTTTAGTTCTATTAAACTTCTAATATATATTGGTATAGAAATAAAAATATGAGACTTTCTTGTATTAATGTTAAAATTTTTTTATTTTATTTTACTCTTAACCACTAGAAAAGTCAAATAATCCCGTAATTTTTAATTTCACAATTAATTAACTATTATTGTGATTTTTTAATGGGAAAGGACCAAAGATTAGAGATTGCAAAACAAGTATTAAAAGCTGAACAACTGTTTAAAGCAAGACAGTTTAAAAAAGCAGGTAAAAAGTATTATTTAGCAGGTAATTCTTTCCTCAAGTTAAATGAATTTGAAGACGCTAAAGACTGTTTCATCAATGGTTCAAAAACTTTTGTAGAAATAAAGAAATTTGATACTGCAATTGAGTTACTTAGACAATCTGGAGAAGCTTGTCTTTATGCCGATAAATATTTAGATGCTAACCAAATATATAAAGAAGCTCTAAGTTATATTCCCAAACTTAAAAAAAAAGGAGAAAGAAGCTCGAATCTTGTAAATTTTTCTGTTTTATCTTACTTATGTTTATTTCTTAAAGGAGTTCCGAAAGATGGATTAGATTATATAAAAAAAATTCAAAAAAAAATGTCTAAAGAATTTTTCAAAGAAAATCCATTGATAAAGCTCGTTTCTGAAATTACGATTTCTCTAAGAGACAACCAAATTAAATACGTAGAGAAAATTAAAGAAAATATAGGAAACTATAATTTTAGAGAAGCTGAGATAAAATTAGTAAAAAATGTATTACTATTGATAAATTTAAAATTGTTGATAGATTCAACATTCAAACTAGATAAAGAATCCTATTCTACTAATGAATCCATAAATTTAACTCTCAATTTTGATACATCAAGTTTACCACAGATTTTAAAAGATTCTTACTATCAATTTGAATTACGCGATTTTAACATAACTAAAATATTAATCAACCTTTCAGATAATTTGACTACGAGTAGAAAACCAAGTGTTCCGTTCGTTATTGATATTGGAAAGGAATCTCGTTTAGAGTTCATTTTTAAACCACATTTTCAAATTGATAATCCACTAATAGGTCCTATGTTATTTACATGTGAACTAAACAGAAACTTGATATTTATATATGAAACTCAATCACTAACACCAAAATTAACATCTCCCCCAGCTACATTATTAACATCAATTAAAAATCTAAGACCCCCCCTTATTGACAAAACTTTCCCTTTAGAAATTTTGATTGAAAATAAAAGTGAAGGAGAAGCGATAGATATAAAAATCGATGTCGAATTCCCCGAGAAGTTAAAAATTATGAGAGGTACTACGAAAAAGCAGATTTATTCCCTAAGGACAAACGAAGATTTAAAATGGGAGATTAATCTGAAACCACTTGAAGCAGGAGATTATATTATTAAAATAAATATAAAATTTATGGATCCTGACAAGAATTCAATAGAAGAAACAAAAGAATTTCCATTTTCTATAAAACTATAGAAAATTATAAAGGTTAAATTAGAATAGGGTCTTTTGAGTTATAAGTAACTTTCTCGCATTTATCCTTACCAATAATAACATCATCTTCTAATCTTAATCCCCATTTATCTGTCCAATATAATCCCGGCTCACTAGTATATACCATATTTTCTTTCAGCTTAAAATTATCAGGTACTTTCCAGCTCATTCTACCTCCTACATCGTGAGCCTCAAATCCTAACGCGTGTCCATATCCATGGAAAAACAACTTCTCGTGATCATATCCCTTCTCTGCTAAATACTCGCGACATTTCTTAGCCGGCACATTATTTGGGGTGCCATCAGTAAAAAACTTATGCGCAACTTCTTTCGATTCAAAAAGAGCATTATATGCGTCAACAAATTCTTTCACAGGTTTTTCTCCAACCCAAAAGGTCCATGTTATATCAGAACACATCTCGTCTATTTGTAATCCAGTATCTACTAATAACACACCTGGCTCGATTTTCTTCATAGAAGTATTATGATGTGGATCTGCTGAATGAGCTCCAGTACCAACTATTGCCGGAAAAGAAGGTTTCCCTAATTTCATATATTCGTATTCTAATTTCGCTTTTACTTCGTTTTCGGTCATACCAACTTTAACCCAGTCTGGAAACTTCTCCAACAATTCTAAAGTGGCTTTGCATACATTTCGTAAGTCTTTTAATTCTTCTGAAGACTTAACGCTCCGTAGGCGATTAATTATGGGTGCTGCTGATATAAACTCTGTTTGAGGGGCTAATTCTTTCATTGAGAAAAAATCACCTGCACGAATCTGATCTGCATATGCAGTTCCATTTGGAGTTAAAACATCCTCTCCAAAATCTAATGCGATCCGCGGTTTATTAATTAATGACCTTAGTAAAGTCGTTAATTCGCTCATTGAGTTATAAGAAACCACTTTAGCTTTGATTCCTTTATTTTTTAAAGAGCGTTCGATCATGGGGGCTTCCATCTCAACAGCAATAACTTTATGGTTCCCATCTGCCCCAACAAAAATGTAGTGCCGTGCGTGAGATGCGACACCTAGCATAATACGCGAGTGTACATCACTATCTTCAATACATATTATTAACCAACCGTCTCCATTTATTTCTTTGAGTACTTGTTGGGCTCTTTCGAATTTATTCATATTTCTAATCATTTATTGGTTTTTAATTAATTTTGTTAAAATTAGTTAAAAAAATAATCGGAAAAATAAGAAGTGGCAGTTAACGACATCTATAAGAGGAATTTAATGAAATTTCAAGTAAAATTATTTAACCAAATGATCTAATTAATAATTAAACATACAATATTTTGATATTATGAAGCTAAAAGTAAAAACAATAAATTTTGAGACGGGAAATACTAAAGATGTTGTTCTAAATATTAAGGATGCTCAAAAACTAGGACAAAAAGCCGGTGACCGCATTAATATTAAAAATTTAGAATCTAAAAATATCGAAGATAAATATTTAATTGCGATATTACAGGTTGATTATTCAAATTCTCTCGTAGAGCCAGGAGAAATTGGAATATTTTTAGATATTCTTAAAGAGAAAACTACACTTCAAAATGGAACTCTTTTATCCGTAAAACCTGCAGCTCCTCCAGATTCTTTTGAATTTATTCAAAAGAAGATAAAAGGAAATAAGCTGACAAGCGAAGAAATTAATAGCGTCGTCACAGATGCAGTCTCGGGCTCTTTATCTAGGATAGATTTAGCTGCGTTTATAACAGCTGTTTCTATAAATGGAATGGATAATGAAGAAATGACATCATTAACATTTGCTGAAGCTAGGAGTGGAGAAATCTTCAATTTTGGGCCTGAAGTATACGACAAACATTCTACAGGAGGAGTACCAGGAAACAAGGTTACGCTCATAATTGTCCCTATTGTAGCAGCTGCGGGACTAACCATTCCTAAATCATCTACAAGGGCTATAACTTCACCATCTGGAACAGCTGATTCTATGGAAGTTTTGGCACCGGTCGCTTTTAAAGCAGAAAAATTGAAAAGTATAGTGTCAAAAGAAAATGCTTGTATTATTTGGGGTGGGGCTCTTAATACTTCGCCTGCGGATAATATATTAATCGAAATTGAACGCCCGCTACATATGGATCCTATAGGTCTTATGATACCTTCTATAATCACCAAGAAGTTATCTCTTGGAGTTAAAAATCTCGTGTTAGATATACCAGTTGGAGAAGGAACAAAGTTTGTTACCCCAGACGATGGCAAACAATTCGCTTATATATTCAAAGAAATTGCTAAAAATGTCGGAATTCAAGCAGAATGTGCATTAACGCTTGCTCACCAACCTATAGGTCACGCAATTGGACCTGGTTTAGAAGCTAAAGAAGCATTAACCTTGCTTATGGATTATTCTGTTGGTCCCAATTCTTTAATTGAAAAATCCACAGATTTGGCAGGTATTCTACTCGAAATGGGAGGAAAGGCTCAAAAAGGAATGGGACAAAATTTAGCGAAGGAAATATTAAGATCAGGAAAAGCTTATGAGAAAATGAAAAAAATTATCAAGGCTCAAGGTGGAAATCCTGAAATTAAACCGGAAGATATTAAACTAGGACCTCATACAAAAGAATTTTTTGCTACTAAATCAGGACACATCACAGGCGTGAACAACGCTATCATTAATCAAATAGCTAAAGCTACTGGATGTCCACATTCAAAAAATTCTGGCGTTGAAATTTTCAAAAAACAAGGAGCACGAATAAAGGAAGGAGACTTAATCTTCAAAATGTATTCCGACAGCCAAAATAAACTTAACAAAGCAGAGAAAATATATAATTCTACTGGTGGGCCAATCATTCTAGGGGGAATGATGATAGAAAGGATTTAAATTATAAGTTTTAATAATATTTATTTAAATGGTAAGAAGCTATAATTATAAAATATTTTTGCATCTTTTTTAATTAAGCTTCAGTTATATATAGCATTAGCTCTAATTATGTAATAGATTTTTGAAAAAAGGTTTAGATGATACAAAATGGAAAATTCAATTAATGTAGATAAAACACATATGTTAAAAGTAATTGCATTAGATACAGGGGGTACTATGACGGATTCCTTTATTATAGATGAGAAGGGTAGCTTTGCTGTAGGAAAAGCATTAACAACTGGTAAGGAAGAATCTATTGGAATCTTAAACTCAATCGCGGATTCCTTAAACGAATGGGGTAAAAATTTACAAGAAACTGGTTCTGGTGTGGAAGCTTTAGTATATTCAGGTACAGCTATGCTGAATAGGCTTTTAGAAAGAGAAGGAAATGATAATATCGGAGTAATCGTTAATGCTGGATTTGAAGATCTCCATCGATTAGGTAGGGCGATACAATGCTGGATGGGGCTTGATTACGCTGGACGACTTCATGCTAGAGAACATGAACATCCCCCCTCTCTTATTCGCAGAAATAATTTTAAAGGTGTGAGAGGTAGAATTAATTTTTGGGGAGATGAACTGATTCCTCTTTATGAGAATGATGTAAAAAAAGCCGTAGAAGAATTACTCAACATGAATGTCGATAGCATCTGTGTATGTTTACTCTGTTCTTACATGAATTCAAGACATGAAATGGAGGTAGAAAGAATAGCTAAGCAAATAATGAAAAATAAGGGAATAGAGATACCAATAATCCTTTCTTCTGAACATAATCCAGTAAGAGGTGAAACGCCACGATTGAATGCTCTTCTCATTGAACAGTACGCAGCAGAACCTTCAAGGAAACAATTAAAAGCAATAGCTGAAACGCTTAAAAATAAAGGCGTGACAGCTCCTCTTAGAATCTTGACCTCTTATGGAGGAACGATGTCTCCTTACTCTAAATCACTTATTCCAACCATGGTATCAGGACCAATAGGGGGTATGATAGGTAGCAAATTTATAGCTGAAAAATATGGTATTAAAAATTTAGTATCTTCAGATGTGGGAGGTACAAGTTTTGATGTAGGGTTGACTATGGAGAAATATGTCCCAACGAAGTGGGAAAGCTCACTCGGTGGGTTTATCCTAAACATTCCTATGATAGCCTTGGATTCAATTGGAGCAGGTACAGGTATGTATGTAAGATACAATGACATTTCTGGGAGACTTGAATTTGGCCCTGAAAGTGCAGGATATCATATTGGAGTGTGCAATGAGCAGTCTGGAGTAGAAAAAGTCACCATGACAGATTGCAGTTTGATTCTTGGGTATCTCAATCCGAACTATTTTTTAGGTGGTAAAGTTCCTCTAAATAAAAAAAGAGCACTTAAGTACATAGAAGATCAAATAGCTACACCTTTCAAAGCTGATCCCTTTGAAACTGCAAGAGGAGCTTTAGATTTAATCGAGATTAATATGAAAAACCATTTGAATGGGATGATTCAAGGTCTTGGATTTAGACCAGAAAATTATACGCTTTTAAGCTTTGGAGGTGGTGGACCTCTCCATGTAGCCGGTTATTCAAAAGGCTTATCATTTCAAAATGTTATGATACCTGAATGGGCTCCTGCATTTTCAGCTTATGGATGTGCCTGTGCTGATCATTCTTATAGACACGAAATATCCGTAGATCTAGTTATCGATCCGGATAAATCTATGAGTGGATTTGTTGCCTCAATGCTTAGCTCAACATGGACTGACTTGAAGACTAAAATTAGAGAAGAGTTTGAAAAAGAAGGGAGAAATCCTGATGAAATGGAATTTAAACCCTCTCTTAAATTACAATACTTTGGAATGTTGAAGGATTTAGAAGTAGAATCACATACCGATGTCCTAACTGCGGAATATTCAGCAGAGTTGGATCGTTTTGATTCACCTGATGTAGAATTAATTCTTAAAAGATATGATGATCTTTTTGAGAAAATATTTCGACGAGGAACCAAAAGTCCTGAATTAGGCTATCATGTTACAAAAGCCGTTGGAACGGGAGTAGTACCAGTCCCTAAACCTAAATTACCAGAATACAAATTAGTTGGTGAAATCCCTAATGATGAATCTTCTAAAGGATCACGAGATACATACTGGGACGGGAAATGGTATGATTCCTCTATTTGGGAGATGAAGCTAGTTAATAGTGGTAATATAATTAAAGGTCCGGCTGTTATCGAAGCTCCAGCTACTACTCTAGTAGTTCCGCCAAATTATCAAGTAAAGCTTGATAAGCACAGAATTTTTCACATGGAGGTAAAGTAAAGATGGAATTAAAAAAAATAGGTTGGGAAGACAAATCACTTAAGGAAATGCTTGAAGAAAGCGAAAAACGTCTTGAGGAAAAGAAAAGCTATTATGGGATTGAAAACTTAAGTTTAAAGGAGGAAAATCCGTTTAAGTATGAAAGGGCATACGCGAGTTTAAGAGGAGCTTTAGTATCTGCTAGAGAAACAGCCTTACATGTAGCAGCATCACCCATCGTTACAGAAATAGGGGAACTATGTTTTGGATTATATACACCAGAAGGAGATTCTATCGCTGTTTCTACCGGTATTTTGGTTCATATCCATACTATGAGTGAAGGTATAAAATTTATGATTCGGGAAGGCTACGAAGAAGATCCTACCATAAATCAAGGTGACATTTTCTTAAATAACGATCCACAATGTGGAAATGTCCATACAACAGATGTTCAGACCCTAATTCCAATTTTTTGGGAAGAAGAGCTCATCGGTTGGGCGGGTGGAGTAACTCATCAAATAGATATAGGCGGTATTACACCGGGTCATACCTTAGTGTCTTCGATTCAACGGTTTGATGATGGAGTTTACTATACATGTCGAAAAATAGGGTCGAATGATAAAATCTGGCGTGATCATATGATTAGTGCAAGAAAAGCAGTTAGAAGTCCAATGTATTGGGAGTTAGATGAAAAATGTCGACTTGCAGGGAACTTGATGATAAGAGATGCAGTTTATGAATTCATTGAACGAGAGGGTATTGATTATTATAAACAATTTATACGAGAAGCTATAGAAGAAGGAAGGCAAATTCTGATAAAAAGAGTTAGAGAAAGATTAATTCCTGGAAGATATCGAGCATCTTCCTTTATGGACCTTCCTATGAAGGACCAAGCTTGGGTACCAATCGCAAAAGTTGATAGAATAGCGAATCATCCGATTGAGATCGTGGTTAAAGAAGATGGATCCCTTTCTCTTTCATTTGATGGTGCTAGCGCAGCTGGAGCTAATGCTTTTAATTGTGATAAAGGCGCCATGGAGGGGGGTCAGTGGGTCCTTTTAACGCAAGTTTTAATTTACGGAGATAAAGTTAATGACGGAGCGTATTTTGCAGTTGAGAAAGATTATCCATTAGGATCTTGGGCTAATCCAGGAGATCCATATCTATCTTATCAAGCACCGTGGGGAAATTTAATCCCTGCTTATACAACTATGATGAAATGTGTATCTTATGGATTATTCTCACGCGGTTTTAGGGAGGAAGTTGTACCTGGTTATGGATTTACTGGAGATACTATTCAAGGAGGAGGAGTTTATAATGCCGGACCACTGAAGGGAGAAAGATGGATGTTATCAACTTTTGAAATATCTGGTCAAGGTCTAGGAGCTAGTGCTGTAAGAGATGGTCTTAACTGGGGATATG
>Ga0209978_10001321_pt1 | contig 10372 bp, 14 predicted proteins | sample BentaG_FD_182805 | JGI IMG/M metagenome (GOLD analysis project Ga0209978, IMG submission 182805) | Deep subsurface microbial communities from South Atlantic Ocean to uncover new lineages of life (NeLLi) - Benguela_00093 metaG (SPAdes)... | ecosystem: Environmental > Aquatic > Marine > Oceanic >...
TTTCATTAAAAACTACGTCACTACTGGTAATTTTTTGCTTTTGTGATGCAATTGTAACCTTCTGCCTATGATTAGTGACACTTGATAGAGATGAAAGGATAGTATAATGGTTTCATTATGAGTGTTACCGGTACTATCTCACCCGGAGTCTCTCGCCTGAAGAGAAGACTTCATGCCACCGGAGTGAAAACACGCTCGAAGTACATGCGGTTTCTGGATGCTCATCCTGAAGAGTATCAGAGGCTTACTGATTTCCTGACTATATCCGTGAGTAGCTTCTTTAGAAGCCCATACGCTTTTCAGCAAGTAGCCAGGCTGGTGTTACCTGAGCCAGTATCGTACAAGAGAGAGCAGGTAGAGCGGAGCCCGAGGGTCTGGAGCGCTGCCTGTGCCCGAGGTGAAGAGCCTTACTCCATAGCTATACTGCTTGCCAACTTTCGTGGAGACCTTGACGAGCAACCTGTGTGGTAAATTGGAGTGCCTTGATACCAAGGCAAAAATATACAAGAAGAATGGAGGAGGTGATGATGTCTAAGAAAGGAGCAGTACTAAACAGCAGACCTTCCCCGGACATTACCCGGGGTAAGCAGACAGAAAGTGAATCAACGCTGTCGGTAAAGAGGCTTAAGGCTTTGATAGAAGAAGTTCCCATTAGCATATGCACTACGGACATCAAAGGTACACTCACTTATGTCAACAAGACGTTTGAACAAGCCTCAGGTTATTCACGGGAGGAAGTGGTGGGCAAGAATGGGCTTAAGCTTGGCCTGTTCCCCTATGAAACCCTGAAACTCCTTAGAGAGCGGATGAAAGGAAAGCTGATGGGCAAGCCCCCTGGTCTCTTGGAAACGCAGTTCAAACGCAAAGACGGACAATGGCTGTGGGTAGAAATGAAAGCCAAGGTGCTCAAGGAATATGGCATACCCATCGGCTTCCAAATCGTCGCACAGGACATCACCGAGCGCAAGCGGGCGGAGAGGGCACTACAGGAAAATGAGGAAAAGTTGCAGCGGATGTTTGACTCTGTCTCTGAGGGAGTAACGGTTACTGACCTGAATGTGGTCGTCACCGAAGCCAACGAAAAAGCCGCTGAGATGCATGGGTTCAGCTCCCCAAAAGAGATTTTGGGGAAGAGTGCTCTTGATTTTATACACCCTAATGAGCATGAAAAGGCAATGGGGAATATGAAGAGGACTTTGAAACATGGGGTGTCTGGGACCATAGAATATAGACTCATCAAAACAGACGGCTCCGAGTTCCCTGGGGAGTTAAGCGCCAGCGTGTTGAAGGATGCTTCTGGCAATCCGGTTGGCTTCATTGCAATCACAAGAGACATCACTGAGCGCAAGCGGATGGAGCAGGCATTAAAAGAATCAGAAGAAAGGTACAGAGCTTTATTTAGAGCAAATGCAGACGGAGTACTTATTGCAGACTCCCAAACCAAGAAATTTGTATTTGCCAATCCAATTATATGCCAGATGTTAGGTTATAGCGAAGGGGAACTAACAAAATTAGGTGTAGGTGATATTCACCCGAAAGATAATCTGGGGTATATAATCTCTGAATTTGAGGCTCACGCAAGAGGCGAAAAAACGTTGATAGAAAATATTCCATGTTTACGGAAAGATGGGGAAATAATATATGTAGATATTAAGTCAACCACAACTCTTGTAGATGGCAGAAAGGTTAACGTCGGTTTCTTTCGCGACATCACCGAGCGCAAGCAGGCGGATGAGGCACTGCGGGAGAGTGAGGAAAAATTCAGGACAATCTTTGAAAATGTCAGTGATGTAATTATCCGCTTAAATAAATATGGCAAGGTTATTGATGTAAATAAAAGAATAGAGGATTACTTTGGCTATAAACAGGAGGAAGTAATAGGAAAGAATTTTGCCAAGCTTGGTGTTCTCGGCCCGAAGGATTTGCCAAAGATGCTCAAACTCTTCGGGGAGGCAGTCAGAGGTAAGCTTCTACCCTTGATAGAAGTAGAAGCTAAACGTAAAGACGGCAGTACAACTCTTCTTGAAGTGAATACCACATTTGTTAAAAAGGACGGCAAAATAGAAGGTACTGTTGCCATTATCCGCGACATCACCGAGCGCAAGCGGATGGAGCAGGAAATACAAGATAAAAACGAGCAATTGGAGGCTGCTAATGAGGAGCTTAGAGCTGCCAATGAGGAGCTGACGGAGACGCAGGAGCAGCTAATTCGCTCGGAAAGGCTAGCAGCCATAGGTCAACTGGCAGGAGGGGTAGGACACGAGCTCAGAAACCCCCTGGGGGCAATGAAGAACGCTGTTTATTATATAAAAGGGAAGGTAGCGAAGAACGAGCTAGGGCAGAAAGAGCCGCGGGTTATGGAATTTCTTGACATTATGGAGGATGAGATAAATACCTCCAATAAAATCATCAACGACCTTCTAGGATTTTCCCGCATCGGGAAGCCTTCAGTGTCACCAGCCAAGATAGAGAAGGTGATTGAGGACGCCCTGTCACGAACGCCCATTCCAGAGAATATCGAGCTGACTACAAAGCTGGACGCCGACCTGCCCGAGGTCGAAATAGACCCTGACCAGGTTCATCAGGTGCTTGTAAATATGATTACCAACGCTGTGCAGGCAATGCCCGAGGGAGGCAAACTGACAGTGAGTGCCAGAGAGAAAGGCGGGTTTCTGGAGGTGGAAGTTGCCGATACCGGTTGTGGGATACCCGGGGAATCCGTTGACAAAATCTTTGACCCCCTGTTCACCACTAAAGCCAAGGGCATCGGTTTGGGCCTGGCTGTGTGCAAGGCAATTATCGACAGGCATGAGGGAAACATCGAGGTAAAAAGCAAGGTAGGAAAAGGCACTACCTTTAACGTAAAGTTGCCGCTGAAGAGAGAACAGAAGAGCAACATTGGAGGTAAATAATGGGGAAAACCAATATTCTGGTGGTTGATGACCTTTGGAGGATACGCCTGACCCTGGGAGCAATACTTGAGGACGAAGGGCACAATGTGGTCATGGTGGAGAACGGTTATCAGGCTATTGAAGCGGTAAGAAAGACTCACTTTGATGCTATCTTTATGGATATAAAGATGCCGGGGATAGATGGGGTTCAGACCTTCAGAGAAGTCAAGAAGATTGACCCGAAGGCGGCGGTAATTATGATGACTGCCTACTCGGTGGAGGATTTGGTGAAGGAAGCCCTGGAGGAGGGCGCCTACACCGTTGTCTATAAGCCATTTGATATTGGTAGAATCATAGCTACTATTGAAAAGTTGCTTAAAGATGTTCTCATACTGGTGGTTGACGAGCGGTTTGCCGATAGGGAAACGCTAAAGGGAATACTGGAGGATAAGGGATACCGGGTTGCTACCGCCCGGGATGGGGCTGAGGCAATTGAGATGGTGAGGAGCCAGCACTATGACATAATCTTTTTGGATGTAAGACTACCCGATATGAATGGTGTTGAGGTCTTTGAGCAGGTTAAAAAAATTGACCCCAAGGCAACAGTGATTATGATGAGCGGTTATACCGAAGAGGAATTGGTAAGCAGGGCAGTGAGGGAGGGTGCTTATGCCTGCATATACAAGCCCTTTGATATGAAGAAGGTAATAGCACTGATTGAGAACATAAGGAGACGGAATAATGTCAGCGCCGGCTATTATTGTGATAGTAGAGGCTGAGGCTAGCACGAGGGCAACCCTGTGCGGCATACTGGAGGATGCCGGATACAGGGTTATCGGGTTAAAAAAGGGGGCTGATGCTCTGAAGACAATACTGAGAAGCCCCTTTGATGCTGTTATTACAGATATAAAATTGCCCGATGTTGGGGGAATAGAGATACTGGAGCTAGCTAAGGAAATAAACCCTGATGCGGCGGTAATCATAATGACCGACTATGCCAGTGTGGAGATGGCGGTAAATGCCGTAAACCAGGGTGCCTACGCCTATTTTGTCAAGCCCGTTAATCTGGATGAGATGAAAACCGCCATCGTCAACGCCCTCAAGCAGCAGAGGCTCTCTCTGGAGAACAAAAGGCTTGTGGAGAGTTTGCAGCGCTCTAACAAGCTGTTGTTTGAAGCCAATGAAGAATTGAAGAAGGCAAACAGGCTAAAATCTGAATTTATGGCCGCTATGTCCCACGAGTTGCGCACCCCACTCAATGTCATTATCGGCTTTTCTCAATTGATGCTAGACGGGGTGCCTGGAGAGATCAATGAGGAGCAGAGGCAATGCCTTGAAGATATCTTGAGCAGTGGTGAATACCTACTGCACCTAGTCAATCATGTTCTTGACCTGTCAAAGATAGAATCGGGCCAGATGGAACTCAAGTTGAGAAATATTGACCTGACCGATGTAATAGAATCGCTGAGACGCACCATGATGCCCATACTCGCCCAAAGAAAGCAAAGCTTTGATGTCAAGCTGCAAAAGAGGCTTCCCTTGGTTCAGGTTGATGAAGCCCGAGTAAGACAAGTGCTCCTCAATCTCTTGAGCAATGCGAGTAAGTTTACATCGGATGGGGGCAAGCTGGAGGTTAGGACAGTCAGGGAGGGTGATTGGTGTCAAGTTAGCGTGATTGACAATGGCATCGGTATTGAGAAGGTAGACCAGGAACGGATATTTGAAGCATTCGACCGGGTAGATAATTCAGTGATGAGAGAGAAGGGCGGGACTGGTCTAGGACTGACAATTGCAAAGCAAATCATTGAAATGCACCGTGGTCGAATCTGGGTAGAGAGTGAATATGGAAAGGGCAGCAGCTTTATGTTTACCCTGCCACTAGCACCGAAGGTAAGCCACACTCAGGGGAGATGAAAGGGTGGGAAGTAACTAATAGGGGGAGGTGTAGCCGATGAAAGAGAAAATACTGATTGTAGAGGACAACCCCAGAAATATGAGGCTGCTTAAAGTGACTCTTAGAGCCAAGGACTACACCCTGCTCGAAGCAACTAACGCAGGAGAGGCACTAGATATGGCTATAAGAGAGCGACCGGACCTTATCATAATGGATATACAGCTTCCCAAGGTAAGCGGGCTTGCTGTGATCAGGAAGCTCAGGGGGCTCCCAGAATTCAGACATATCCCTATTATTGCCATTACTGCATACGCTATGAAGGGAGATAGGGAGCGGGTTATTAGGGCTGGGTGCGATGCCTATTTGCCAAAGCCGATCAATACTCGTGAGTTACCTAGGGTGGTTGCACAAATGCTGCTAAGACGGAAACAAGATAACACCTAGCATCAATGGATAAGGCAATGAGAAAGAAAATCCTTGTAGTTGATGATGAGCCTACCTTTGTTAGACTGGTTGAACAGGTACTTACCCGCAAAGAGTATGAGGTATTCACTGCTACTGATGGACAGGGAGCCTTACGGCTCTTGTTTGCCCATAAGCCAGATTTGGTCATTCTGGATGTGATGATGCCCAAGATGGATGGATGGCAGACCTGTAGCCGCATCCGTGAAATTTCTAATGTACCTCTCCTCATGCTCACTGGCAAAAAGAAGTCCAAGGCAGACATAGTACGTGGGCTTGACTACGGTGCTGATGACTACCTTATTAAACCGGTAGAAAGTAGAGAGTTGGTAGCGAGGGTACGGGCAATACTGCGACGCGCCGAGTTACCCCCTTCATCGGATAGTAAAAGGGAGACTACCTATAGTGATGCCTTTCTCACCGTGGATGTTGCCGAGCACCGGGTTATCGTGAGTGGAGAACGGGTGAGACTGACCCCAACAGAGTTTCGGCTGTTTGCACTCCTGGTAGAGAATACTGGCCGTATTCTTACTCACAAACAATTACTGGAAAAGGTGTGGGGCTGGGAGTATGTTGACGATATAGACTATGTGCGCATCTATATCTGGCATCTGCGTCAGAAGATAGAGCCAGACCCGACTCAACCTAGATATATTATGACTGAACCCGGGGTCGGCTATTACTTCCAGAAAGCCACTTAATGTGGGTCTCTTCCCATAGGTAATTATTGCTAGTTATACCTAGCTTTGGGGATGTTTCCTAATTGGGATGTGGAGACCAGCGTTTTCAAACTCTCTGCCAATAAGCTAGGTATAAAGGCTAGCCCTTGGGGACTAGACCTAGCTAAACTTCCAGTGGAGACGGGGAACGAGCTCTCCGTTCAATGGGGGCACTGTCGGCAACGCATTATGAGCTTATCCAACAACATACTATATTTTTTTAGGCAATGGCCCCGGCGACCTAAATATTACTAATATAATACTGGTAAGCAGACCCCATTCCCTTTTCTTCCCGGTTCCCGATTTAGCTGTTAGATACGGATTCACTTCTTAATAGAAGGTTCCATCATACCTCATGCGGGTTTGGCCGGGAGGGCAGGGGCACCATGTTGTGTACGCGGGTTTGCTCAAATGAGTTCCCAAAACATCGATCGGCGTCTCCCTGCCCACCAGATACAATATTACCACCTCCTACCATGTTGTTCTAGCTGGTTCTGGCACCCGGTAAAAGGTCTGTTTCTTTACCAGAGCGAAAGACAAGCGCAGCAGCGCTTCTGGTAGCCTTGGCTAGGTCTTGACCATACACAATGCTGAAGGTACGGTCCCACTCCGAGAAAAATGTCTTTATTCTGGGGTGGGAGTGTTGCCGGAGCTTATCGTAGAGGGTAGTTACCATCTGACAGGCAACCTGTCTCTTGGGGCCAAACTCCTCGGCTGGGGCCTCAGGGGTGAGAGGGCGACGGCGCAGCGCCCTCAGGTAAAGAAGAAATAGAGATATACTATCCTCAGTGACCTGATAGGGACCAATCAACTGGAAGCCACCCCTTGCTGGCTCGACTTCAAAAAGGGCTAGCTGTGCGCGGGGTAACAAAGTAGCGGTTTGTGCAGTGGTCACATAAAGGTAAGTTTAAGTTTATCAAGCATATAATGGATGATATTGGTTGTTATATCCACTGGCGAGTTTTTTTCAAACAACCAATAGCGTAGATATAAGGGGTTGTAATGGCAATAACCTAGAATCCTCTGCCCCGTGGGTAGTTACCTTCTGATGCTTATATTCATCTTGTTTATCTCGCTCACTCCCTTTAGTGAGGAGACCATGCTCACAATGGTGTTCCGAATGATTTTATTGACGAAGGGATTAATCGGAACCATGGCATTATTTAGATTGATTGTAACCTTATCTCCTTCGATAGAAACATCGAGACTCTCTATTTCTCCAGTACCCTGCAGCGCAGCTAGCATGCCGCTGATGGTATGATCAATGAATCCTTGGGCAAAGTAGTCAAGTTCGACAAGTACATCGTTAACTGAAAGACTTACCGGCCTTGATGCCATTCTGCTACCTTCTTTCTCCCCCTTGGGGTAATCTTTACTCATGGGCTTTTTTCACATAGACCTTGATTGTCCCACCCACCTCCTCTACTGTCAAAAACTCGTGCCCTGTGGGCTTGCACCAAGCGGTTGTCTACTTGGGGAGAAATCGCCTTCCTTCGGCATCGGATGGAGAACCTAGCCAAATCTGGGTAGTCTGCTCCCTTCGATAGTATAAAGGGCAGGTCTATGTTTTGCTTTACCTAGAACCACATAGTGGCGTCAGCATCGAGAACCAGGTCGTTCAGTGTGGCAGCTCCCACAACCTTGGCTTCTTCTACGAAGTCTCCCCTGTCGAGGTTGAGCAACTGGGTACTCTGTTCACAGACTAGGAATTTGACCCCGGCGGCGGCTGCTTGGTCCATTATTTCCTTCACGGTGGGAAAGTTGCCCTCTTTGACCTTTTCTGCCTCACCTTTCTTTACCACCGTTACTCCCAGACCCAGGAAATAAATGGTAGCATCAATATCCATCGCCTTGGCTGTCATGCCTAGGACGAAGGGCGAGTAAAGACGCTTTGGTGTATCAATACCGCTTGTTTGAACGTAGAGGATATGCTTTTTCTTAGCCATAACTACCTCCTATTTTTCTTTTAATATGAGAAATCTCATACCTTCACCGGTTTTTTCTATCTCAAGTATTTTCTGCCCGGTTCGCTTAGCCCAAGCTTTGAGATCCTCCTCTGCAGCCGGGTCATCCGCTAATACCTCTAGGATTTCACCAATAGCCAGTTTGTCCACTTCCTGCTTGGTTTTTACAACTGGCATTGGACAGTAAAGGCCTATACAATCTAAGATTTGATGAGCCTGCTTCGGTGACCTAGAATCTACCATAGTCTGAACCTCCTACAAGAGGGTGAGCTCAGCCCTTAACCTCAGCCCCACAATGAGGGCATACCTTATTCTCCCTATTCTCCCTGAGGAAAGGCTTTCGGCACTTAGGACAATAGAATATAGTTAAGCCGCAAGCCTGGCAGTAAGGAAAATCTGCTGCCGTTATCTCCTCGTCACAGTAAGGACAGAAAAGGTGCTCCTTTTTTTCTTTTTGCTCTGCCATCACTCCTTCCCTCCTGTTTTCTTTTTGCTCAGGTAATCTTTTATGGCTTTGTTCAGGGCTTGGGCACCCAGATTGGAACAGTGAAACTTGTTCTTGGGTAATCCTTCCAGTTCGTCAGCCACCGAACGGGGGGTGATTTTCATCGCTTCCTCCAGCGTCTTGCCCCTAGCCATTTCACTAACTATACTGGAAACAGCAATCGCTGCCCCGCAACCGAAGGTCTTGAACTTAACATCGTCCAGGCGATTGTCTTTGACCTTAATGTAGAAGGTCATCATATCCCCGCATATTGGATTGCCTTCTTCCCCAACGCCATCGGGGTTCTCGATCTCCCCTACATTGCGGGGATTCATGAAGTGCTCCATCACCTTTTCACTATAGACCGGCATACTATTCGCCTCCTTTGCTTGTTTTGGTAAATTTAGAATAAAGCGGTGACATCTGCCGCAACCTATCCACAATAGCTGGCAGCACCTCCAGGACATAGTCTACATCTTCGGGGGTATTATCTAGGCCGAAGCTGAAGAGGAGGGAGCCCTGGGCCAGCTCGTGAGATATCCCCATGGCGATGAGCACATGCGAGGCTTTAAGAGCCCTTGAGGTGCAGGCTGAGCCACTGGAGACAGCAACCCCCTTGCTATTTAACAACATAAGCATTGATTCACCCTCAATAAACTCCACACAGAAGCTGGCATTTCCGGGAAGACGATTCTGAGGATGACCGGTGACCACCACGTGGTCAATCCTACCTGGCAGTTCATTCAATAAGCGGTCACGGAGCTGGGTGAGATGCTCTATTCGGGCAGCCATAGTCCTCTTAGCCAGTTCAGCAGCCTTGCCCAGACCGACAATAGCCGGGATATTCTCTGTGCCGGCGCGCCGCCCACCTTCCTGCACACCACCATCGAGGAGGGGCATAATACGCACCGCCTTCCGCAACCAGAGAGCGCTGACTCCTTTGGGACCATAGAACTGGTTTCCGGCTAGGCTCAAGCCGTCTACCCCCAACTCTTTTACGTCAACAGGAATAGTCCCAGCCGTAGCCACAGCATCAGTGTGGAAGACCACATTATTCTCTCTGGTTATTTTGGCAATCTCCTGTATTGGCTCTATGGTGCCCACCTCACCATTGGCATGCATAACAGATACCAGCACGGTGTCTTTCCTCAAGCTTTTCCGCACATCCTCGGGGTCAACTACACCATACTTATCCACTGGAACCAGGCTCAGCTCAAAACCCCATTTCCCCAGGGTTCTTGCTGAATGAAGTACCGAGAAATGCTCAATAGCTGAGACTACCACATGCTTACCCTTATTTTGTTTAGCCAGCGCCAGCCCCTTAATGGCAAAATTGTTACTTTCAGTGCCGCTACCGGTGAAGATTATTTCCTCGGCATTCGCCCCGATAAGCTGAGCCACCTGCGTCCGTGCAGCTTCCACGGCTTCCCGAGCAGCATCACCCCAGTCATGGAGTGAGGAGGGATTGCCAAAAACCTTATCCAGGAACGGTATCATTGCCTCGCGAACCTCGGGGAGAAGAGGGGTAGTGGAGGCATTATCCAAATAGACCTTTCTCATGTCGACACCTCCCTAGCTATTCTATCAATCTAGTTTATATTATTTTGGACTAGCATGAGAAATTACGTCCAGCCCACTTCATTGGCTCAGCAATCATTTCATACTTGAATAGCATTAACTGTCTCCGGGCTTAGGGATACAGTTGATTCCCTTCGTCATCCTCAACAATGATAGCGTTCTCAGGGCAGCTTTCGGCAGCCTCCAACAGAGTCTCATCGTCAACAGAGGAAGGCTCAAGAACTACCGCTTTGTTCTCGTCATCAAGCTTGAAGACTGTGGGAGCATAAGCCACACAATTCCCCACACCAATACACAAGTCTCTATCTACCCTTACCTTCAAACCTCACCTCCCTAATAGCCCCAAGCTAACGCCATATTCTATTTTATCAGTCTTTTAT
>Ga0209978_10001322_pt1 | contig 10368 bp, 11 predicted proteins | sample BentaG_FD_182805 | JGI IMG/M metagenome (GOLD analysis project Ga0209978, IMG submission 182805) | Deep subsurface microbial communities from South Atlantic Ocean to uncover new lineages of life (NeLLi) - Benguela_00093 metaG (SPAdes)... | ecosystem: Environmental > Aquatic > Marine > Oceanic >...
CTGGAAGTAGTGGAGCGAAATATTGAAAAATTGAGCGGTTCGGCTAAAAGTGGCGATAAGGGAGCTAAAGAAAAACTGAAAGTATTAGAAAAGATAAAAGAAGGCTTAGAGAAAGGGATTCCTGCAAGGAGAATAGAAGTCCCTGAAGATTTACCAGCGTCCTACAACTTACTTACAGCCAAGCCAGTTCTATATGTAGCTAATGTGGATGAGAAGGACCCCAGTTCGGGAAAGAAGGTGGAGGAGTATGCCCAAGGTGAAGGGGCTGAGGCTTTGAGTGTGTCGGCAGAAGTGGAAGCTCAAATTACTCAATTGGAGAAGGAAGAAAGGGAGAATTTTAGAAAAGAGCTGGGTATAGAGAAGGGCGCATTGGAGTGTCTAATTCGGTCTTCTTATAAGTTGCTCGATTTAGTTACTTTTTTCACTGTTGTGGGAACTGAAGTAAAGGCCTGGACAATAAAACGAGATTCTCCAGCCGTATTGGCAGCAGGGAAAATACATTCTGATATGGAGAAGGGATTTATCAAGGCCGAGGTCTTCTTCTTTAAAGATTTAGAAAAGGGTGATGAGAAGACACTACATGAGAAAGGATTGGTCAGGATAGAGGGAAAGGAGTATAAAATTCAAGATGGTGATATAGTGCGTTTTAGATTCCACGTCTAGACCATAGATATCGTGTAGGGACAGACCGCCGTGTCTGTCCATTGACTGGGTTGACAGAGCCGTCAACCCCTACAGTGGATGGAGATTTTTTTCTTGCAAAGCCGAGGCTAATTTTATATAATTTTAATAAATTTTTCATCTTTGAGATGAATAGGAGGAAATAAATTTTATGCCTACTTATGAAAGTATCTTCATTTGTCCACCAGATCTACCGCCCGAAGAACTGGAGGAACTTGTCAAAAAGTTTGAGAAAATCATAACCCAGGGGAAGGGTGAGGTAATTTCCTGTAATAAATTGGGACGCAGGAAGCTGGGGTATGAAATAAAAGGTTATAAAGAAGGTTTTATGTATTGCCTCAATTTTAATTCTCCGCCGACTCTGATTGCTGAATTGGAAAAGAATTACCGCGTTACTGATAAAGTGATCAGACACTTAATCGTGAAGGTAGACAAGAAAAAACTGAAAGAGGAAAAAGTAACCAGTGAGGAGTCAAAAGTAGAAGAGGAAAAAGAGAGCCCAACAAAGGAGGTTGGTCGCTCTTCAGGGTGACGAAAAAAATGGCCCCATAAATGGTGCCCGACCGAACGGCACTTTGAAGAGAACCGACCAGCAAGTTTAGATAGAAATAGAGGTGAAAAATAGAGTTGACCCCATTTTCTCATTTTCTCAGCAAGTTTAGATAGAAAGGAGGATCTATAATGGCTAGAGGTACTGTCAATAAGGTTATTCTAATTGGTCGTTTGGGTAGTGATCCAGAACTTCGGTATACACCGAATGGTGATGCTGTAGCAAATTTTAGAATAGCAACGAACAGGGTTTGGAAAGACCAGAAAGGTAATCAACAGGAGAGGACGGAATGGCATAGGATAGTAGCCTGGAGAAAATTGGCAGAAAGGTGTGGAGAGTATCTCAAGAAGGGAAGCCATGTGTATATTGAGGGGAGACTGGAAACGCGTAGCTGGGAAGACAAGAATGGAAACAAAAGATATGTAACAGAAATTATAACTAATCAGATGCAGATGCTTGGGGCTAAAGGTGAAGTTAAGGCTACTGAGCAAGCTCCTCCACCAGAAGAGGTTTTTGAAGAGAAAAAATTACCACAAGCCGAAGAAATAAAAGGGAGTGAATCGGAAGACGAAATTCCATTTTGAATTCAGGTCGGTCGCCCTTTAGGGTGACGGAATCGGCACTGTAAACAGTGCCCGACCAGACGGCATTCTGAAGAGTGCCTGACCTGCGATTATTAGAAAGAGAGAAAAAATGGTTGCCAATGGAGAAAAGAAAAGTAGAGGAAGAAGAGGAGGCTTCGATCCCAGGAGGAGACGGTATCGGCCTTTTCGAAAGAAGGTATGTCGTTTCTGTATGAAGAAGATAGAGTATATCGATTATAAAGATATAGCACTCCTCAAGAGTTACGTTACAGATAGAGGCAAGATTCTATCCAATAAGGTTACTGGAAACTGTGCTAAGCACCAGCGTAGCTTGAGTAGAGCCGTAAAGAGAGCAAGAAGTATCAGTTTATTACCATTCACCACGAGATAGAAGATGTCATTCTCTCCAAGATATTCCATTTATTCTGGATTAGAAAGTCATACCTTCAATTTTCCCTATAAAGGAGTAGCGAAGCAAAGCTTCGCGTCATAAAAGCCACGTAGGAACAACCTACAATTTCTCTGGCCGAAGTGCTGTGAGCGTGCGATTAATGGTAGCGAATATTCCCAAGGAAATATCTTAAAGAAATTAGGGGGAAGGATGAAAGTCATACTGTGTCAGACAGTTAAAAGCCTTGGTGAGAGAGGAGATGTAATCTTGGTTAGTGATGGTTATGCTCGGAACTATCTCATTCCTCGTCGTCTAGCATGGGAGGCTAACGAGAAGAATATCCGTAGGTTGAAAGAGGAGAAGCAAAAAGAAGAGGATAAAGATGAGAAGATTTTGAGATCAGCGGTTACATTTGCCAGTAAGTTAGATAAAATTTCTTGTACCATTTCTGTAAAGGTAGGAGAGAATGAGAAAATTTTTGGTGCGGTTACTTCTTCCGATATTCGAGAAGCTCTACTTTCCAAAGGAATAGATGTGGATAAAAAGGATATACTTCTGGATGAGCCGATCAAAAAATTGGGAGTCTATACAGTGGAAATTAGAGTTCATTCAAAGGTCACAGGGAGAGTAAAAGTCTGGGTAGTAAAGGAGTAGCGGAGCGATAGCTCCGCGTCATAATTCATAATGGCAAAGCTTCGCTTCGCCACTCCTATTAGGGGGGAGAAAATGGTCGATTTAATAAATAAGATTCCACCACAGAATCTCGAAGCTGAGCGCTCGGTATTGGGAGCAATGCTTATCGAAAAGGGAGCAATTGCTAAGGCTATAGATTTTTTGAGAAAGGAAAGTTTTTATAATGAAGCACACCAGACGATTTTCCAGGCGATTATCGACATCTACGATAAGAATAAAGCAGTTGACTTTGTCACTGTTGCTGAGGAGTTAAGAAAGGCAAAGCTACTCAAAGAAATGGGAGGTGCTACCTATCTGAGTAATCTGATAAATAGTGTTGCCACAGCAGCCAATGTTGATTACTATGCCAAGATTGTGCAGGAGAAAGCGATTCTCAGAAATCTAATTAGGTCAGCGACCCAGATTGTAACCGATAGCTATACCGATACTAAGGAGGTCAGTGAAATATTGGACCACGCAGAGCAGGCAATCTTCAATATCACCCAAAGCAAAGTTCAAACAGGATTTATACCTGTTTCTGAAATGGTACATGGGAGTATTGAGACTATCGAAAATTTATACAAGAAGAAAGAGAAAGTTCCTGGAGTGCCTTCAGGGTTTATAGATTTGGATAGGAAGACAGGAGGATTCTATGCCTCAAATCTAATAGTTATTGCTGGACGCCCTTCCATGGGAAAGACCTCATTCTGTTTGAGTATTGCTCGTAATGTAGGAATCAATGAATCTCTTCCAGTAGCAATCTTCAGCTTGGAAATGTCTCGAGAAGAATTAGTTTTGCGTCTTCTATGTTCAATGGCTAAAGTGAGTGTTCATAAGGTGCGGACAGGTTTCATAGATAAGAAGGACTGGACTCCTCTAACCAATGCCGCTTCTATTCTTTCCAACGCTCCCATTTTCATCGACGATTCTCCTGCAATTTCGGTCTTAGAAATGAAGGCCAGAGCCCGACGATTACAATCTGAGCGGGGACTCTCTCTAATCATCGTCGATTACTTACAACTTATGCCTGGTCGCACAGGAAGGTCCGAGTATCGACAGCAGGATATCTCGGAAATTACACGCTCTCTAAAAAATATGGCTAAGGAACTAAAAATTCCTGTTATAGCTGTCTCCCAGTTGTCCAGAGAGACGGAAAAGAGAACATCAAAAAGGCCACAACTTTCCGATTTGAGGGAATCCGGGGCGATAGAGCAGGATGCCGACCTGGTTACCTTTATCTATCGAGAAGATTATTACGACGCCAAAAGTGCTGCCCCTGGAATTACAGAAATAATTATTGGAAAACAACGAAATGGTCCCACCGGTTCAGTGAAGCTGAAATTTTTGAATGAATATACTTCCTTTGAGAATTTAGCAAAACAACCTGAATAGAATATGCCAAAATCTCATTATCCTTCCAATTATGCTATTCCCTTTCTCCGACCAACCTGGGCTGAAATTGACTTAGGTGCCTTCAGACATAATTTCAAAGAAATAAACAGAAAGCTCAGGAAAGGTGTATCCTTACTTCCGGTAGTTAAGGCTGATGGTTATGGTCATGGTATGGAAGAGATTGCTCGCGCCAGTCTATCCTGTGGAGCAAAGCTTTTGGGAGTAGCCAATATTGAAGAAGGAATATTCTTGAGAAAGAGAGGGATTAGGGCGCCTATCCTTATTCTGGGAAGTGTTTACCCCTTATCCAATTTTTCTTATATTTTAAGATATAATCTTTCACCCACAATTTGTAGCCTTCAGGCTTCCCAGGAACTTTCTAAAATTGCAAAGCGAAAAAGAAAGAAAGTAAAAGTTCATATAAAAGTAGATACTGGAATGGGACGCATCGGCATTTCAGCCGAAAATGCTGCAAATCTTGTCAAGAAAGTTATCCAGTTGCCAGGGATAATTGTTGAGGGAATCTTCACCCATCTTGCAGCAGCAGATAGCGATTACGAGTTTACTATGGAACAGATTAGAAAGTTCCAATCAGTTATCGATGAACTCAAGCGAGATAATATAAACATAAAATATAGACATGCGGCTAACTCTACAGCTATTCTCAGGTATTCAGATGCCCATTTCAACTTAGCCAGGCCTGGTATATCACTTTACGGTCTTGTTCCCTTTGAAGGGGCAGAAAAGGAGATAGACTTAAAACCAGTAATGCAACTCAAGACGAAAATTGTATTTATAAAGAGAGTAAAGAAAGGAACGAGCATAAGTTATGGTCGAACCTGGAAAGCAGAGAGGGACTCTATAATTGGAACACTTCCCATAGGCTATGCTGATGGATACAATCGTTTACTCTCAAATCGGGCCGAGGTGTTGATTTGCGGGAAAAGAGTTCCCCTTGTGGGAAGGGTGTGTATGGATATGTGTATGGTTGACGTTACGTCGCTACCAAATGTTAAGGTCGGCGAGGAAGTAGTGTTAATCGGTTCTCAAGGAAAAGAGAAGATAACTGCCGATGAGATTGCCAAATTAACCGGGACTATTACCTACGAGGTAGTCTGCGGAATCAGTAAGAGAGTTCCCCGAATTTACTTGTAGGCACAATTTCAAATGACATAAAGTGTCATTGCGAGAAGCGAAGCGACGAAGCAATCTTGAGATTGCCACGCTCCTTTCAGTCGCTCGCAATGACACTTGTAGGCATGGTTTTAACCGGGCAAGAAATTTTGTAGGCACGATTTCAATTCGTGCAGGGAGTTAAGAATGAAAAGAAATAGAGTAAAGGAGGTTATAAAGAAAGGCAAGGTCGCGCTAGGTCCATTTATGAAGTTTACCGATGCGGCTTCAGTGGAGATTGCTGGAAAGGCAGGATTCGATTTTGTCATAATTGATATGGAACATGGACCAGTATCGGTGGAGACTGCACAGAATTTAATAAGGGCAGCAGAGTTAGTAGATGTCACGCCGATTATAAGAGTGACGGAAAACGAGCCTGGATTGATACTTAGAGCTTTAGATATTGGCGCAGGTGGCGTAGAGGTTCCACAAATTGGGAATAAGGAAGATGCCTTAAGGTTGGTTCAATCGGCTAAGTTTGCTCCTCAGGGAAGCCGCGGGGTATGTCGCTTTGTGAGAGCCGCTGACTATTCTGCCTCGGACCGCTACAAATATTTTGAACAGGCAAATAGAGAGACGATAACTATTCCCCATATTGAAGGGACGAAGGGAATAAGTAATCTGGAAGAGATATTGTCGGTCGAGGGACTGGACATTATATTTGTTGGACCTTATGACCTTTCTCAATCGCTCAATATACCTGGACAGGTGAACGATCCTAAAGTCGTGGAGAAGATGAAAGAGGTAGTCAGTATCTCTAAAAAAGCCGGACTTGCCGTGGGAACATTTGTTGATGATGTTAAAGCTGCAAAGAAATGGATTGCTCAGGGAGTTCAGTATATCTCTTTTTCAGTGGATGTAGGAATTTTCTACGAAGCCTGTAAGAGCGTAATCAAAGAACTTAAGGAGTAGCGGAGCGACATCTCCGCGTTTGGAGTAGCGGAGCGATAGCTTCGCGTTTGGAGTAGCGGAGCGATAGCTTCGCGTTTGGAGTAGCGGAGCGATAGCTCCGCGTTATAATGGAAGGAATGGTAATTCATAGACCGCCTCATGTATACTTGGATAACATGAGGTATTTTATTACTACGGGCACTTTTCGCAAGAAGTCCTTGTGGAATAATGAGGCGAAACTTGGTCGGTTAGCTTTTTTATTACGGGAAATATCAGGCAGATATAATATAAATCTTTACGCATGGATTATTTTATCTAATCATTATCACTTGCTCTTAAAAACATCACATGGAGAGGATTTAGTTAAGTTTTTTCGTAAGCTACATAGCGATAGTGCTAGTTATCTAAATCGGTTAGAGAATACTCCTTCGCGACGAGTTTGGTACCAGTATTGGGATAGATGTATACGCAACGAGAAAGACTTTTGGGTAAGATTTAACTATATTCATCAGAACGCGGTAAAACACGGTTTGGCTGAAAAGATGGAAGATCACGAATTTTCCACTTACAAGGAGTATTTGGAGAAGAACGGTACGGAATGGATGGCGGATTGTTTTGAGCAGTATCCAATTATTGATTTTACGACAGAACGAGATAATTTTTAGGAGTAGCGGAGCGGTAGCTCCCCTTTATAAACGCGAAGCTTTGCTTCGCTACTCCAGTATTGAAATAGGAGTAGCAGAGCGAAGCTCTGCGTAATAATTACGAGCGGTAGCTCCCCTTTATAAACGCGAAGCTTTGCTTCGCTACTCCAGAGAATGGCGAAGCTTTGATAGTGCCAGATGGAGTAGATGATGCCACCTAAAATTGTCATCACTATGGGTGATTCTGCAGGAGTAGGGCCTGAGGTTATCGTCAAGGCTTTGAGTCTGCCCGATATATATAAGATTTGTCAACCGGTAGTGATTGGTGATGCCAAAGTTTTAGAGTCGATTTTAGAGTTTTCCAAGACTCCGGCGTCGAAAGGAGAGTTGAGGCTTAATCCCATCAGAGATATTAGAAAAGCAAGATTCAATTATGGGGTTATCGACCTCTTCGATTTGGGAAATATAGACATGGGTAAACTGAAGCCAGGGAAAGTCGACCCTATGTGCGGTAAGGCAACATTCGAGTATATAAAGAAAGGAGTTGAGATAGTCCAGAGTGGTAGAGCTAAGGGGATGGTTACTGCTCCACTCTGTAAAAAATCGATGGAAGAAGCAGGATTTTCTTATCCCGGGCATACAGAGCTCTTAGCCGAACTTACAGGAACGAAAGATTTCGCTATGATGCTGGTGGGAGGGAATTTAAGGGTAGTCTTAGTGAGCCGACATCTCCCTTTAAAAGAGGTAGCCTCTTCGCTGAGTAAACAGAAGGTCCTACTGGCCATAAGATTGGGAGTGGAAGTAATGAAAGCTTTTGGAATAGATTCACCCAGAGTAGGGGTCTGTGCCTTAAACCCTCATGCCGGGGAATGGGGAATTCTGGGCAAGGAAGAGATGGAGATAATTATTCCGGCTATAGAAGAGGCGAGAAAAGAAGGGATTACCATTAGTGGGCCCCTTCCCAGCGATAAGACATTTTATGATACTGCTGGAGGCAGATACGACTTAGCTATCGCAATGTATCACGACCAGGGACAGGTTCCCGTAAAGCTTCTATCTTTCACCAAAAGTGTTAACGTTACTTTGGGTTTGCCCTTTGTCCGCACTTCACCATGTCATGGAACAGCTTTCGATATTGTCGGGCAGAATAAAGCAAATCCCCAGAGTTTTATCGAGGCAATAAAACTAGCAGCAAAGTTGATAAAGGGATAGAAGAGGAGTAGCAGACTTCAGTCTGCGTACAGAAGATGATAATGGAAAGATTTAGGCCGCGCAAGCGGTGGGGACAGAATTTTTTGGTTGACCATAATATTGCAAGGAAGATAGTCTCTTCTGCCGAGCTAAGTCCGAAAGATATAATATTGGAAATCGGCGCAGGGAAAGGAATTCTGACTGGCAAAATTGCTTCCCAGGTCAAGAGAGTTATTGCTATAGAGATTGATAAAAAGTTATGTAATTTTCTTCGGGAAGAGCTGAAAAATTACAAAAACGTAGAAATTATAGAAGGAGATTTTTTAAGATTAGATATTTCCCGGTTTTTAGGCTCGGGCTCCAGGTCGCTTGTAAAAGTTATTGCAAATTTACCCTATTATATAACTTCACCAATCATTATCAAATTACTAAATATGAAAGGGTGGTCGGAAGCTACCTTTATGCTCCAGAAAGAAGTGGGAGAGAGAATTACAGCCAGCCCTGGAGGCAAAGATTATGGTTCATTATCCATTCTGGTACAGTATCATTGCGATGTGGAGAAGCGATTCAATGTATCCAGAAATGTATTTCGTCCCAGTCCAGATGTCGATTCGGTTGTTATTAAGTTGAAACTGTTGAACCGTCCCAGAATAAAAGTAAAAGATGAAAAGCTATTCTTTGAAATTGTTCATGGAGCTTTTTCACAAAGAAGGAAGAAATTGAGTAATTCCATTAGCAATGTTCTAAAAATAGATAAACACTTCTTAGAAGAGCTCCTGGAAAGATTGAATATTTCACCCGCTCGCAGGGCAGAAACCTTAAGCATAGAGGAGTTTGCTACAATTTCCAACTCCTTGGGGAGTGTTAACGCAACCTGAAGGTTATCGAATAAAAGAATGGTAGCCGGGAGCTTTAGCCTGCGTCTTTTGTACCAAAAATGAAAAGAGTTTATATTTTATTAGTCTTTTTCTTGTTGATAGGGTCGCTTATCCTTATCTCCTTTTTTCAGAATAAGGATGTGGCCGACTCTTCTTCCCCGGAAGTCGTGGTGTCCACAGGGACATTTGCCCGGGGTGATTCCCTTTACAGTTGTCTGAGTAGCCAGGGAATTTCTTCTAAGGAAATTCTGGTTTTACAGAAATTGCTCAATCCTCTTTTCGATACCAGAAGATGCTACCCGGGTGATAGTTATGAGATAATCACCTCTACAAGTGGGGTTCTGGAGGGATTCAATTACTATTCAGGACCTCTCGATATATATGGAGTTAAGAAATCTGCTTCTGGAGAGCTAATTGCCTTTCATCAGAAAATACCTTTAGAGAAACGTACTCTCGGATTGGTAGGAAAAATAGAGACTTCTCTTTATGAGTCTATGGTTAAGCTTGGACAATCTCCAGAACTTACTATGAGGTTTGCCGATATATTTGCCTGGCAGGTCGATTTTTTGACCGAACCCCGTCCTGGTGATACTTTCAAGTTAATTTGGGAGAAATCTTATAAGGGAGGAGAAGAATTTTCCGATGGGCGGATATTGGCTGCCCAATATTTGGGTAAAGAGGGAAGTCATACAGCAATACTTTTTGAAGCCCCGGAAGGTCATAAAGATTATTATACGATAAAAGGTGAATCCTTAAGAAAACAATTCTTACGGTCTCCCCTGAATTATCGTAGAATTAGTTCTTATTTCTCCTACAGGAGGTTCCATCCCATCTTGAAGTACTATCGTCCACACCCGGGTATCGACTATGCCGCTCCTGTGGGCACTCCAGTGGTAAGTATTGGAGATGGAGTGGTAACTTATGTGGGCTGGAAAGGCGACTATGGGAGGTTTGTTAAGGTCAGGCATCAAAATGGTTACTACTCCACTTACGGTCACCTCTCTCGATATGGAAGAGGAATCAAGAGAGGAGTTAAGGTGAAGCAGGGTCAGGTGGTTGGCTATGTAGGGGCAAGTGGATTAGCTACAGGGCCACATTTAGACTTTAGGTTAGTTCGTAATGGGAAGTTCGTCAATTTTTTGAAAATTCAGATTCCTGCTGCCGAATCTGTAAAAGATAAATACAGGAAAGAATTTGAGATAACAAAGAAGGAACGCTTGTTCCAGGTGGGAATACTCTCCGCCTACCGTTCATTTCCCCACCCAGTAGAAGAAAAATTTGAAGGAGTAGCGGAGCACTAACTCCGCGTCCTACTCGCCCC
>Ga0209978_10001323_pt1 | contig 10368 bp, 9 predicted proteins | sample BentaG_FD_182805 | JGI IMG/M metagenome (GOLD analysis project Ga0209978, IMG submission 182805) | Deep subsurface microbial communities from South Atlantic Ocean to uncover new lineages of life (NeLLi) - Benguela_00093 metaG (SPAdes)... | ecosystem: Environmental > Aquatic > Marine > Oceanic >...
TTGGGGGCGGTCGACTAATTATTGGGGGCGGCTTGGCTTCATCCTTTCCCCCTTCTATGCGCTCCACTTCAGCCAAAAAGTCAAGCACACTCTTTACCCACTCTTTACGCTGCTGTTTAGTCAAAGAGGCATAGTCGGGGTTAACCAGGTGAAGCTGGGGAAAGCGGTTTAACAGTTGCGGATTGCTTATCGACTCTACAGCCTGCCCTGCCCAGTTGCGAAGAAACCTATCCAGACCACCGATTACCGCTGAATCTATGTAGCCCTTTTTATGTTCAAGCTCAAGAATCTTGCGCAGAGGCTCGGTATTTGTTGCCAAGGTCTTGCCTCCGTTCGCCTTGATGGATAGCTATTACTTATCACCTAACACAGATACAATAAGAATATGAGGGCCGGTATGGGTGCCGATTACCGGGCTTGTCTTCGACCGGAAGATACGCTCCTTGGGGAATTTAACGCTAAGCCGCTCCGCCAACATCTCAGCTTCATCGGGAGTGGTGGCATCCTCTATAGCTATCTCTTCAATATAGGAATAGCTGGTAGCAAAGTTATATAAGTAGTCTATCACTTTAGCCCGAGAGCGCTCCTTGCCCGCTGGCTGAACCACACCATCTTTCATAGTTATAATGGGGTTTATCTTAAGCACTGACCCCAGAAAAGCCTGGGCAGCACCAATGCGTCCACCTCTTCTTAAATACTCAAGGGTATCAAAAGCGGCGCGCATATCTACGCGTTTCATGTTGCGATGGGTTATATCCATTACCTCGTCAAAGCTAGCTCCAGCCTGAGCGGCTCTAGCCGCAGTAATAGCTATAAACCCCTCTGCCATAATAGCCCATTGTGAATCGACTACCTCTATCCGCTGACATTTCTTCTTCATTAACCCTATACTTTGTACTGCCACATCATAGGTAGCACTGAGCTTGGAAGTGAGAATGATGGCTAGGATTTCGTCCGTCTCTTCAGCCAGCTTATCATATGCCTCGGCAAAGGTGGCCGGCGCCGGCACCGAAGTAACCGGCAGGGTTTTGTCATACTCGAGCCGATGGTAGAACTGTTCAGTAGTCAGGTCAATGCCATCGCGGTAAACTTCGGTACCAAAGCGAACATTTAGTGGGACTACAGTAATCCCCAGCTCTTTAACCACCTGAGGTGGGAGGTCAGAGACGCTATCAGTAACAATCTTGACCGTCATTAAAGCTACTCTACAGAAACAATGTAGTGGTAATGAGGTTGACCACCGTTGACCACCTCAACCTGAAGTTGAGGGTGTTGTTCACGGATGGTTGAACTAACCTTTTCCGCCTCAGCTGGCTTGGTATCAGCCCCCTGGTAGATGGTAATCACCTCGGCTTCATCTAGATTTAGCTTAGCCAGCACCTGATTAAGAACGTCGGTGGTTTTATCACCGGCGGTTACCAGGTCCCCGTCGAGAAGACCGATAGCCTGTTTCTTCTTGATTTTCAATCCTTTTATCTGGGTAGAGCGTACTGCTCGAGTAATTTCGATAGACTTTACGGCTGATTTTGCCCTGGTCATGAGCTTGGTGTTTGTTTTAAAGTCTGCCTCATAGTCAAAGGCTAAAAGAGCGGCTACTCCCTGCGGGATTGTCTCTGTAGGCACCACGCTAATGCTTTTCTCGGTCAAGGATTGAACTTGCCCAGCGGTAAGCACTATATTTTTGTTATTCGGTAAGATAATTGCCTTATCTGAGGCTACTGACTCTACTGCCTGGAGCAAATCTTTGGTGCTTGGATTCATTGTCTGTCCCCCAGGAACGATGGCGGCTGCCCCCAGGCTTCTAAAAACCTCGGTAAGCCCATCGCCTGCGGCCACAGCCACAATAGCCATTTCAACTTCCGGCATCCTCTCCTTCTGCATCGCCAAGTAGTCCTCGTGCTGCTCATCCATATTCCGAATTGATACCTGATGAATAGTGCCTAAAGAGGTAGCATACCGAACAACACTACCCGGGTTAAGGGTATGAATATGAAGCCTGACCGCAGATTCATCACCAACTACAATTAGAGACTCGCCTTTCTTCTCCAGCTTGGCCCTAATCTTATCCGTATCAAGCTTCTGCCCTTTAATCAAGAACTCGGTGCAATACCCATAGGGCATCTCTTCGGCAACTATCATCTCGGGTAACTTGAAAGCATGTATATCGCTGACGATTATCTGTGGCTTGCGCAGCTGTATCTGCTCAACCTCACCTTTAAGGTAGTGAAGGGCACCCTCCAGAAGGGTATACAGACCCTGACCACCAGCATCCACCACCCCGGCCTCTCTCAATACCGAGAGAAGGTTGGGAGTGTTAGCCACCGACTCATTGGCAGCATTAACTGCAGTCTCTATAACTGATATCAGGTCATTGCTCTCGCTAGCTGCCTGGGCTTGGGCAGCCGCGGCGGCGTCTTTAATTACGGTAAGAATAGTTCCCTCCACGGGATTGCTTAACCCTTTATAAGCCATTATTGATCCCTGGAGTAGACCGTCAGCCAGGTCGCTGCCGGTAAATGTTTCCTTGTCGGCCAGACCCGCCGCCAAGCCACGCCAGATCTGCGACAGGATTACGCCGCTGTTGCCTCTAGCCCCCATCAATGCCCCTTTAGCCATAGCCTGAGTTACTGCTGAGGCACTGCGGTCAGGAGCCCGATAGGCTTCATCTATAAGCGAGCGCATGGTAAGCAACATATTGGTCCCGGTATCGCCATCAGGCACCGGGAAGACATTCAGGGCATCAATATCCGGGGCACTCTTCTCTAACCAAGTAGTCGCCGCAGCAAACATTTCCCTTAAATCCTGCCCATTAGCTGCATCAACTTGCTTCATTTTACTCCGTCCCCCTTTTTGATAAGACAAAGAGAAAAATATTTTTATAGCCCTTCTAAGACCTTATCTTATCTCTATCCTTGCCAGGCTTTACCTGGCTATGGTAGTATTATAAACGCATTTTACCATAATGCAACGCTTTGAGGAGAAGAGATATTGAAGTGCGATTTATGTGAAAAAACACCCCAATTCGGTCATAATGTGAGTCACTCCAAGCGCCGCACTAATCGTCGCTGGGTACCTAATATTCACCCGGTTACTCTTATTATAGATGGTCAGCCCAAAAAGCTTAACCTGTGTACTAGATGCCTACGCACTCAGCATAAAGTAGCTAAAGAGCTACCCTCTAGCCTGAGCTAACCCGTTTTTTCCCTCACTATTTTTTTGGCGATAGCTAATGCCCGTTCTACTTGCTTCGGGGCAGTACCACCAGTGTTATCCCTAGCCGCAATAGATGACTCTATGGTAATCGAGTAAACCTCTTCGCCAAATAGGGGAGAAAACTCCTTATATTCCGTGAGGCTAAGCTCACTGAGTGATTTACCCTTCTCCATAGCATAACTCACCAATCCACCCACTATATTATGGGCGGTGCGGAAGGGTTCCCCCTTCTTGACTAAATAATCAGCTAGGTCAGTGGCTAGGATATAACCACGCCTGACCGCCTGCCCGGCATTTTCGGTTTTAACCCGCAGGGTCTTAACCAGGCCGGCAAATACTTCTAAGGTGGATAGCAGCGTATCTATGGTGTCAAAGAAACCCTCTTTATCCTCTTGCATATCTCTATTGTAGGATAAGGGAAGGGCTTTCATTGTCGTTAGCAGAGCCATGAGGTTACCATAGACCCGTCCCGTCTTACCCCGAACCAGCTCGGCGACATCAGGGTTTTTCTTCTGTGGCATGATGCTTGAGCCAGTAGCATAAGCCTCATCAAGCTCAATGAAATTGAACTCGGCCGAAGACCATAAAATAATCTCCTCAGCCAGTCGGGAAAGGTGCATCATACACAGACTGGCTGATGCTTCATATTCGATGACAAAATCTCTATCGGAGACAGCATCAATACTATTTTGACTTATCTGGCTAAAGCCTAGCTCCCGGGCTAAGAACTCCCGGTCAACATTATAGGTTACGCCGGCCAGAGCCCCGCTACCCAGAGGCATAACATCGGTGCGCTGCAGGCAATTGCTAAATCGGTCACTGTCCCGCTGGAGCATTTCAAAATAGGCTAAAAGGTGATGAGCCAAAAGCACTGGCTGTGCCGGTTGTAAATGGGTATACCCCGGTATGACCACACCCTTATTGGCTTCAGCCAGACTAATTAGAGCCTGCTGAAGTTCCCTTAATTTGATTAAGGTCTTAGAGATTGCTTCCTTAGCCAAAAGGCGCAAATCGAGAGCCACTTGGTCATTTCGGGAACGAGCCGTGTGGAGTTTACCCCCCACCTCGCCCACCTTCTCAATGAGCCTGGCTTCAATATTCATATGGACGTCCTCTAGCTCAGGCTTAAACTGGAATTTACCCCGTTCTATCTCCTCCCTGATAGACGCTAACCCCTCAGTAATAATCTCCGCCTCTTTTGTGGAAATTATGCCCTGCTTGGCTAGCATCTTGGCGTGGGCAATACTGCCCGCAATATCGTAAGGATATAACCGCCAATCGAAGGGAATAGAAGTGGTGTATTCGGCTGCCAGCTTATCAGCCGCCTTGTGAAAACGACCATGAATATGGCTCATTGCCTAGCTTTCCTTTTCCTCTAAGCCGCTAACACCCTGCACCTGCGCCTGGGTTTTTACTGACAACCCCCAGATGTGAATAAAACCGGGGGACGCGCTCTGGTCAAACTGGTCACCTTTATCGTAGGTAGCCAGACCGTAGTTATATAGTGACATTGGTGATTTCCGCCCGACCACCGTGCAATTGCCCTTGAATAGCTTCAGTCGCACTGTGCCGGTAACACAGCGCTGTGAGCTTTGCACGTAAGCTGCCAAATCCCGGTGCAATGAGGTGAACCACAGACCATTATAGATGAGGTCAGCATACTCCATAGCCACCTTCTGCTTAAAACGCAGTTGCTCCTTGGACAGGGTTATCGCCTCTAAAGCCTGGTGTGCCTGGAGTAGCACTGCTGCCGCCGGTGCTTCATAAATCTCCCTCGACTTTATTCCCACCAGCCTATTCTCCAGGTGGTCAATCCTACCTACCCCATGACCACCGGCTAGCTCGTTTAGTCGCTGAATCAGGCTAATGCCATCCATTTTCTGCCCATCAAGAGTAACCGGAATGCCCTTTTCCAGGCTAATTTCCACATAGCTTGGCTTATCCGGAGCTTCAGTGGGAGACTTTGTCCAGGTAAACACTTCCTCCGGCGGCTCAACCCAGGGGTCTTCAAGAACCCCGCATTCAATGCTCTTTCCCCAGAGGTTCTCATCAATTGAGTACGGATTGGCAGCCGTAATCGATACCGGGATGTCATAACGCTGAGCATAATTAATGGTTTCTTCCCGGGTCATGCCCCATTCCCGGGCCGGGGCAATGACTTTGAGGCTGGGAGACAGGGCGCTAATACTCACTTCAAACCTTACCTGGTCGTTTCCCTTGCCGGTGCAACCATGAGCCACTGTCGAAGCTCCCTCCTCAGCTGCCGTGTCCACCAGCAACTTAGCCATCAACGGACGAGATAGAGCCGTAGCCAATGGGTATTGTCCTTCATAGAGAGCGTCTGCCTGCAAAGCCGGGAAAATAAAATAATTAACGAATCGCTCTTTGGCATCTATCACCAGTGCCTTCACGGCACCGACCTTAAGTGCCTTCTGCCGAACCGCCGAAAAATCACGCTCATTACCGACATCAATAGTGAGGGCAATAACATCAAGGTTATACTTCTCTTTAAGCCATTTGATGGCTACCGATGTATCCAGCCCACCACTGTAAGCCAGCACTACTTTATCTGGCATCCTGAACCTCCGCCTATCTGAAGGCTTGTCGTTGCTTGATTCCAAAGTTTTTGTCTAAGAAGTTGGTAATCTGAAAATAAACCTCGGGGTATTGCCACCAGTAATCATGCCCCGGGGCTCGGACAAAGTTGCCTACCGCACCGGATTCATTTTCTGGTTGAGGTAAGCCAAGCAGGGCTCTTAGACTAGCCCGAGTCATAGTAAGAAATTCCCCTTGGCTAAAGGAATCAGGGAACCTTCCGTTATAAGTCATGACTAATGTCCTATCCAACATAATATTATCATGCCAGAAGGGGGGGCCAGTCTGAATACTATAAACTTGTGGGCTATCGGTAAGAATATCCATCGTCCGGTCACAGATAACAGTGCCGTTACTCTCCCCAGTGATGATAACCCTGAGCTCTGGGATATGGGTGATGAGAAACTCCACTCTACAGGCTAAATCCTCAGCCTTTGATGAGTAGCCGGTTATCATTTGCACAATTTCGTCAAGACGGCCTTGTAAGGTATCATCTGTTCGCTGGTGGGTTAAGAGCAGCGAAGTATAGCCCGAGCTATTTAGCTCAGATTCAATGCCGGTAAAAATGCTCAACCAGCCGGGGGACGCCTCAATTAAACTCCACCCCCAGCCACCGGAGTTAAAGACGAGAACAAAATCCTTGTCTTTAGCCTGCAAATATGTGCCAAGTAGCTGGTTCACAAACTCATCATATTTCTCCTGGCTATCTCCGAATAGCTCGGTAGCTAACCTGGCGGCATCATCAGCCACCGATTGCGGCACAGCAGAAAGGTCACTGGCTGATAGCGGAAGCTCGCCCCGGTAAATTTCAGAGGTCACCCCAATCTGTGAAGCTGTCAGGACTAGCACCCCCACAAAAAGGGGGAGGACTATGGCTAATACTACTGCTATCCTCTGGCGGCTAATCTTACGCACTATTCTGCCCCCTCTAATTTAATGTTACTCAGTGCTTTATCCAGAATGCCTATTGCTTCATCAACCTCCTCATTACCAATAATGAGGGGAGGTATAAAGCGCAAGGCGTTAGGCTTTAATTGGTTAACCAACAAGCCTCTTTCAACACAGGCCATTACCACTGACTGGGCAATATCGCGGCTAAACTCCATCGCTACTAGCAGTCCGCGCCCCCGCACGTCAATGATAAACTGGAATTTCTGTCTCAAGCTTTCCAGCCCGGCGATAAGGTATTGCCCCACTTTTCTGGCGTTGCCGGAAATATCACTGTCAATAATAAATTTTAATGTAGCATAACCAGCGGCACAGGCTAAAGGATTACCACCAAAGGTTGAGCCGTGCTCTCCAGGGGTAAAGACAGCCACCCTCTCCTTGGCTAGGATAGCCCCGATAGGTATGCCACTGGCTAAACCCTTAGCTAAGGTCATTATATCAGGTTCGATGCCATATTGCTCGTAAGCAAAGAGTGTTCCGACTCGACCTAGGCCAGTTTGAATTTCATCTAAAATAAGTAGAATACCAGCTTGGTCGCACCAAGCCCGCACTGCTGATAAATAATTATCACTAGGCAGGTTGACCCCTCCCTCTCCCTGCACCGGTTCCAACATCACGGCGCAGGTTTGATTAGTGGTCGCCGCCTTTATCGCCTCAATATCATTATACTCTATATTGATAAAACCAGTCGGCAAGGGAATATATAGCTGTTGAAATTTAGGCTGGGCGGTAGCTGCCACCATGGCTAGAGTGCGACCGTGAAAGGAACTCATTGTGGTAATAATCTCATAGGCTCCATTCAGATGGAGCTTTCCGTATCGTCGAGCTAGCTTCGCCGCCCCCTCATTAGCCTCTGCCCCGCTATTACAGAAAAACACCTTGTCCAAACAGCTATTCTGGACTAAAAGCTCGGCTAAGCGAATCTGGGGGATAGTATAGAACTGGTTTGAAGTCTGAATAAGGGTATGCACCTGCTCCGTTACCGCCTCAGCAACCACCGGATGACAGTGCCCCAGGCTGTTGACTGCCCAGCCGCCAACAAAGTCTAAATACTCCCGGCCATCTTCATCCCACACCCGTGCCCCCTCCCCTCTAACCAGGGTTACCGGGGTACGCTCTACGGTGTGCATCAGGTATTTGTGCTCAAGCTCCTGCCAGTAACTCATTTTCTTATTGTTGTGCCACCACCATGTCCCTCAATCTCCTTGAGCAGGGCGTGGGGCTGTCTACCGTCTATTATGCAGGTTATTGATGTATTTGACAAAGCTCTCAGGCAGGCTTTAATCTTGGGAATCATTCCTCCCGAAGCCACACCTGAAGCCATTAAAGCCTCAGCCTCATCTGGTGAGAGCTGAGGTAGCAACTTACCTGATTGGTCACATATGCCGACTACATCGGTTAGAAAGATAAGCCTTTCCGCACCAGTGGCGGCCGCTATTTCACCAGCTACAGGGTCAGCGTTAATGTTAAGTATCTGGGGAGCGTCGTCTGGTTTATCGAATGAATGAAGGCTAAGCGGAGAAACGACCGGAACATAACCGGCTTGTAACAGAGCTTTCAGAGGAGCCGTGTTCACTTTAACCACCGTTCCCATATAGCCTAGCTTTTTGTCCTTAATCTTACCTTGAATAAGAGCTCCATCTACACCGCTAATGCCTACCGCTTGCCCACCCAAGCTATTGATTGCCGCCACAATCTCCTTATTGACCAGTCCGGCTAGCACTGCCGTCACCATCTCCAATGCTGGCTTATCAGTTACCCGCTCGCCGTCAACAAATTGGGTGGAAATCCCCCGTATTGAAAGCCAGCCGGTTACCACGTTAGCCCCACCATGCACTATAACCAGTGGTTTACCCTGCTGCTGGAGCTTGACTATGTCCTCAATAGTAGTATCTTGACTACCAAAGATAGCACCACCGAGCTTAACCACGATAACCTTAGCCAACTTATTACTCAATCCATCCCCTTCTCTATTATTAAGTCATATACTGGCTATTAATAGTTACATATTCCTCAGACAGGTCACAACCCCAGGCGGTAGCTGTAGCCGTGCCCAGGTTAAGCTGTAAATTTATTGGCACCTCAGCACCAGCTAAAACCCTTACCACCTCTTCCTTATCAAAAGAGAGTGGGCAACCACCTCTTACCACGCAGATATTACCCAGGTAAAGGTCAATCTTTGCTTCCACCACCTCCGCGCCACTCCGCCCGACTGCGGCCACAATTCGCCCCCAATTGGGGTCATTACCATGCACCGCTGCCTTAACCAGGGGAGAGCTTACTGCTGTTCTGGCGGCTAGCTTGGCTTCGGCAGTAGTAAGTGCCCCGCCGATGGTAACCTCAATAAGCTTAGTCGCCCCCTCACCATCACGGGCAACGGATTTAGCCAGATAGATACAAACCTGGTCAAGCGCTTGCTGAAAGGCGCCAGCCTGACTACTGCCTGGTGAGATGGGTTCATTTTTGGCCATCCCGTTAGCCATTATCAGCACCATGTCATTGGGGCTGGTATCCCCATCGATCGAAATCATATTAAACGAAACGTCCACCGCTTTTTGTAGAGCTACTTTAAGGAAACCTATGTCCACGGCAGCATCGGTAGTTAAGAAACAAAGCAAAGTGGCTAGATTGGGATGAATCATCCCCGAGCCTTTGGCCACGCCACCAATAATAAATTCATTTTCACCAACTCTGACCACCACCGCCGTTTCCTTAAGCAAGGTATCGGTGGTCATAATAGCCCTTACCAGCTTATGACTGTCATCTGTAGAAAGGGCAATCTGTTTTAGGCTGGCTCTTATGAGCTCCATCGGTAGCCACTGACCAATCACCCCGGTGCTAGCTACCAGAATATCCTCGGCGGATACTCCAATACCCGCAGCCGCCAAATCTGTCATCTCAGCAGCATCACTAAGACCTTGCTCACCGGTGCAGGCATTGGCGCAGCCGCTATTTACGACTACTGCCACTGCTCTCCCCGACTGTAACCGCTTCTGGGACAGAATTACCGGCGCTGCCTTAATCTTATTGGTAGTAAATAGAGCCGTAGCCATACACGGTACTTTAGAAAAGAGGATGCCAAGGTCAAGGGCATCCTCAGTCTCTTTCTTTATACCAGCGTAGGTAGCACCAGCCAAAAATCCGTTGGGAGAAGTAACCGTCCCAGCGGAGATAAACTCAATTTTGGCTTCCATTACCGAAACTATATCACATTGGATATGACCAAGACAATGAAGCTGTTTATTAACCTCACCCCGTCGGTTTACCCCGACGGACTGTTTCAATAGATGTATCCTCGGTGATAACTAGCTTTGCCTCACTCTTCAAAAAAGAAGGCTGCAGGGCATCAGCACCTACAGCCTTTACTTAGACCCGGGGTTTACTAGATTCCCCGGGAGCTTGACCAAACTGGAGTTTCCACTGGTGGTTTAACTGTTTTAATTGGTTGACTTATTGTCTGCCGGCGATGGCTGAATAGCGGGCGGCGCAGGAAAGAGGGAACGTCTAATTCGTCCTCACTCTTTATTTCCTTAAGTAATTGGGCAAATTCCTCTTCTCGAGTAGCTCCTGCCAGCCCTGTCTTGGAAGCAAAACCGGTGGCAACTAAAGTAA
>Ga0209978_10001324_pt1 | contig 10367 bp, 12 predicted proteins | sample BentaG_FD_182805 | JGI IMG/M metagenome (GOLD analysis project Ga0209978, IMG submission 182805) | Deep subsurface microbial communities from South Atlantic Ocean to uncover new lineages of life (NeLLi) - Benguela_00093 metaG (SPAdes)... | ecosystem: Environmental > Aquatic > Marine > Oceanic >...
AGACCATGTCATTGATTACACTCAAGAAGATTTCACCAAAAATGGGCAGCATTATGACCTGATTCTAGATGTTGTGGTACATCGTTCGATTTTCGATTACAAGCGTGCTTTGAGTCCCAAGGGAATTGTTGTCATGGTCGGAGGTTCCATGGCTCGAGTGTTTCTAAATATGCTTCTAGGACCATTGATCTCAATGACCGGGAGTAAGAAAATAGGTATCCTGATGTGGAAACCAAACAAAAAAGAGGATTTGGTTTTTTTGATAGAGCTTCTTGAAGCCGGCAAAGTAGCACCTGTTATAGATAAACGTTACCCGTTAAGTGAAGTTCCTGAAGCTTTCCGGTATCTTGAAGAAGGACACGCCCGAGGAAAAGTAGTAATAACTGTGGAACATGATAACGAAACCTAATAACTGTTCCTTTTTTACATTGACAACCAATAAGCAAGGTCATAATATAGTCGTAATCACTGAAACATGAAATCCCAAATAGGAGAAGTACTTATGAAAGCGATTGTATATGAGAAATACGGGCCACCGGAAGTTCTTCAGCTCAAAGAGGTAGAAAAACCTACTCCCAAGGACAATGAAATACTGGTAAGAATATATGCGACAACAATAACGGCAGCGGACTGCACCTTCAGAAAGGGTGACCGGTTTGATTCAAGAGTTGTTGTCACTGGTCTCATAAGACCAAGAAGATCTATTCCAGGGGCTGTGTTTGCCGGAGAGATTGAAGCAGTAGGCAAAGATGTAGAGCGATTTAAAGAGGGTGATCAGGTTTTTGGATCTTCCGGTACTGGTTTAGGTGCTTATGCCGAGTACAAATGTCTGCCTGTAGACGGCGGACCGGTGGCAATAAAACCGGTCAATATGACCTATGAGGAAGCCGCCGCCGTCTGTGATGGGGCAATAACCGCCTTGCTTTTCCTTAGAAAAGGAAATATCCAGAGCGGACAAAAAGTCCTTATCTATGGAGCTTCTGGAAGTATAGGTACTGCTGCAGTACAGCTTGCCAGGTACTTTGAGGCAGAAGTTACCGGGGTATGCAGTACTACGAATCTGGAAATGGTGAAATCTCTGGGAGCCGATAAGGTAGTTGATTACACTCAAGAGGATTTTACCAAGAGCGGTCAGACCTATGATATTATTTTTGACGCGGTAGGCAAGAGTTCGTTTTCACGATGTAAAAGCTCGCTAAAGAAAAGAGGGGTCTATCTTACAACTAACCCTGGGCCGTCAGTGTATATTCAAATGCTATGGACTTCAATGATAGGCAGCAAGAAAGTAATTTGGGCGCCAACAGGAATAATGGAGAAGGCTAAAGATTTGATTTTCCTTAAAGAGCTTATTGAGGCAGGAAAGATAAAATCGGTCATAGATAGACGCTATCCGTTGGAACAGACTGCCGAGGCTCACCGGTATGTTGAAAAAGGGCACAAAAAGGGAAATGTGGTAATAACTTTGGAATATAATAACTAATTATGAAAGCGATTGTATGGACAGAATACGGACCACCGGATGTTCTTCAGCTCAGAGAGGTAGAAAAACCTACTCCTAAAGATAATGAAGTACTGATAAGGATATATGCGACAACAGTAACAGCAGGGGACTGTGAACAGCGAAGTCTCAAATTGCCAATCTGGTACCGGCTCACCATGCGAGCATATGTGGGTCTTAAAAGACCAAAGAGAATAACTATACTAGGGATGGATTTAGCCGGGGAAATTGAATCAGTAGGCAAAGAGGTAAAACTATTTAAGGAAGGTGACCAGGTTTTTGCAGCTACCGGTTTTGTTGGTATGGGTGCTTGTGCTGAGTACATATGTCTGCCTGAAGAGCCCGAAGAAGGGGCACTGGCAATAAAACCGGCCAATATGACCTATGAGGAAGCCGCCGCCGTTCCTGTTGGGGGACATGAAGCATTGTGTTTTCTTAGACAAGGAAATATCCAGAGCGGACAGAAGGTTTTGATTAATGGTGCGGGTGGAACGATAGGCACTTTTGCGGTCCAGCTTGCCAGGTACTTTGGGGCTGAAGTGACTGGCGTAGACAGCACGGGAAAATTGGACATGCTGCGCTCCATTGGGGTCAGACCAGGTCATTGATTACACTCAAGAAGATTTCACCAAAAGCGGCCAGACCTATGATTTTATTCTTGACGTGGTACGGAAGAGTTCGTTTTCAGGTAGTATAAGATCGCTAAAGCAAAACGGACGCTATATTATAGCTAACCCTGGGCCGTCACAGATGGTTCGAGGGCGATGGACTTCAATGACAAGCAGCAAGAAAGTGATATTCGGGGCAGCATACCCAAAGACTGAAGATTTACTCTTCCTCAAAGAGCTTATTGAGGCGGGAAAGATAAAATCGGTCATAGATAGACACTATCCGCTGGAACAAATTGCCGAGGCTCACCGGTATGTCGAAACAGGGCAAAAAACGGGAAATGTAGTCATAACTGTGGAAGATAATAACAAAACCTAACAAATCAGGAGAAAAAAGGAGGAATTCAGAATGTAAAAGGGGGTTTCTTAAGGTCTAAGTAATCATGTACTACTAAAATATGGAGTTAAATAAATTAAAGGATTATAAAAATGAAAGATAGGAAAGTAATACTTTCAACATTATGGATATTTGCACTGTTTAATTATATTTATGCCGATATTTCTTCATTAACAGAAGCAGTCTTTATGCCTGGGATGCTCGAGAAACTAATGACAGAATCCGTAGGGGGGCCTATTCAAATCACTCAAGGATTATTGTTGGCAGGCTCAGTGTTAATGGAGACTGCGATTGCTATGGTTCTCCTCTCCCGGGTATTGAAGTATAGAGCAAATCGCTGGGCAAACATAATCGTAGGTATAATACATACTGCTGCTGTTTTGGCATCAACGTTTGTTGGAGGGGAAATGCCATCTCCTTTTTATATATTTTATATAACTGTAGAAGTTGCGTGTACTTTGTTCATTATCTGGTATGCATGGACGTGGCGTAAACAGGAAGCGTAAACTACTAACGGCCCAAGAATAAGTAAAAAGGGAAGCATCTCTGCTCCCTCTAATCTCTTTGGTAGCGGGGGTTGGATTCAAAGGGACGAGGCAGGAGAAAGGTTCATTTATCACCCCATTGAACGAAAGTCCAGACTGTGTGATTAAGCACACAATCGCTTAAATTGTGTGATAGACAGCATAAGGGCTGGATATCCCGCCGGCGGAATTATCCAGCCCTTATTCAATCCCAAGAGTATTATTAGGGTTATGCTTTTCCTATTCTAAACATCTTTGTGCCGCATACAGGGCATACACCCTGAGTGGCAGGTTTGCCATTCTTCATCGTAATTGACTTGGGATCCCTCATCTCTCTTTTAGTGCGACATTTGACACAGTAAGCCTGCATATGTTCACCTCCTTTCTATGGTGGAAGCTTAGACTGTTCTTTATAGTCAGGGCAACAGTCTGTTGCCCTTAAACAAGCTAGAAGCTGCGGTGTCACTTGGTCAACATTATGTGACTCGCAGGAACACTCTGTCGAAATCACCGAAAAGAGTGATGTAGATAACCTGACTCTGGCGCAATATGTAATGTTCCAAAAAGAACTGACTATTATCTACCGATTAGACCAACTATCAGTAATAAGGGCAAATTAATCCCTTCGCCCTCCTATGAGGCTTAATACCCCCACTACAATTATCCCTATCCCCAGTGCCCACCTAATAAGATCAGGCCAGACTAGCACTAAGATACCAATAATAATCATGACTATTCCGGGTAACCATGTTCTCATAGCTTGCTACCTCCTTGATATTGCACTTAGAACCAACTCAACCCTAACAGTAAATATATATATTATACACCATGTGTCAATACCCCCAAGCAGTTGGGTCTAAGCTAAGCCGAGCATGGCCCCCACTCGTATGCAATCGCTTAGTTCTTATCCACATTAGAGAAACACTGAGCAGAATGCCGACTTCTCATTGCACAATCTGACGCATTGTTATCTGCGCTCCCGGGCACTCTCGTGGTTCGTGCTCCGTAAGGATAATCCAAAGCCAGTGAACCCGGTCGAGCTAGGAAGTGCGCCAAAAGCCATTTCTACTGGAGCATACATAGCCCCACCGTTACCCTTCGACAAAGAGGGTTATCCTCAATTCTCTCACACTAATTACGGTGATGATTTGCCGCTATCAGCTCCACTCTCTCGATTAAGTTCAATACCAATTGAACCTAGTACATATAGATTAAGCAAGTTAGTACTTATAGGCTATTGTCAGCAGACAATAATAGTGCTATAATATGGCCAACTGGCATTATTGATTGGCAATCATGACAATAAGACAATTAGACCGATTCGAGAGGAGTGGATTGTGCCTACAAAAATAAATGATAAGCTTTATTACACTACATCGGAGATGTGCGAGGAGGCGGGTATTAGCCGCCCCACGCTGTTCCGATGGCTTAGATTAGGCATGTTTAAAGAAATACGCAAAAACAGTAGAGGATGGAGGATATTTAACGAGGACGAGTTGAATAAGGTTAAAGCACGAATCACAAGAATCGACGTGAAAAAAATGTCATAAGCGAATAACCCGACAAATAGGACTTTGTAGCCATAATTAATAACTAAAAAGGAGATTAAAAATGGCAGAGGAAAAGCGAGTTCACCTTCGCATTGTCATTGGAATACCAAAGAGGAAAACATAATGAGGTTGAAAAGAAGGGAATGAAATGACTTTTACAAAAGCCCGAAAAATATTTATAGGTTTCACAATTATTGTTGTAATTGGAATTTCAGCTGGCGGGTGTCAAGAAAAGCCTGAAGAATATACCGGGCCTGTTGAAAGAATCACCTTAGCTGCATATGCCGGAGAGACTGGAGCCCTTGTTTATGTTGCTGAAGACCAGGGATTTTTTGAAGAAAATGGTTTAGAGGTGACAATAAAAGATTATGAATCTGGTAAGGCTGCTGCTGATACCCTTATAGATGGAGAAGCTGATATTGCCACTTCGGCTGATTTTGTTTTTGTCAGCAATAGTTTTGACCATGCAGACCTCAGGGTATTTGGAACTGTTGCTACCGCAGAAGTTATAGAATTAGTTGCCCGAAAAGATAAAGGAATTACAACTCCTACAGACTTAAACGGTAAAAAAATTGGAGTCACAAAAAAGAGCAGTGCCGAGTCTGATCTTGGAAAATTTTTGTTATATAATGGCCTCTCCATCGATGACGTAGAGTTAGTTGATTTAAAGCCATCAGGAATAGTAAAAGCTGTAATTAATGGAGATGTGGATGCTGGTGTTACCTGGGATCCTAATGTTTATAACATAAAGGAAGAACTAGGTGACAATGCAGTAAGCTGGTCTGTAGTAGAGAGTTTTTACTTTGTATTACTTACAAAAGAGGATTGGATAGAAAACAATCCTGCAGCAGCGGAGCGCTTTATGAAATCAGTATTAGAGGCAGAGGAGGCGCTGCGAAGCTCGGAGGATCAGCTTGCTCTTATTCTCGATACTACCTCGGATGCCATGAGATCAATAGACACAGATTTCAACGTAATCAAGACCAACGCCGCTATGACAGCCCTCAGTGGACTGAATTCTGAAGCAAGCATTGGGAGAAAATGTTTTGAGTTATTCAAAGGGGACTTGTGCCATACAAAAGAGTGTTTACTGACCAGGGTGTTAGAAACGAAAGCCCAGGTAACAACCGAGACAGTGAAACAGAGACAGGATGGGACAAAGTTTACATGTATTATTACAGCATCACCATTGTTTGATGAATACGGGGTGGTTATCGGTATTCTGGAAGACTTCATGGACATCACCGAGCGCAAGCAGATGCAGGAAAAGCTTCTTGCCTCTGAGCGTTTGGCTACCCTGGGACAGTTCTCGGGCAGTATCTCCCATGAATTGAGAAATCCCCTGGGCGTGGTGGACAGCTCGGTATACTACCTGAAGACAAAGCTCAAAGATGCCGATGAGAAGGTGCACGAGCACCTTGAACGTATAAAATCCAGTGTGGGCAGTGCTACCGCTATTATCGAAAGCCTGCTTAACCTGACTCGAATGAAGGAACCGCAGCGCCAGAAGCTTGACCTTATAGCTGCTACCTCTGATGCCATCGCCACCACTAAAGTCCCGGCTACGGTCAATGTAGTCCAGAATTTCCCTGACCGCGAGGTCCCAGTCAATGCCGACCGGGAGCAACTCCGCACGGCCTTCAAGAACATAGTAAAGAATGGGGTTGAGGCGATGGACGGCAAGGGGACGCTGACGGTAACAGTCCAAATGACGGATGATGGCCAGGCTGAAGTATCCTGCTCCAGAAGCTATTATGCAGAAAATACTAACTTAAAAAGTGGACCAATTAATGGGGGTAGGTCAAACATTACACCAATAAAGTTGACACGTGGCATCGTGTGGGCTATAATTATGACAAGTGGCACTTCTGCAAACGTTGGGTAACGGCTAATTGGGACCCTACAGGAATAGAAGTTCATGAAGGCTGAACAGCTATCTGTCGCACCAGATTCTGTTGAAGGCTTTCCCGTAAGACTTCGTATGCCTGTTGTCAAGCAGATTGAGGCGAAAGCTGTTGACTATTCAGCCAACCGTCATGGCTTTGATGAGGTGAGGTGATAGGTTATGCTAGTGATAGGAAGGTAAAGGCAAAGTGCATCGCACTCGTGTTCTTATTGTGGATGATGAGCTGGCGATAATAAAATTCCTGAAAGCCAACCTGGACACTAGGGGTTTCGAGACGCTAGCAGCTACGGACGGTGCCGAAGCCCTCCAGACCATTGAAAGGGAGCTACCTGATCTGGTAATTCTGGATATAATGCTGCCTAAGATAGATGGCTTTGAGGTTTGCCGTCGGCTTCGTGAGTGGTCACAAATCCCAATAATGATTCTCAGTGGCCGGGGTGGTGCGGAGGAAAAAGTGAAGTGCCTGAACCTTGGTGCCGATGACTATATTACCAAGCCCTTTGATTTGAATGAACTAGTAGCTCGGATCAGCGCAGTGCTTCGCCGCACCCAGGCAGTTGGCGCCATAGCTACACGGCCTTCGTTTACCAGTGGCGACCTCAATGTTAACTTCGTTGAAAGACGCGTAACCGTTGCCGACAATGAGGTCAAGTTGACGCCAGTGGAATATAGTCTCTTGCAAGAATTTGTGCTTAATGCGGGAAAGGTTCTTACCCACACCTATCTTTTAAATAGGATCTGGGGCACTGAGTACAGACAGGAAACGGAGTATTTACGTGTCTTCGTGAGTCGTCTGCGGGCTAAGCTCGAGCTTGACCGAATAAATCCCATGTATATTATTACCATACCCGGCGTGGGCTACAAGTTTGATAGAAGAGCGTCTAGCCGCGTCTGAACACCCGTCCCCCTACCCACTTCGCTATACTTACAACGAGAAGGGGATAACGGGGTGAGTTCAAGAAGCAATCTCAGGCTACTGTCCTAAGTAAGCGCCACTGTGACACGGGTGGCGCTTACACATTTCTGACTAATAGGCTAATCTTTTCCCTGTCTTGACCCTATGTTCTCCTGACTGAAGTTGCGTCATTCCATTTTTGAGACTGGTTACGGCTATGGGATGTTGCCGTCAAGTATTTCAAGCTCAACAGTTACCCCAAAATGTTTACGAAATATTTATATCTTTGGCCTGATTATTTATGCCTTATCTACATGTCATGTGTGATAATCATTAATTGAGATGTATTAAGAGGCTTTAAGACGTGACAATAACAATCAATGGTCAAACTTACTACAGAACCTCAGAGGCTTGTCAGAGGGCTGGCATAAGCAAAGCTACTCTGTTCCGCTGGGTTAAGACAGGCATCCTTGAGGACCTGATGCCTAGGGACAGAAAAGGGTGGAGACTATTTACCCAGAACGATATAAACAGAATCAAATCCGAGGCTACCAGACTCAGTCGTGGAGGAATACTCCTTGAAGAAGCAAGAAAAGGGGCAAGCTAAGAAAATGTCAACAGTAGCAGAATGTATTGTCTTCGCTAACCACAAAGGGGGCACAGGGAAAACCACTTCTTGCCTGAGCATCGCTGGCTACTTGGCGAAAAGCGGCAGCAAGGTGCTGGTGGTAGATTTTGATCCCCAGGCAAATGCCACATCAGGCTTGGGCATTGACCTGATGACGCTGGAACACTCCATGTATGATGCGGTTCTAGACCAGTGTAATGGCTATGAGGGTGTGCCGATCACTCAGGTGATACTGGAGACTGATGTAGAGAATCTCCACATCGCACCCTCGGAATTGGATTTAGCTGTGGCGGAGGTCTTGGTACAGCATACCAGAAATAGGGCCGGTATCTTGAACCGGGTTCTGGAAAAGGTAAGGCATTTATATGATTACATACTGATTGATTTACCCCCAGGCTCAGGACTGTTGATGATTAACGGTCTATGCGCATCTGATCAGGTGGTAGTGCCACTCGACCCAGGCATCTTCTCTCTGGAAGCTCTAGACAACCTTAAAGCATCTTTCCGTGATATCAAGCGGATGGCTGGACACTCTATCAATCGAATCACGGCGGTATTGATTAGATATGCCAAACCCGATGTATTCTCAAGAATGTTTCACAAACGCAATCCGTCACAAGAGGTTGAGGAAAGGCTGAGAGAAATGTTCGAAACGGTGTTTGTCGTTCCGGACTCTATGGAAATCTACGAGACACAGCGACAGGGAGTGCCCATATCGCACTATGCTCCCAGAAGCAGAGTTGGGAGGGCGTATGCAGAAATCACCAAGAGTATAAGTACTAATGCTAAAAAGGAACCAGATTCAAGTAAATTTGAATAAAGGAGGAAGATAAAATGGTTGACACGAAGAAGGAACGTAAGCCAGGGCGCTCGGTCTTTTTTCAAGACCAAGAGGTAGAAGAACAACAGCAAGGAGGTAGTGTGATGGAAGAGAGAAAGGATGCCATCGATGTGGGTACTGATGGCAACGCCCGACTGGAATTATTGCTGGAGGCACTTAGGGCTTTCAAACAAGGTGATTTCTCAGTCCGGCTACCAACGGGAAAGAATGGCGTGATGGGCGAAATAGCCGAGGTGTTTAATGATGTCGTCGGTTTGAACGAAAGCATGGCCAACGAGATTGTCCGGGTTAGCAAGATTGTTGGTGAAGAAGGACAGATGACAGAGCGTGCTTCACCGGGAGCAGTAGCCGGTATGTGGGCGAGCCAGATTGACTCAATAAATGCGCTCATTAATAATCTGGCGCAACCTACGGCTGAAGTCGCCCGCGTCATCACTGCTGTCGCCGAAGGTGACCTGTCGCAGAAGATGCAGCTCGAGGTTGGCGGAGTTGCCATAAAGGGTGAGTTCTTGCGAATAGCAACAATAGCTAACACCATGGTTGACCAGCTTAATTCCTTTGCCGCTGAAGTAACCCGTGTCGCCCGAGAGGTGGGCACCGAGGGTCAACTCGGCGGTCAGGCTGAGGTAAAAGGTGTGGCCGGTGTCTGGCAGGAGCTGACGTCCAACGTCAACATCCTGGCAGCTAACCTGACCAACCAGATTAGGAATATCGCCGAGGTAACCACGGCAGTAGCCCAGGGTGACCTGTCACGTAAGATTACCGTTGAGGTCAAGGGCGAGATACTGGAGCTGAAGAACACCATCAACACCATGGTTGACCAGCTCAATAGCTTTGCCGCTGAAGTAACCCGGGTCGCCCGAGAGGTCGGCACTGAAGGTATGCTCGGCGGACAGGCTGAGGTAAAAGGTGTGGCCGGTGCCTGGCAGGAGCTGACGTCTAACGTGAACATCCTGGCAGCCAACCTGACCAACCAGATAAGGAATATTGCCGAGGTAACCACGGCGGTAGCTCAGGGTGACCTGTCACGTAAGATTACCGTTGAGGTCAAGGGCGAGATACTGGAGCTGAAGAACACCATCAACACCATGGTTGACCAGCTCAATAGCTTTGCCGCTGAAGTAACCCGGGTCGCCCGAGAGGTCGGCACTGAAGGTATGCTCGGCGGACAGGCTGAGGTAAAAGGTGTGGCCGGTGCCTGGCAGGAGCTAATGTCTAACGTGAACATCCTGGCAGCCAACCTGACCAACCAGATAAGGAATATTGCCGAGGTAACCACGGCGGTAGCTCAGGGTGACCTGTCACGTAAGATTACCGTTGAGGTCAAGGGCGAAATCCTGGAGCTGAAGAACACCATCAACACCATGGTTGACCAGCTCAATATCTTCGCCGCTGAAGTAACCCGGGTCGCCCGAGAGGTGGGCACTGAAGGTATGCTCGGCGGACAGGCTGAGGTAAAAGGTGTGGCCGGTGCCTGGCAGGAGCTGACGTCTAACGTGAACATCCTGGCAGCCAACCTG
>Ga0209978_10001325_pt1 | contig 10366 bp, 5 predicted proteins | sample BentaG_FD_182805 | JGI IMG/M metagenome (GOLD analysis project Ga0209978, IMG submission 182805) | Deep subsurface microbial communities from South Atlantic Ocean to uncover new lineages of life (NeLLi) - Benguela_00093 metaG (SPAdes)... | ecosystem: Environmental > Aquatic > Marine > Oceanic >...
GTATAGTATACAGATTCTTTTTATAATTTTTTTGGTTACTATTTTACTTACTCTTTTTAGTTTAATCCGATTTCGTAAGGGAATGAAAATGGTATCAGCTTCTGTGGAACAACTTACGGATGAAGCACTATATGAACAGATGGAAAGAAAGGCAGAGGTAGTAATTACAACGCTGGCTAGAGATTTAATAGACCCTGTTTACTATTTGGATATAGAGACTATTACTGACTTATTTACTACTATCAGAGATCAAAAGGATACAATATATGTCTATCTATACGATGTGGATGGCAAAATTATTAGTGATGGAACAGAAGAAACCCCTTTACTTCATAAAGTTTTGACTGATGAGGTAAGTAAAAAGGCTGTGGCAAGTGAAAAATTTCTTTTACAGAGGAAGGGAGATATTCTGGACGCATCTATGCCCATCTATATAGAAGATGAAAAGTTAGGAGGGGCAAGGATAGGATTTTCCCTGGAGAAGATAAAGGCCGATATTTTAAGACAGAAAAAAGCAATAGGTTCTATAACAAAAAAGAATATGAAAAGCACCCTTGTCACTTCCATGATAATAAGTGGAATTTTTATTCTTTTAGGTATAATTTTTGCTTTAAAGATTGCTCAATTGTTAGTTCGACCTATTCTTAAATTAATTAATGTAACCAGAAAAGTTGGTAAAGGCGATTTAACTGCTAAGGTAGAGATAAAAAGTGGTGATGAGTTGGAAGAAATGGCGAATTCTTTTAATCAGATGACCGAAGATTTGTATAACCTCCACCAGGAAGAAAAGGAAATGGCTAAAAAGATTGCTGTAGCAGAGGAAAAGGCAAGGTACGCAACTATTCTTGAAGAGAAAAATCAACAATTAGAAACAGCTTATCAAGAGCTAAAATCTACCCAGCGCCAGCTCATCCAATCTGAAAAGATGGCCACTGTGGGCACGTTAGCAGGAGGAATGGCCCATGAGATAAACACCCCTTTAGGGACAATACTCACCAATACCGAGATGTTACTCAGGGAAGTCAAAAATAAAGAGCAAGGGGCGAGTCTGAAACTCATTGAGGAGGCAACCAAGCGCTGCCGGGACATAGTCCGGTTCCTGTTAAAATATTCTCGGGGGGCACCTGTAGAGTTCCAACCGGTAGAGCTAAATAAAATAATTGACGATGCCTGCTTTCTGTTAGAACATCAGCTTTCAAACGATGGCATAACCATAAATAAAAAATATGGTGTGCTGCCTAAAATAGAAGGAAATGTGAACGAACTGGAACAAGTTATAACCAATGTAATCTTAAACTCTAAAGATGCCATTATCAAGACCTATAACGAAAAAAAAAGAGAAGGAAATATCCGAATAAAAACCTATCAAAAGGAGAACTCTTTATTCATAGATATCCAGGATAATGGTTGCGGAATTCCCAAGAAAGATATAGACAGAGTATTCGACCCATTCTTTACTACCAAGGACATAGGGAAAGGCACAGGATTAGGATTATCGGTAAGCCAGAGAATCATCGAACGACATAATGGAGAGATAACAGTAGAATCAGAACCTGGACAGGGAACTACAGTCAGAATAGAACTACCAATCAAATGAGAACATAACTTAGCGAACGATAGTGAATCTAAGTTAGCTGAAGAAGATTGATTTATGGCGTACTTCGTGCTCCATAAATCAAGTGCTCATTAAAAATTAAAGGAAAAAGGGGGATCCCGAAATGAAAGAACAAATCTTAATTATAGAAGATGATAAGGCCTTCCTCAAGACGCTGACTAACCTTTTAAAAAAAGAAGGCTATTCTGTCACCGGTGCCAGCGATGGTTTTCAGGCAATTGAGTTAGCGAAAAAGAGACTTTTTGACCTCATCGTTGCCGATGTGAGACTACCTAAAGGTATGGACGGTATAGAAGCAGTAAGTAGGATAAAAGGGATTAGACCTGAAACAAAGACTATAATCATCATAATAACCGGCTATGCGAATGAGAACGCTCCCGTAAGGGCCCTAAGGATGGGGGTAGATGATTACCTCTACAAACCATTTAAGACAGAGGTGTTCTTACATAGTGTAGAGCGAAATATAAAGATGTATAAGTTAGAGAAAGAAAAAAAGGAGCACCTGGAGATGTTAGAGAAGATGAATGGAGAGTTAAATGTAGCACAGCGTGAATTAGTCCAGTCAAAAAAGGAACTCGAGGATTATAGTAAGAAATTAGAACAGAAGGTTGAAGAGAGAACAAAGGAACTGAAACAGACCCAGGCCCAATTAGTCCAATCAGCAAAGATGTCCTCGATAGGTCAAGTTGGCGCTGGTGTTGCTCATGAGTTAAACAATCCCATTGGTGGCATCTTAGGGTACGCACAATTTATCCTCCAGAAGCTGTCCAAACCCGATTTTACTCCCAAGGAGTTTAAGCAATTTAATCGATATATTGAATACATTGAAAAAGAAGCGAAGCGTTGTAAGGCGATTGTAGAGAATTTACTTTTATTTTCCCGTAAGGCCTTGGCAGTTCGTGAGCCCAAAGATGTTATAGACATAAAACAGTTAATCGAAAATACCCTTTCAATTATAAGACACCAGTTAGAATTACAGAATATCAAACTTACTACTAATTATGAACCGAAGTTACCTTCTATATCTGGCAATGTCAACCAATTGCAGCAGGCCTTTACTAACATTATCATTAATGCTCAACATGCCATGCCCAAAGGTGGAGAATTGCATATTTGGGTAAACACCAAGATGGAAAACAGAAAGGAACATCTAAAGATTAGCTTCAAAGACACCGGCTGCGGAATCCCTAAGAAGAACTTAGAAAAGGTATTTGAGCCATTCTTTACCACTAAGGAGGATTGGCAATCAATAGGGTTAGGACTATCCATATGTTACCAGATTACTAAGGAGCATAAGGGCACAATAACTGCCGAGAGCAAAGTCGGTAAGGGAAGTACGTTTACAATTACCTTGCCGGCCAGTTCCAGTAAGTAAACCCCGTTAAATAAAAAACCGCCACATTTATAAGATAGGCGGTTAATTACCATTTTTGAATTATCTTTAAGAATCTATTTCTTTCTTAAAATATGATAGAAACAGAATATCAAAAGAAGAATTATGCCTAACCAAGAAAATATCAGAAAAAACCAACCCGAACCTGTCATTTTTCCTTCCTAATTAATATTCTTTTCCTCTTCTTCCATGCGTATGCTACAGAAATTGTTAACACTATAAATATTATTAGTATTAACACCCTTATGAACAAAACGTATGGATATTGCTCTGAAGTAATATTCTTCATTGTTATCGTGGGCAATCCTTCTTTAACTAGCCAAAATCCAAGGATAAAAAGCAAAAATAGTGGAGTGATATATTTAATGATAAACTTATAAAATTTTGGAATAACAATATCTGCTCCGTGATGAATCTCTTCCCAGGCGCGGTCGATGCCAAAAATCCAAGCAAACACTATCGCCTCAACAGTAGCAAAAAGCACCAGACAAAATGTCCCTCCCCAAAAATCGAGTTCATTTAATACTCCTTTTCCTAGTAAAAATATAGCTGGCTGGCAAAGAATAAATGTAACTACTCCAAATATAGTCGCTGATTTCTTCTTGGTTATATCAAACTCGTCCTCCAAAAAGCTTATCCCCGGCTGCGCCAAAGAAACGCTGGAAGTCACACCAGCCAAAAAGAGAAGCACAAACCACAAAAAAGCAAAGATTGCGCCCAAGGGAATCCTCTGAAAAACCAGGGGCATAGTAACGAAGCCTAAATTGAAAGCTCCACTTTGAGCAATATTTACAATCTCCCGAGGGCCAAAAAATACAAACGCTGCCGGAATAATGATGCTTGCGCCCAAAATGACTTCAGCAAATCCATTTGTTGCTGCCGCAGTTAATCCAGAAAGAGCAACATCATCCTTTTTAGTCAAATAACTCGCATAAGTAAGAATAACGCCGATTCCCACACTGAGAGTGAAGAATATCTGACCAGCAGCAGCAAGCCAAACTTTGGCACTCTTTAAAGCGGCAAAATTTGGATTCCACAGAAATCCCAATCCATTAAGTAAGTTCCAGTCTGGTTTTGATAAATTAGGTATTCCTAAACTTAACACACGAACAGCGAGGATAATTCCACAGATTAATAGTACAGGCACTGCCCAATTACATAATTTTTCTATTCCTTTACGAATGCCATAATAAATTATAAACATGTTTAATGAAAATGTAATTATGAAAAATAGGTATGCCCAGCCAATACCATGGAAATACTCATTCGTCTGCAACCCCTGATAACCTTGTAGAAACGACTGCATTGCCGGCTGTGATGTAGCTTGCGCGTATCGCCCGGTGATAGAAAAAAACGCATAACCCAATAACCACGACTCAACATATGTGTAATACATGAAAATGAGAACAGGGCCAAAAATCCCGATTACACCAAAATATTTAATGAAACGATTCTTCTGCCACATGGAATGGAAAATACCCGGGGCTGTGCCATGGCCGAATCCTCCACCGAATCTGCCAGCAGTCCACTCTATCCACATTAAAGGAATCCCCAGAAGGAGAAAAGAGATAAAGTACGGTATCATAAATGCGCCACCGCCGTTCTGTGCTGCCTGGACGGGAAAACGTAAAAAATTTCCTAGCCCGATTGCCGAGCCGGCAACTGCAAGAATAATCCCCGTTCTGGTTTTCCAGGTTTCGCGTAATTTATTAATCTTTGCCATTTTTATCTCTTGCTTATGCGGGCTCCACGTGAATCAGCACTTTAAAATTAGGGAGTTCTCTCTTTATATCTCTTTCCAGGTGGTCGCATACCCGATGAGCCTGCTCAACGCTAATTTTACTCGCCAGGACAAGATGGAGATAAGCCTGTTCTTCGCTTCCTTTTCTTACTATAAATAAATCATGAAAATTTATAAAGTTCTGGTAATGCTCTTGTAAAATCCTGGTGATAATTTCTAACTTTCTATTCTTTTCCTCTCTATCTCCAGTTCCTGGATTTATATGAATCATAATATTACCAATATTTTTCAACTTCTGGAGTAACAATTTCTCAATTTTATTGGAAATCCCATGCCCTTCTTCTATAGATAGATGACCGTCAATTTGAACACTCAGATCGATTGAATTTCTCCAACCCATGCGACGTGTTTTGACATCATCAATTTCTCTTACTCCTTTTATACTTAATGTGATTTTTCTAATTTCATCAATGAAATCTTCTGGAAGAGAAGTATCCATTAGTTCTCTCAAAGATGGACGAAAAATGTCTATTCCTATCTTAAAAATGAACACTGCAACAACGAAGCCAGCCAGAGGATCGAGAAAAGTGTAGCCAAGCCTGGCACCAGCTATCCCTATCAAAGCTGCTACAGAAGAAAGTGCGTCAGCACGGTGATCAGAGGCGCTGGCCAAAATGGCTAAATTGTCAAATTTTTTGCCTATATAATAAGTGTACCTGAATAACAATTCTTTGACCGAAATAGAAATTAAAGCAGCCCATAGAGGCAAAAGTCCCGGCATAATTCTAATCTTTAAAAAAATAGCGTTTAGTGCACGATAAGAGAGCACTATGGACATTCCCAACAATATAAAACTGATACAAAGTGCTGCTATTGATTCGGCTTTCCCGTGGCCATACGGGTGGTCTTGGTCAACGGGCTTTTGAGAAATTTTCACGCTGGTTAAAGCTAATATGCCAGCAAAAATATCGGAAAGAGAATGAAAACCATCAGCAAGCATCGCCTGGCTTCTTCCTAAAATTCCGGCAAATATCTTAAATACAGTCAAAAAGATGTTTACCCAAATACCAGTCCAGCTCACTATTTTACTTTTTTTGAATCTTTCTTCTAATGAATACATCATCGATTTTCTCTAAGGAGTAGCGAAGCAAAGCTTCGCGATTATAACGCTCCGATGAATCCAGCCCCTGCAAAAATCGAATCTCAGGGGCTGGATGAATCGGAGCTACTCCAAACGCGGAGCTACCGCTCCGCTACTCCTTTCAATCACTTATTCAAAAAGTTGTGAGTAGTGTAGCCCTTTATAGACGTAAGGTAGTGTAGCCCTTTATGGGCGTAATTTTTACGGGCATAAAGCCCTACACTACCAAAACTATTACGGGGATAAACCCCTACACTACCAATTTACTAATTTATTACTTTTCAAACAGACTATAAAGAGCAGGAATAACTATCAGCGTAAGAATAGACCCGACCACCAGTCCACCCATTATAGAGATAGCTACCACCGAGCGCACAGCTGAACCTTCGGCACGGCTAAGAGCCAAAGGAGTCATTGCCAGAATAGTAGTGGAAGCAGTCATTATAATTGGACGTAACCTGGTCGCTGCTCCCTCGACGATTGCTTCCATTTTCTCCATTCCCTTCCTGCGTAATTGATTAATGTAGTCAATCATAACTATACCATTATTTACTATAATTCCAGCAAGAATAACCACTCCTATGCCCGAAGGAAGGGAGAGAGTCTTTCCACTAATCACAATACCCAGAATAACGCCGATTATAGCAAGGGGAACAGTAACCATAATAACCAATGGCTGGATAAAAGACTCAAATTGTGCTGCCATAATCATAAAAACTAAAAGTACTGCCAAAATAATTATCTGACCCAAACTGATAAATGTCTCCTGCATCTTCTCAGCCTGTCCCCCATAATCTACAAAGTAGCCTTCCGGGAAAGCGATTCTCCTTATCTTATTCTTTATATCCCTCATAACACTGGACAAGGGTCGGCCGCTGAGATTAGCAGTTAAAGAGACTACTCTTTTCTGGTTCTCTCGATTCAGCCTTATCGGTCCCCGAGCCTCTTGAATATCTGCAACATCTTTCAAACGGACAAGTATTCCCAGAGGAGAAGGGAGAACTATATTCTCAATCTCCCTGAGACTCCCTCTGCCTCTTTCGTCAAGAGAGACACGGATATTGACTTCTTCGCCTGCCTGGCGAAACATCGTAGCCACCTTTCCCTGAACCGCCATTTGCAATGTAGAGGCAATTTGGCTGACAGTCAATCCCATCTGGGATGCACGGTGACGGTCAATTATAAGCTGTAGTTCTGGCCTTCCCTTCTCCAATGAACTTGCCAAATCATAGACTCCCTTAATCTTTCCCATCACTCCCATAACAGTTCCGGAAACATCTTCCAGAATCTCCAGGTCTTTACCAAAGAGTTTAAGCTCAATAGAAGCCTCCCCAGCGCCCCCTCCTGTAAGTATCGCATGAGCCATATCCGTAAATTCGTATTTAGCTCCTTCTATCTGGGGAAGTTTAGCTCGAATATCATTAACAATCTCTCTGGAAATACGTTTCCTCTTCAATTTATCTTCCAAACGAATGAAAATTTCTGCCTCGTTCACTCCCGCCGACCCCATACCAAAAGCTGCATCCTGTTTTGTAGCCTCGGAAAGACCAACGTAAGCACCCACAGTCTGGACACCCTCCTCTGCCAGGACAATATCTTCAATCCTTCTAACCGCTTTATCGGTCTCGTCTAAATTGGTCCCCACAGGCATCCTCACCATAAAGAAAGCCATATTATTATCCATACTGGGAAAGAACTCCTTCCCTATGAAGGGAATTAGACCCAGACTCAATAGAAAGAGAAGAACCGCCCCGAGAACCACTCTCCTCCGACGAGCCAAGACATTATGTAAAAATCCTTTATATCTCTCTCGAAAATAGCCGAAAGTTCTCCTGCCAAAACTGACTTCGTAACCTTTAGCTGAACCCGCTTTGAAAATCTTAGAAGCCATCATTGGCACCAGAGTCAGAGCTACAAATAGGGAAGCCAACAGGGCAAAAGATATGGTTAGAGCCATCTGAGTAAACAGCTTCCCGGTAATTCCTTTTATGAATAGAAGCGGGAGAAAGACCGCCACAGTAGTGAGAGTCGAGGTAGTAATCGCCTTACTCACTTCAGTGGCTCCTGATTTGGCTGAAATTATCGTGTCTTCACCAAGGCTCAAATGGCGAAAAGTGTTCTCCAGTACCACAATCGCATTATCCACAATCATTCCCACTCCCAGGGCAATTCCAATCATGGTAATAAAATTGAGGGTATACCCGAGAAAATATAAAGGAATGAAAGTGGCTATCAAAGAGAGAGGAATAGCTAATGCTATAGAAATTGTTGGACGGAGGTTACGCAGGAAAAGAAAGAGAATCCCAATCGCCAGAAAGCCTCCTAAAAGAGCATTGAAGCCAGTCACCCTAAGGATTCTCTTTATGATTCGGGCTTGGTCGAAAATAGTATAGAACTTTATATCTTTAGGAAGTCTCCCTCTCAACTCCTTAAGCGCTTTATCCACACCATTAGAAACCGCCACAGTGTTGGCTCCTGACTCCTTATTCACTATCACCAACACACTATTCCGTTTATTGGTGCGGGCATAACTGCGTACTTCTCGATAGGCATCAGAAACCGTGGCAATATCCTTCAGATATATGGGAACATTCCCTCTGAGTGCAATCACAATGTCTTCTATCTCCTCAACAGACTCAAACTCACCCACAGTGCGCAGAAGATATTCCTGGTAGCCTGATTTGAGGTGACCGCCTGGAAGGTTGAGATTTTCGGCAGCCAGTTTCTGGGTGACCTCTTCTAAGGAGAGACCGAGAGACTCCAGCTTCTTCTGGTCAACCTCCACTCTTATCTCCCTTTCCCTTCCTCCCCAAACCATAGCCGCGGCAACTCCATCTACCTGTTCCAGGCGTTCCTTAAACACATCTTTAACTACCTGGCGAAGGCTCCTTAAGTCCCTTTCTCCCACAATCCCAAATACACTTACCGGCATCATAGAAGGGTCAAACTTCACCACTATCGGTTTATCCATATCCTCAGGAAGAAAATCACTAATCATATCCAGCCTATCCCTTATATCCTGAGCCAACAGGTCCAGATTGGCTCCCCACTCTAACTCCACCATTACCGCAGATAAGCCTTCCTGAGAAAAAGAATTAACTTTTTTCACATTCTTTACAGTAGCCACCACTTCCTCAATAGGCTTAGTCACTATATTTTCCATCTCTTCAGAAGCCACGCCTTCGTAGGAAGTAACCACTGACATTACAGGAAAGGTTATATCGGGCATTAAGTCGAGCCCCAGATTGCTCAAGGAAATAACACCAACTACTACAACAATTAGAATGAGCATCGTTATAGTTACCGGGCGTTCGACAGAAAATTCAGGTAGTTTCATCAGATGCCTCCCAAAAATGGGGTCAACTCTATTTTTTCCTCTTCTCTATTTTTATTCATTTACTTTTGCTCCATCAGTTAAGCCATAATTGCCTTCAATTATCACACTCTCCCCTTCAGTTAGTCCCTTAACAATCTCTATTTTTTCTTCATCGCTAACACCAGTTCTGACCTCTATTAATTTAGCACGCTCATCTTCAACCGTAAACAGAATCTTTCTGCCCTCCCTTTCCAGAACCGCAATTCTGGGCACAACCAATACATTACTATGTTCATTATAGATTATCTCTACATCAGCAAACATTCCCGGCTTCAGCCTGTGGTCTTTATTCTCAATCTCCAGCTCGACCTTCACTTTCCTACTCCTGGGATCCACTGCGGGAGCAACTTTCACAACTCTACCCAGAAAATTTTCTCCCGGGTAAGCATCCACAGACACGCGCACCTTCTCTCCTTTTCTCAATTTAGAAATATCCTTCTCTCCCACATTAACTACTATCTTAACTTTATCCATATAGGCAATATTGAGAACAGGCTCTTGAGGCATCGGTTCTTGCGGGATGACCGAGTCACCTATATCGACATAGTATCTGATAACTGTTCCACTAATAGGCGCTTTTACTTCTGCTTTTGTAAATCCTAAAGCAGGTTCATCACGGTCAATTAGAGCGACGACTTCACCCTTCCTAACACTCTCTCCTTCTTCCTTAATTTTCTTAATTAACTTCCCCGAAACCCTGGTATAGACATCCACTTCCCTCAATCCACGAATATCGCCATTGAGAGATATTATCTCTTCTATATCTCCTCTTCCCGCCCGAACAGTCTTAATTGGAGTGACCTTTTCTTCCACAGACTCCTTTACACTTCTTTTTGCCATGTTATACTTTACTACCCTATAGGCGATCAGACCAACAACCAGTAATACCAGGATAAGTACCACTCTTTTTCCTTTCAATTCTCATCTCCTTTCGCTTCGCTCAATCCGACCGGGGTTCTCACCATCTCGAACCCGTCGCCAGACTTGTCGCTCCTTATTCGTCGCGACGGCGACCCTCCTTATGTGACCTCCTACTTCCGCTAAAGCGGAAGCTGGAGTAGCAGAGCAAAGCTCTGCGTTATAATTGCGAAGCTTCGCTT
>Ga0209978_10001326_pt1 | contig 10362 bp, 13 predicted proteins | sample BentaG_FD_182805 | JGI IMG/M metagenome (GOLD analysis project Ga0209978, IMG submission 182805) | Deep subsurface microbial communities from South Atlantic Ocean to uncover new lineages of life (NeLLi) - Benguela_00093 metaG (SPAdes)... | ecosystem: Environmental > Aquatic > Marine > Oceanic >...
CTTGCACCGGTACCGCAAGAGCAAGTCCTTAAAAGACAGGCTTGCGGTTATTTCAAAGAACAAAACAAATAAAAAGAAAGAAAAACAAAAGCTAAGCAAAAATAAACAACTATTATCAAAATATTATTGTCCTCATATCCTATTATTCAACACTCTCCTTTGGGGAGAGGATTTTAAGGTGAGGGAAGCAAGGACAGATTTACATATGGAGGAAGAAAAATGAAGAAGATATTGACCATTCTTGCATTAATTATTTTCACCTGGGTTACGGTGGCTCAAGCTGGACCGACGGTGGCGATTGTTAAGTCGAATAATCATGAATTGGTGGGAAAATCCTGGCAGTTCAAAGACTGGCATATGCTTCCCCAGGGTCCTCGCTGGGCAAAAGGCAAGTACTGGCATCCCGTCTGGTCAAGAAAGAGTGAACGGGAGATCGAAAAGATGGTTCGTAAGGCAGTCAAGCTCGCCGGCGGACTTCCTGTTGAAAAAGGGGATGTGGTGTGGATTAAGACGAATGTGGTGGCGAGTTTCAATCTAATTCTGGGGACGGGGAAAACCAAGAATGAAGAGATACAATGTTATAATACAGATCCCAGGATAGTTAGAGCACTGGCACTTTTGGCTAAGAAAAAAGGAGCCAAAAAAATCTACATTGCTGCTGGTCCTCCTGATGCCGATGGAATTGCAAATATGAAGACATACGGTTATGAAGGACTTGCCAGGGAGACAAAAGCTGAACTCTATTGTATAAATTCTGCCCCGTACAAGTGGTATAAGCCGGCAAGACCTCTTGCTCTCAAAGAATATGCCTTGCCAGTGGTTATGGTTGAGGAGGCGGACAAAATCATTAGCATTTCACCGATGAAGACTCATTATCTCACAGGAATTACCGGGACTCTGAAAAACCAGGCGATTGGTTCTGCTCCCAATAGAGTTTACGGAATACCTAAAGTGGGATTGCCTCATAATCAGATTTCTGAAGTGATTTGCGACATTGTTTCTATAAAGAAGATAGACTTTGCAGTTATTAGTGCAATCTGGGGCAGTGAAGGACACGGGCCTACAAAAGGTGACCCGGTATCGATGGATTTGGTCATTGTTGGCAGAGACCCTGTGGCAGTCGATACAGTGGAAACTATGGTAATGGGTCTTAAGCCAGAAAATTATGGACACTTAACGTTGGCTGAACAGATGGGTCTGGGCACAATGAAAGATATCAATGTCGTCGGTGACCCGATTGAAAAAGTTATGAAGAAGTTCAAGCCGGTTCCTAAAGAACTTAGAGCGCCCAATGCTTGGGGTCGCATTTCTGGTTGGGATTAGAGAATAGAAAAAGAATGTGGAAAGGTCTGGAGTCCTCCCGAAAGGGAGGGAAAACCTTGCTTTCGCAAGGACTCCACAGACTTATAGAATATATAAAGGGGGTGGAAATGAAGAGGTGGGTTATTTTTGGAATGGTGCTCGTGGTGGCAGGGATGTTAATTTTGGGATGTGAGAAGGCTATGGAAGGAACAGGAGTTTATGGGAAAGTAATTGATAAGGAGACTAAAAAGCCCGTTGAAGGTGTAACAATAACTCTCACTGCGTTAAAACATGTTACCGAAGCCTCTCCCCAAGTCTGGGCTGTAACTGCAACTACGGATAATTCTGGAGAATATAGTTTAACAGAGCTTGACCCTGGCAATTATGCAATCACAGTCACGATGCCGGGATACTTTTGTTATTCGCTCAGTGAGCTGGTAGTGAAAGAAAAGAAAATGAAGAAACTCAATATTCGATTGGAAGCGTCTTTCGTGGGAGGATAAAGAAGTGAAAATGAGGAAATTATTTCTATTGATGCTAATTGTAATATTTGGACTATCTCTAATTCTGGGATGTGGCGGTGCTAAAAAAGCAGGAGGAACTATTATTGGCAAGGTGAATGATACGTTCCATGGTGGAGGCGTTGAGGGAGCGGAAGTAAAGTTGACTTCAAATGGGTCAGAACTTACAACAACTACAGATAGTTCCGGGAATTTCACTTTTTCAGGTCTTTCTCCAGAAATCTACACAATTATGGTGACTAAGGATGGTTTCTTTGATAATAAAGTAGAGGCTAAAGTCAAGAAAGGGAAAGAAACCAAGGTTGACATTGGTATGATAGTTGCCTTCGGTGGCACTTGAAGTGGCAAAATAAGACAGGAGGGATTTTTTGTTCGGTGTGGGAATGCAGGAATTAGTCATCGTTCTTGTTTTGGTATTGATTCTTTTTGGTCCTCGTAGATTGCCCGAGATTGGTAGGGTTATTGGAAAGGCTGTGAGAGAGCTGAAGAGAGCCACGCAGGATTTTCGGGAGGCTATTGAGCAGGAACCTCCAGAAGAGATAAGGAAAGAAGTAGAGAAGAAATTGTCTGAAAATATTTCCAGGGAAGAAGATGAAAAGGATAGTGAGAGCGGATAAAGTAGTCGTTCTGGGAGTGGGGAACTTGTTGTTAACAGATGAAGGAGTAGGAGTCCACCTTATTCAAAAGCTAAGAGAAATGGAAATCGACGAAGGAATTGAACTTGTAGATGGAGGAACTTCTCTTTTAGATTTTGTCCCTCAGGCGGAAGATGTTTCCAAATTGATTATTGTGGACGCAATCAAATTAGGAGGTAAACCGGGGACAACTTATAAGATTTGTGTAGATGACTCTCTTCTCAAAGGTGCAAAGGGAATGACTTCATTGCACCAGCTGGGCGTGGTGGAAACACTTGCCATAGCTCAGAAGATGGGTAAGCTTCCTCACACAGTGATAATCGGGATTGAGCCGAAAGAGATAAGTTATGGACTGGAATTATCTCCTGAAGTAGAGAGAGAAATGGGGAAAATGGTTAATCTAATCCTCGAAGAAGTTAGGAATGAGAGGAATTGAGGAGGAAATAATTATGCTGGGAGGACTGGGTGTTACGGAACTAATAATTATCTTGGTTATTGTTCTAATTATCTTTGGAGCTGGTAAGTTACCCAAAATTGCAAAAGCCATAGGAGAAGGAATCAAGGAATTCAAAAAGGCAACTAAGGAGAAAGAGCCTAAGGAAGAAACAAAAGAGGAAAAGAAAGAAGAACCACCGCAGGGAACGGGAAAATAATCCCCCTCACCTTAATCCTCTCCCCCAGGGGAGAGGAAGTAGGAATGTAGGAGAGAACCGGTATGGATTTGACCAGAAGAGAATTCCTGAAGATTTGTGCTGGGTCGGCTGTCGCTTTGGGGATTTCTCAAATCTGCATTCCCGAAGTAGTGGAGGCTCTGGAGAGAGCTGCAGCTGGGAATCCGCCGGTTATATGGTTAGAGGGCTCAGGGTGTACAGGATGTTCCGTTTCCCTCCTGAACACTTCCCATCCAAAAATCAGCGAAGTCCTTTTAAAAATTATAAGCCTCAAAGTGCATCCTACCCTGATGTCTGCATCCGGGGATAGAGTCATCCTCTCTATGGAGAAGACTGCCGAGGAGGCGAAAGGTAAATTCATTCTGATTGTTGAAGGTTCGATTCCTATCGCAGAGAATGGTATGTATGCTACGCTGGGTGAAAAGAATGGCAAACCTGTCTCATTATTGGAGTGGACCAAGAAGCTCGGGAGAAATGCCAAATATGTAATAGCAGTGGGTACCTGTGCTTCCTACGGAGGGGTACCAGCAGGCGCTCCCGACCCTACTGGGGCAAAGGGAGTAGGTGAGATTCTGGGAAGGAAAGTGATAAACGTTCCTGGTTGTCCACCACATCCCGATTGGATGGTGGGCACCCTTGTCCATCTCATCCTTTATGGTCTCCCGAAACTTGATGAAAATCGAAGGCCTACTCTGTTTTATCGTTTCCTATTGCATGAGAATTGTCCCAACTATTCATTCTATATTCACCAAAAGTTTGCCAAGAACCTAAGCGAAGATGGTTGTATGATTAAGCTGGGATGTAAGGGACCTCTCACTTATGCAGACTGTCCTTTACGCCGGTGGCACAATGGAGTTAACTGGTGTATCGGAGCTTCTGCTCCCTGCATAGGTTGCGTGCAGATGGAATTTCCGGATGGTATGTCTCCTTTCTACGGCTGGCCTGAAAGAAAGAGATAGGAAATGGCGAAAAAAATTATAACTATTGACCCGATTACCAGGATTGAAGGACATCTTAAAGTTGAGCTGGAGATAGAAGGAGGTAAGGTAATTGATGCCAGAAGTTCTGGCACTCTCTTCAGGGGATTTGAGATAATACTTAAAGGAAGAGATCCCCAAGACGCCCAACAACTGACGCAGAGGGCTTGCGGGATATGTTCGGCGTCTCACGCAACTGCTGCCTCCTTAACTTTGGAATCTGCCTTTCGGGTGAGACCCCCTTCCAATGCCAGAATTATCCGTAATCTGGTAACTGGCGCAAATTTCCTCCAGTCTCATATCCTCCATTTTTATCTTCTGGCTGCATTAGATTATTTTGTCGGTCCGGAAAAGCCACCTTTCATCCCCAGATTTAAAGGTGATTTTCGACTGTCCAAGCAGATGAATAAAGACTATCTTGACCATTATCTTAAGGCAATGGAGATTCGCAGGAAAATTCACGAGATGATAGCAATCTTTGGGGGTAAAATACCCCATCATATAAGTTTTGTTCCCGGAGGAGTGACTGAAAAGCCTACTGTAGACAACATAGTTTCCTTCCTGTGGAGATTGAGAGAAAGTATAGATTTTATTGAAAACATTTATCTGCCCGATGTGTTGAGAATTGCCGATATATATAAGGATTACAGCAAGATTGGCAGGGGTTATGGAAATTTGTTATCCTATGGCGCATTCGATCTGGACGATAGGGGAAGAAAGAAACTGTTTAAAAGAGGTCGTTTCACAGATGGAAAAATAGAAAAGATGAATAGTGGGAAAATAACTGAAGATGTACGCTACTCGTGGTATGAGACGAAGATTTCTGGCAAAAATCCCAGGGATAGTGATACACTTCCTGCTCCTGGAAAGGCTGGCGCCTATTCCTGGTTAAAAGCGCCGAGATATGCGGGTAAACCCTATGAGCTGGGACCCCTGGCGCGGATGTGGGTGAATGGAGACTACAGGAAAGGAATCTCTGTAATGGACAGGCACATTGCCAGAGCTCTAGAAACAAAGAAGATTGCACGGGCTATGGAAGAGTGGGTTCTTCAACTGAGGCCTGGAAGGAGAATTTACGTTTCCTGTAGAGTTCCCAAGAACGGACAAGGTATGGGGTTGACTGAAGCGCCCAGAGGTGCGCTGGGGCACTGGATTAAGATATCCAACTCCAGAATTGCACGGTATCAGATAGTTACACCAACGAATTGGAATTGTTCACCAAGAGATGATAGGGGCAAGCATGGTCCAATGGAGAAGTCTCTCATAGGAACGCCTGTAGCTGACCCGGAAAATCCAATAGAAATAATGAGAATTATCAGGTCCTACGACCCCTGTATGGCCTGTTCGGTACATCTAATTGCACCTGGTAGAAGTTTATTCAAGTTCAGGGTATGTTAAAAAGCCCTGCTTAAAAGCAGGGCTATGGAGTAGCAGACTTTAGTCTGCGTATATAAAACGCAACCTAAAGGTTGCGGCTACAGTTTGCGTTTTATAGTTTTTTTTGAGAAACTATGTGCTTTCACTCGCCTTCTGTTGAGCCAGCTGAAGGACTTTCTTAAGACTTATTCCCTTTTTTAATGCTACTTTCCTACAATCTTCGTATTCTGGAGATATAGTAAGAACTTTCTTTCCTTTAAAACTCACCTTCACCTTGATAGTCTCATCCAGAATTTTCACTTCCACAATTTTTCTGTCCAGAACAGACCTTTTTACTTCGCTAATTCTGAGACCATTGGTAGTGGTTTCTGAGAAGATGCAGTCTATAACTTTTTCCATCACATCCTTATAGCAGAGCACTGAAAGCTCGGTGGCTAACCGATTCTTCTTCATCAGGATAGGATGTTGCCAGGCATCGAGTGCCCCCATTTCCAAAAGTCTCTCGAATAGAAATCCCATTACTTCAGGAGTGGAATCGTCAATATTTGCCGAAATGAGGAAAGTGGGAGGCTCGTTTTTTTTCTCCTTTTTCTCCAGTTCTCCAACCACCAACCTTAAAGCATTTGGTATGGGTAATTCTTTTGTCCCGGCGCCATAACCTACTTTTAGTGTTTGCATAGCGGGAAAGTCTATGAAGTCCTCTGCCAGGGAAGTGATAAGAACAGCACCTGTGGGCGTCACCAGTTCTTCCTGGATGTCCTTTCCATAGACTTTGCATCCTTCCAGTAGTTTGATTGTAGCTGGCGCAGGGATGGGAATTTTTCCATGGGAAGTCTCTACTTCACCTTTTCCTAAGGGGAGGGGAGAAGAGAAGATTCTTTCCACTTTCAGGGATTTTAAACCGAGAAGGGAACCGACTATGTCCACTATGGTATCTACTGCACCAATCTCGTGGAAATGGACATTATCAATATCTACCTGGTGCACACTTGCTTCTGCCTCTGCCAACCTGGTAAAAATAGAGAGGGATTTCTCCTTGACTTCCTCAGGTAAAGAAGTCTTTTCGATTAATTTCTTTATAGTCTTTAGATTTCTCAAAGGATGACTTCCCGAGTCTTTAATAATGACTTTTATAGCAGAAATAGCCCCTTTTCTAACTCGCTGATGAGAGATTTTAAAATCTAAATTTAGCTTTGAGAGTTCTTTCTTAATATAGTCAAAATCTGCGCCACAATCAATCAGTGCTCCCAGAATCATATCTCCGCTTATGCCAGAATTGCAGTCAAAGTAAGCGACTCTTTCCATCTTACTTATCTCCTCGATTTCTTTAAAGATGCGGCGTAGACTTTCTTATTCATCAGGCTGGCCTGGTAAGCTGCGCCAAAGCCGTTATCTATATTTACTACGGAAACTCCTGAGGCGCAACTATTAAGCATAGCCAGAAGTGCGGTTAGTCCCCGGAAGCTGGCTCCATATCCCACACTGGTAGGAACGGCAATTACCGGAATATCTACAAGCCCGGCTACCACGCTGGGCAAAGCGCCTTCCATGCCTGCCACAACAACAAGTACATTGGCATCAATGAATTTTTTTTGCTTGTCCAGAAGCCGATGGATTCCAGCCACTCCCACATCATACATCTTTTCCATCCTGTTTCCTAAGGTTTGGCCGGTAACGTACGCTTCTTCAGCCACAGGGATATCGGTAGTCCCTGCACTGATAACTGTTATTTTTCCCACAAGTGGGACCTTTTTAGGATTAATTACCACTATGCGCGCTTCCGGGTATTCCTTACAGGGAAGGCCTTCCTTCTTAATAGCCTGGCATACTTCTTTTGTTACCCGGGTAGCCAGAATGTTTTCAGCGTCGGCAGCCAAAGAACGGGAAATCTTTCTTATCTGCTCCAATGTTTTCCCCGGGCAGTAGATTACTTCTGAAGTGCCCACCCGTAGAGGTCTGTGCTTATCTACAGTGGCGAAGTCGAGATCTTCAAAGGGGAGAAATCTCAATTTACCTAATGCTTTTTCCATATCAATAGACCCTTTTTTGAAGCCTTGCAAAATTTGCTTTATTCTCTCAATATTCATTTCTTGGTATCCCTTTTCAATGGCTCGTTCATGCTCCCTGTTCGGTAGCCTTCCAAATCGAGCGTTACATAAAGAAAACCTAATTCTTTGAATTTTTTTACCACTTTATTCATCAATTCTTTTGATACCAAAGTCTCTATGTTATCTCTTTCCAGTTCAATGCGAGCAATTTCACCGTGATGTCTTACTCTTACCTGCTTGAAGTTTAATCCTCTCAAGAACCTCTCTGCCTTATCCACTATAGACAATTTTTCTTTGGTGATCTCTTTTCCATAGGGAAACCGGGAAGCAAGGCAGGCAAAGGATGGTTTATTCCAGGTCCTAAGACTCATTTTCCTGGAAAAGTAGCGAATATCTTCCTTGGTCATCATCGCCTCTTTCAGAGGGCTTCGTATTCCCAGTTCCCCCAAAGCTTTCATTCCTGGTCTATGGTCGCCTATATCGTCATAATTAGTCCCATCTACGACGAAATTGAGACCTCTTTCCTTTGCCACATTTTTCAATTTTTGGAAAAGTTCAGTTTTACAATAATAACACCTGTCTGTTGGATTCATTTTAAATTGAGGAATCTGCAATTCTTCAGATTGGATTACCAGGTGTTCAACTCCGAATTCTTTTGCTATTTCTTTAGAAGACTCCAATTCTTCTCCAGGGTAAGTTTCAGATTTAGCAGAGACAGCTAAAACCTTATCCTTCCCCAATACCTCAGAAGCTATCTTCAATAGGAAACTACTGTCTACTCCCCCAGAAAAAGCAACTAAGCAAGAGCCCAACTCTTTTAATATTTTTCTCAATTTTTCTAACTTGTAAGAATTATCCTTTTCCATAAAAATCACCTCGAACGGTAAGTTTATTGATAGCATAAGAAAGAGCTTTTGTCAAGTATAGAAAAAGGGGACAGGCTACTTTTTCTCATTTCCCCACTCTTTTCCCTAATCCACGCTCAATCTCATAGTAAACCAAATTATCAACTAATGCGTCTTGTAATCTCAGGCATGAGATAGATCTTCCGATTAAAAAGTAGCCTGTCCCCTTTTTTTTGAAATTTTTCTTGACAAAGTAGTTATTTTATAGTAATATTAGATTAGACTAACTTTCTTTGTTTAGACTAACTTTTGCAATGGGGATACCATTATGGGTTTGAAACTGACTTCCCATATTGAAGATTATTTAGAGACGATAATTATGCTCCATAAGAAAAACAGGGTCGTTAGAGTGCGGGATATTAGTTGCAAGATGGGATTAAGTATGCCCAGCGTATGTGCAGCAATAGAAGTTCTTTCTAAAAAGGGATTGGTAAATCATGAAAAATATGGATATATCGAGTTGACCAGAGAAGGGGAGAATTTAGGTGAAAGAATATACGATAGCCATAAAATATTAATTAAGTTTTTGAAGGAGATATTGAATACAGATCCCAAGACTGCGGAGAAGGATGCCTGTAAAATAGAACACGGCTTTAGTGCAAATACAATAAAAAGACTAATAGCCTTTGTGAAATTTGTAGAGACTTGTCCACACCCGGAAGGAGCGGACTGGTTGAAGAGTTTCAATTATTTTTACAAGTATGGAAAGAGACCAAAAGTATGTAAAGTAAGGAAAATAAGAGAGAAAAATTAATAACTCGGCACTCCCAAGAGTGCCTGAAGAATAGAGGTGAGTGAAGTGACGATAGATTTGACCCAGATGAGACGAGGAGAAAGAGGAAGAGTCGTCGATATCCAGGGAGGCTGGGGACTATTAAGGAAGTTGGAAGCTTTAGGTATAAAAACGGGGACAGAAATTGTGAAAGTGAGTTCTCAGCTTATGCGTGGTCCCATAACTATAAGGGTTGGTAATACTCAGGTGGCTATTGGTTTTGGTATGGCACGTAGAATAATAGTAGAGCACAAGAAATAAGAGCGGAGTAGGGCGACGAAAAACGGCACTCTAAAGAGTGCCCGACCAAAGAGGATTGGAAATGCGGAAAATATTGCTGATGGGAAATCCCAATGTGGGCAAGAGCGTGGTCTTCTCCAGGTTGACCGGCGTCAATGTAATTTCTTCCAACTACCCGGGCACTACTGTTGAATTCAGTAAGGGATATATGAGGATTGGTAACGAAAAAGTAGAAGTTATTGATGTGCCGGGGACTTACTCTCTTGAGCCTACTTCAAAGGCTGAGCAGATTGCGGTAAAGATATTGCAAGATTCAATTGCCAGCCAGAACGGTATTGTGGTCGACATTGTCGACGGCACGAATCTTGAACGGAATCTAAACCTTACCCTGCAATTGCTAAAGAAAAATATCCCGGTAATTGTGGATTTGAATTTCTGGGATGAGACGAAACATTTGGGTATTTCTATTGATGTAGAAGAACTGGAAAAAATTCTTAATGTGCCTGTTGTGCCTACCTGTGCTGTAGCTGGTGAGGGTATAAAAGAATTGGTCGATAGATTACCTGAGGCAAAGGCAATAACTTACGATTATCCAGAGGAAGAGAAGTGGCATGAGATAGGAAAGATTATTGACCGCGTCCAGAAAGTAACACATCGCCACCATACTCTTTTAGAGAGAATAGCTGATGCCTCAATAAGACCCCTCACCGGGATTCCCATTGCCCTGGGAGTCGTCTATAGTGCCTTCAAACTTATCAGGTTTATTGGAGAAGGACTCATTGGTTATCTCTTTGAACCGATATTTGAGAAATTTTGGGCGCCGCTTATGATGAAACTTTCTTCCATTTTAGGTTCTGGTGGGTTTATCCACGATATATTAATCGGGAGGATATTTGAAGGGAAAATAGAATTTT
>Ga0209978_10001327_pt1 | contig 10360 bp, 7 predicted proteins | sample BentaG_FD_182805 | JGI IMG/M metagenome (GOLD analysis project Ga0209978, IMG submission 182805) | Deep subsurface microbial communities from South Atlantic Ocean to uncover new lineages of life (NeLLi) - Benguela_00093 metaG (SPAdes)... | ecosystem: Environmental > Aquatic > Marine > Oceanic >...
TGGTGTCTAGGCCAAGATAGTCTAGCAAGGTGAAGGGCCCCATGGGCCAGTTTAATCCTAACTTTATAGCCTTGTCAATGTCCTCCGGTTTTGCAATGCCCTCCCAGACAAGATACATTGCTTCGTTCAAGGCTGGAATCAGAACCCTAGTTACAACAAAGCCCGGAGAGTCTTTATTTACCACAACCGGTTCCTTGCCCATCCTTTTCGTAACTTCAACTATGGTGTTGATGGTTTCATCAGAGGTTTTGACCCCTCGGATGATCTCTATCAGTTGCATCAATTGTGGAGGGTTGAAAAAGTGCATGCCGCAGAATTGTCCCGGTCTACGGGTGGCGGATGCGAGTTCCGTGATGCTGATGGATGAGGTGTTCGAACCTATGAGTGCGTCTTCTGGGGCGAATTTTTCCACTTCTCTATACGTGTTTTTCTTGAGTTCAACATTTTCTGGAACCGCTTCGATTATGAGGTCAACCTCTGTTACTGCTTCTTTTAGGTCCAGCGTTAGATGAATTCTTTTTAGAGTTTCATCGACTTCTTTCTCAGAGATCTTTCCCTTCTTTAGGAAGCGTTGTATACTGTTTTTTATCATGTTCATTCCGTTGTCTAGAAACTCTTGCTTTACATCTCTTAGACTAACCTCATACTTCGCCACTTGAGCCGCAACTTGAGCAATCCCATGCCCCATCAACCCTGCTCCTAGGACGGCTACTTTCTTTATCTCCATTACAAACACCTCGTTTTCTTTGATAGATGAAGGAGATATATAACTTCTGACCGCCAACTCGACCCAGCAATTACTAGAGCAGTCTGAACAGTTTTCGATGATTATGCGGAGGAGTTAGCCCTTTTGAAGCTCAGGAAGAATTTTTTCAAAGTAATCCAGCGATTCTGGATTAATTAAAGCATTCCTATTTAGAACTGGCCTGCCATGTATTATGTTCGTGACCGCAATTTCAACCTTTTTCATGCTGAAGGTATAAGGAACATCCGGCACTTCTATGATTAAAGCTGGCACATGCCTGGGGGAAGCATCTTCGCGCAGGGTTTTTCTTATCTTATTCTTTAAAGGCTCTGTTAGACTATATCCCGGAGCAAGTTTAACAAAGAGAATAACGCGCTGATCTCCTTTCCATTTCTGCCCTATGGCCACGCTATCAGCAATTTCTTCAAATTCTTCTACCACATTATATATTTCAGCGGTACCTATGCGCACCCCGGAAGGCTTCAAAACGGCGTCGGAACGACCGAAGAAAGTTATTCCACCCGTGTCGCTATGAATCATAATATAATCGCCGTGCCTCCACACATTCTTATCGGGATAAAAGCTAAAGTAAGCCCCTTTGTACCTTTCATTATCTGGATCGTTCCAGAAATAAAGTGGCATCGAGGGAGAAGGAGCTTCACAAACAAGTTCTCCTTGTTGATCAACTGTTGGATTACCTTTCTCATCGTATGCCTTCACTTTCATTCCTAAAGCCGGAGCCTGTAATTCACCAGCATACACAGGCAGGGTGGGGCTTCCAGCGGCAAAACAGCCATTGATGTCTGTGCCGCCCGAAATAGAATTGAAATGTAGATCTTTTTTGATTTCTTGGTAAACGTATTCGAATCCTTCAGCCGAAAGAGTTGAACCGGTTTGGGATATTTCTCGTAACGTTGACAAATCGTAGTGTTTTCCAGGCTTAACTCCCTGGCTTCGGAGATAATTGATATAAGTTGCGCTGCAACCGAAAATAGTTATTTTTTCATCCTGAATTAGCTTCCACATGGCACCTGGGTCAGGATAATTGGGATTGCCGTCATACAACACTATAGTAGCTCCCACCGCTAAGGAGCTTAGCAGCCAATTCCACATCATCCAACTACAACTTGTTACATACATGATCGTATCTTCTCGTTTTAAATCCGTATGGAGCATTAGCTCCTTTAAGTGATTGATAAGGACTCCACCTCCTTGCACCATGCACTTTGGCTTACCGGTTGTTCCGGAGGAAAACATGATAAATACAGGATGATCGAAAGGCAATTGTTTAAATTGAATTTCCGGTTGTTTTTCTGGAGACAGAAAATCATCATAATGTACAGAGTTAGGAATGCTGCTAATATCAGGTTTAGCTTCCACATATGAAGCTACAATCACTTTTTCCAGCGAGGGGATTCCTTTGGCAATTTTCTCAGCTCTAACTAAAGTATCAAAAGTCTTATCTTTATAGAAATATCCGTCAGCCGTAAACAAAACTTTAGGTTCAATTTGACCAAGACGATCCAGTGCCGCTTGTGTCCCGAGCTCAGCACCACAAGAAGCCCATGTAGCACCGATACTGGTAGCGGCAAGCATGGCAATAGCCGTCTCTGTTAAATTGGGCATATAGGCAGATACTCGGTCTCCCGGGGCAATCCCTATCTCGCGCAGCGATTTGGCCAGACGCGCCACAGAGTTGTATACTTCTGCGTAGGTCATCTTGGCTGATTTCTGGGTTTCTCCTTTAAATATGAAAGCTACGTGGTCGTCTTTATATCTCAAGAGGTTCTCGGCGAAATTCAATCTTGCGTCTATAAACCACCTTGCACCGGGAAATTTGCTTAAGTCATCGACCACCTTATCGTATCCACGGGAAGCTTTGATTCCTTCAAATTTCCACACGGCCGCCCAAAAATCCGGTATATTTTCAGTCGACCAGTTGTACAGTTGGGCGTAAGAGTTAATTTCAAGACCGTGTTTTTTGTTGACAAAGTCGATAAGCCTGGTCATGTTGGCCTGTTTTATGCGTTCTTCAGAAGGTTGCCAGAGTAATTTTCCCATTGATTTGCTTCCTTCACGTTTTTTGATCCGCCACTGCGTGGGAGTTTTAGGTTAGAAAAAATATTTAATAACTTTTTCTCATTTCTCGTAAGGTTCGTGTATAACCCGCTTCACCTTCTTCGTGATCTTTGGTCCTAGACCATGGACGTCTTTTGACCATCGATCTACGTTTATTAGGACGTTTAGGGGAGCTTGGTAGGATTTTAGGAGGGCTATGGCTTTTTCTCTGCCTATGTTTGGGAGGCTGGCTAGGAAGAATATCTGGGCTTCAGCTAGGGTTTCGAGTTTCTTTACTGGATGCACAACTGGAATTCTCTTCTCAACGATTTGTTCCTGTCTTGCGGCTGTGTAGAGGAAGTCTATTGTTTCTTTGTAGCTGTTTGTGTGGATCATGTAGATTCCTTGTTTGGCGAGGGCGAACATGGCTCCCCAGACTGAGGATGGCTGGATTTTGCTGAACTTGTAGATGATGGGCATGTAACCTTCTATAATCATGAAGGGCTTAACGTAAACTTCTTTCAATTTGAACAACTGCTCAAATAGATAACGCCTAGTAAGAGTGTAAACGAAATCATGAACGGTTTTTCTTTCGAAAGCGCATAGGTCCGAGATAATATAGTCACCCGTATCAAGGGCTCGTATGCTGATTTCGGCGCCATGCTCCTTCAGTCCCTTGATAATTTTTGGCGCCGTGCTTGCTTCACGACTATCCACGATGATGGTGGGTTGTTCTACTTTTCCGGTTTCTCTGATATAGGGTACGAGGGTTTCAGTTCCAGACATGATCACTTCGCCCAAGATTAGTAGTGAATTGTTGTTAAATAAGTAGGTGTGCGGATTAACTTTTTAATCGGTATACCTAATATTTATGGGTTGAGAAGCAGAACCTTTTACTGGGAGTTGAATGGCTAACATAGAATATCTCGTTCCTAAGATGGTGGGTCGGGACAAGGAATTAGATCAACTCAAAGAGTTTTTGCGTGCAGCAATCAATGGGAAAGGTAAGATCGTCTTAGTGTCTGGAGAAGCTGGAATAGGGAAGACTAGGCTAGTTAAAGAGCTTGAGGCTTATGCGAAGTCGTTGGGTGTTAAGGTTCTGGAAGGCCGCTGTTTATATGAGTCTCCAACTCCCTTTTTGCCCTTTAGAGAATCGCTAAGGAGCATTTTTCAAGTTTCCAAGAGTGATGCTCTTCCGCTGCAACAAAGAAAAATCAGGAAGGTAATCAAGGAGTCTGCTCCTCACTTTGTAAAGGCGATTCCTATTGTTGGTCAGATCATCGCAGGCGCAACCATAGCTTATCGTACCTATAGAGATGAGAAAGGTAGGGAAAAACGAGTTGAGTGGGGCTCTCTCTTTGAGAGGGATGAGGGACTTGAAGCCATCTCTAGTCTGTTAGTTGCCATTTCAGGAAAGCAACCTTTATTGCTCTTTATTGACGATTTACACCTAGCCGACACTCCTTCATTGTCGTTATTATATTATCTGGCAAGGGTTGTTCAAAACTCAAAGATTCTTGTTGTTGGGGCGTTTCGTCCAGAAGAGGTCTCGGAGGCGCTTCTTGGCATTATGCAGATGATGAGCAGAGACGACTTGTTTCAGAAGATAGAGCTGAAGAGACTGAGCCAGATCAATTATTTTGATTTTATCCTGTTCATGTTGGGTGTCGATCTTGGTGACTTGGTAAAACTAATATACGAAGAAACCGAGGGAAATCCATTCTTCGCCATTGAAACGCTTAGGTTGTTGATGCAGCAGAAGGTGTTGATAAAAGAAAACGGCCGCTGGAAACTTTCCAAAAACATTGATGAAGTTGAGATTCCGCCCAGAGTATACGACGTTGTCGTTCGCAGGATCAATGCCCTAAAAGATGATGAAAGAGACATTTTAGATTGTGCTTCAGTGGTCGGAGAAGAGTTTTCCTCCGGTGTGGTTGAAAATGTTTCAGGTCTAGGTCGAATTGAACTGTTGAAAAGCTTGAACAACATTGAAAGGAAGTATTACCTAGTACATTCTTTTGAGGATGGTTATCGATTTGACCACTCAAAGATTAGGGAAGTGTTATACAACGAAATTGCGCCGGAGCTGAGAAAGGAGTACCATTCAATGATTGCGAAGTATATGGAAGAGGCAAACAAAGATCGTTTGGAAGAAGTTGTAAATGAGCTAGCGTATCACTACTACCAATCTGGAAACGCCCAAAAAGGCATCCCTTACCTACTAAAGGCAGGCGAAGACGCAAGGGAAAAATGGGCAGCTTTTGAAGCGGTAAGGTTCTATTCTCAGGCGCTAGAGATGATAGTGGACGATGAAAGATGGAGCGACGAAAGGACAAAGACCCTGGAAGCACTGGGCGACGTTTGTGCATCGACTGATCAGCATGAAAAGGCGAGTAAATGCTATGAGAAGGGGATGGCTACTGCAAAAGATGATGTAGCAAGAGATAGAATGCGCAGGAAAATACGTAGGAAAATGTTTCTGGACAAGAATGGAGTGAAACTTGCATATTATGTGTATGGCGAAGGGAAACCGACTTTAGTCTTTGTGGTAACATGGATCGGGACTGCCAAGATGTGGACACCCCAAGTAGATTATTTTTCCCAGAACTTTAAGATGGTTACCGTCGATATGAGGGGGACAGGCGAATCAGACAAGCCAGCAGACAATTACACTCTTGACCTATACGTGGACGATCTCAATTCAATAATCGAAGAACTACAGGAGAAAAATTTCGTTCTTATAGGCGAGTCGCAGGGTGTTTCGATTGTTATCAAATACGTTAACACGTATCCAGAGAAAGTCTCCAAACTGATACTTATTGGTGGAACACCCAAAGTGATAGCTAGTGATGATTTCCCACACGGTGTTCCTTCAGACGTATTCAAAAATCTTTTAGCATTATTTCAGGGACCTTACTCTAGGGCCCTGAGAACCTTCATGAAGTTGTTGTATCCAGAACCTGGGACCGAGTATCTAAAAGAATTAGGATTTAAGATATGCCAGAGAGAGACTACCCAGGAGATCGCCATAAACCGTCTTATCAACTTTTCGAAAGAAGACCTTCGCCCGCTTTTGGGGAAAATAAATATTCCAACTTTGATCATTCATGGAGAAAATGACAGGCTGTTTCCGTTGGAGGGCGCTAAGTACATGCATGAAAACATTCACGGATCTGAAATGTACATATTTAAGGATAAAGGTCATCTTCCACCTATGACTGCAGCAGACAAGTTCAACAAAATACTAGAGGAGTTTATAACGACTGGTAAGCTCATGAAAGACTAACCAGCGGATAAATACCAGCTCCTTCGAAGACCCTTCCCTGCTCATTTCAAGTATTTTTTAAACCAGTCTAACGTTAGTTCAACGGCTCTTCTTCTCTGAATGGGATTAGTAAGTCTGTGGTCTGCACCCTCAATTATTTCAATCTTCTTTGGTTTGTTTGCATTTTCGTAAAGAACTTCAGCATGGGACAGGGGCACTTGTTCATCTAGGCTGCCGTGAACAATCAGAACAGGGCAATGGACGTCTTTCACAGCCTTAACCACATCATATTTCTCAGCATCTCGCCTAAGCTTCTCCAAACCTTCGATTACTTCCCCTCGAAACAATTCATCTAGATGGCAAGGAGTAGCCCAAGTCACCAACGCCTTAACTCTCCCATCCTTTGCAGCCGTCAAAACCGCAACTGTTCCGCCCAAGCTGCTTCCCATCACCCCTACACCTTCATAGCCTTGTTCTTGAACAAAATCCAAAGCACCTTCCAAATCTTCCAATCTTCCAGTTAGAGAAGTATCTTCAAAACGGCCTCCACTTTCTCCGCAACCCCTAAAGTCAAACCTTAAAATCGCGAGGTCTTCCCCGCAAAACCTACGGGCAATACCAACATATTTTTCGCTGTCTTTGCTACTATACAAGCCGTGGCAAGTAATGACGCAGGTTGAGGCTTTCTCACGAGGCGAGTGAAATACGCCTGCTAAATCATGTTCACCGAATCTAACAAATTTTTCTTTCATAGATCAGTTTACGGATGCCGTCGATTTAAGAATATTCATAGAGATGGATGGTATATATCGGAAACCGCAATATATCGAAAATTGAACAAAAATAGGCAAAAAAAGGTCTAAGCCATGCATGGATAGGCGCTGATGTTGCTGGACGCCCCTAACGCTTCCTCAGGTCTCTAAGGCAACCCTTGGGACTCTTCAGAACACCATTATTGTTGCCGTTGATGTAGATCCGGTTCAATCCTATACTCGTCAGTCTGCGGCAGATATGATTCAAGGATTCTTCAGTGCCATTCAACAGACTGTGACCGTCGGGTGTTAAAGAATAAACCTTTCTAGGCCGGTCGTTATTTAAGTCCCATCGACTCTTAACGTAACCTTTCTCCTCTAGGCCACTGAGCAAAGGATAGATGGTGCTGGGACCGAAATAAACCCCAAAATTCCTGCGAATGCTGATGATGATTTGGTATCCATGCATGGGGTCCACCTTCAAAAACTGGAGTATCACGAGGTCCAGGAGGCCTCTCATGAGTTTGATTTGGACCTCCCTCAGTTTTTGTCTCATATTATTCCCTCATGTATTTCTGCTGAACAGTTTTCCCGTTCTACGCTTATACAATATGTCTTGTTTCTGACATATTCAAGTTTCTACATAGACTAAACGCCGATATAAAGGTTCGTGCGACCAAAAGAAATAAAAAAGCATACTCAAGCATACCAAGCCATGTAAAAACCTAGACAATTTAAATAAACAAAAATGCCTATCCATGATATAAGGCGGATAGGGAAAGGGAAACCTTGACCGAAACCTTCAGAAAACAAATTGTTCAACGCATAACCAGAAATTTTCTCGACATCCTAATCCTACGGCTTATCCAAACAGAACCCATGTGGGGCTACAAGATCATCAAGAAAACAGAGAAACTCTTCGGAATAAAGCTTAGACACGGCGCCCTATACCCCCTCCTCAACTCCCTAGAAGCCAACGGCTACGTCAGAAGCAAAAAAACAACCAAGGGAGGACGCGTGAGAAAAGTGTATGAAATCACGTCAAAGGGAATACAATTCGTCGACGCCTACTACGATTTCTTAAGAGAGCAACTGCAAAGGCTGGACATCAAAGAGGCTTAGCAATGAACCAAAAACACCATAGCCAAGAAGAGATAATGAAGCAGATGCAAAAAATTCTAGAAGAAAGGGGAAGAAAAGCCCTAGAGATGGCTAGAAAGACGGTTTTGGAAGAAGAAATCGAATGCAAAGAGGTCCGTGAGGCCCTAAACTATTTCATGACCGAGTACTGGCATGACGTAGCTAGACCCGCTCTACTTTCTCTAGCCTGCGAAGCCGTGGGAGGCGATCCTGATATAACCACTCCCATAGCCATTCCAATGATACTGATAAGTGGAGCCATAGACATACACGACGACATCATCGACCAATCAAAGATCAAAGGATCTCGCCCCACAGTTCTAGGCAAGTTTGGCAAAGACATAGCCCTGCTCGTTGGAGACGCCCTCCTATTCAAAGGATTTACACTACTATACGAAGCAGTTGAGAAAGGAATTTCCGCAGAGAAAGTCGCAGTTATCATTAATATAATTAAAAGAACGTTTTTTGAACTGGGAGACGCTGAAGCGTTGGAACTTCAATTTCGAGGACGAACAGACGTTACACCAGAAGAATATCTCCGCGTGGTTAGAAAGAAAGCAGCGGACGTGGAAGCCCATACACGCATTAGCGCCATCCTTGGCGGTGGATCAAAAGAAGAAATTGAGGCCCTCGGCGAATACGGCAGACTCCTCGGGATGCTGATACTATTGAGAGACGACTTAATAGACATGATTGACCTTGAAGAGGCCGTGCATAGAATTAAGAAGGAGCACCTATCCCTACCAATCCTCTACGCTTTGCAGAACCCTGAAATCAGATCTACACTTAGTCCTCTTCTCCTGAAGAAAACAATAACAAAGAAGGACGCTGAAAAGATTTCAGCGGTTGTCGATAAGGCAGGAGGGTTTAATCGCGTGGAAGAATTTATGCAAGAACTAGCTCAAGATGCTTACAACCGAGTAGAAAGAATTAAAAAGAATAAAAAACATTTAGCATTACTGATCCAAGGAATGCTTCTGCCTGAATGGCGGAATTTTCTTACCACCAGAAGTACCTGACGGGTAATTTCTTGCGCATCTGTGTCACCTGTATATGTGTTGTACATATATCCCTATATAAGATTTGTTGAACGCATCTACAGAATCTCAGAATCTTGATCCATAATCTTGTTTTTCAATTCTTAATTCTTAATTGATAGACTATTCAGCTTGAAATATGAGCAGTGCATAGAATGCTTCAGAAGTTCTTAGAGGAATCCGGTATCGCTCGGAAAGACTTTTTCATAATTTTCATCCTTTTATTTAATGTTTTTACATGGCTCTACATGACGCTACCCATGATAAACAGCATTCTAAGCGGCCTCAACGTAACACATGCACAAAATTTTATCATTTGGGCTGCTTATTCTGTAGCAATCATAGGATCTAGCATAGTTGGCTCGATTTTATCGAATAAAATTAGTAGACTTAAGTTCCTTTATTCATGGATGATTTTGGGGGTAGTTACATCATTGTTACCTGCTCTACTCAACAATTTTACAGTGTTGCATGCTTTGATTATCGTCATTCTCTTAGGCGCTTCATTTGGTTTAGGCATGCCCTCGTGTTTGGCATATTTCGCAGAATGTACAATTGTTGAAAATAGGGGGCGAATAGGTGGAATAACATTTTTAATTGCCACCTTAAGTGCCCCTCTTCTTGCAATTCCATTTAAGATATTTAATTTGACAGCAAATTCGATAATTTATGCGATGTGGAGAGGAACAGGACTAACCATATTCTTCTTAAAGCCCGAAAAAAATCTTGCTTCAAAAACAAAGAAGAATGTCTCTTTTACATCAATTCTCCGTGATAAACCTTTTCTCCTTTATTTTGTCGCCTGGTTTATGTTTTGCCTCGTAGATAGATTTGAGAAAACTCTTATAGACCAATTTCTGGGCAATTCGATGCCTAGTTTACTCAACGTTATGGGCATTGTGGAACCAATAATTGGTAGTCTTTTCATACTGATTGCAGGGTTGCTGTGCGATTGGAATGGACGAAAAAGAATAGTGCTCTACGGCTTTGTTGCGTTAGGCCTCGCTTACGCAATAATTGGACTTGCTCCATCATTAGTAATTTCTTGGTATTTTTACTTCCTCGTTGATGGAGTTGCTTGGGGCATATTTTCAGTCTTATTTATTTTGATTCTGTGGGGGGACCTATCCCAACCGGGTACTAGGGAAAAGTATTATACAGTAGGAAGTATTCCCTTTTTTCTCAGCAGCATCATACCACCCCTCTTACCTCCTTCTTTTATTGAACTAATTTCACCATATGCTGCTTTCTCGCTTGCTAGCTTTTTCCTGTTTGTGGCGGTTTTGCCTTTGATGTATGCTCCTGAGACTTTGCCTGAAAGGAAGATTGAGCTTAGGCGGGTTAGGAAGTATGTTGAGGGGGC
>Ga0209978_10001328_pt1 | contig 10356 bp, 5 predicted proteins | sample BentaG_FD_182805 | JGI IMG/M metagenome (GOLD analysis project Ga0209978, IMG submission 182805) | Deep subsurface microbial communities from South Atlantic Ocean to uncover new lineages of life (NeLLi) - Benguela_00093 metaG (SPAdes)... | ecosystem: Environmental > Aquatic > Marine > Oceanic >...
CGTCCAGCTAAGCTCTGCATTCGGATCTACAGATTCTGAACCATCGGCCGGATCGGAATTGTATGCAGTTTTGGGAGGGATACTAAAGCTCCAGACATTACCTTTCCATGGACTATTTGGGTCCAGATCATTGACCTCGTCGATTCGCCAGTAGTAAGTTGTGCCCGGAACAAGACCATCCGGATAGGGAAACCCGGGGAATCCGACAACAAAAAACGTTGAGGGCTGGTTGCCCTGGAAGGCAGCTTCAGCGCCAGCGTTCACATCATCAAAATTTTCGCCGAAATATACATCGTGCGTGCCCGCAAAAGCTCCCGACGTCCAGCCAAGGCTCGCCCATGTATCGGGATATATGGCACCATCGGCTGGCTGGGGATTCCTCGCCATGGGAATTATAGCGATAACTAATCCAGCCCAGCAACCTTCATTGTAACCATCCGAGTCAGCAGTACCCGTAATCTTACCTGAGGCGTCGGTTTTTACAGAAGCCGTAGCCATATAACCGTCGCTCGTACTGATAACCGTAGTCTCAACGCCATTGGCAACGAAGTTTAATCCACGACTACTGATGTTAGCGCGATGGTAATATGTCAACTCACACAAGGTATTTGGAGACAGACCAGTAATTTCCCAATCAGTCGGATCAGATGTGGCCCCCTGAGCGTTGAGTATGATCAGGTAGTCGCCCCACAGATCATCAAGGGTACCCTCATTTGCCCAGCCCCAGGCATCAGTGAGAATCGTCAGCGTTACTCCATTGTCATTGCCTTCAGTATCAAGCAAATTCATAGACGTCGGCGGTGTTGAAACATCGGTCGCACCTACAGCACTAAACCCTGCGACCTCAAAAATGTTCCAGTAAACTCCCGGTTCAGTGTAATCTCTCGGACCATTCTGACCATACGTACTGTTATGGTTCTCGTCGCCCTGGAAATCAACCTTCCATATCTGTGCACTGGCAACTGAGACACCGAAGCCTACTGTCATTACCAGAGCAGTCAGCAAAATTAGTATCTTGCACCTCATAATAATTCCTCCTTATAAAAGAGTAAAATTACCATGCTTTGGCCACGTGCCAAAATCCCGATCTCTCGGGATTGTTTTCAACAGGTATGAAAAACCTAACTTTTCAAAGTATTAATTTGCTGCTTACGGCGTTTCCGGTTTTGGCGCATAGAGACGAATATCATCGAAGTACATCATACCTGAACCACCAGCCTGCGGGTTGTTCTTATTGCCTAATCCAAGGCCAATAGTATTTACATTGGCAAGGTTCACGCCGAACGCCTGCAGGTCGATATTCCATTCGGTCCAATCCTCAACCAGTGCGGCATCAGGATTATCATAAGCGACCACCGCACTGCCGTTAAGAACGACATACAACATCTCAGCAGCGTTAGCCGGGTCGCCATGGAACCAAATCGTCAGTATGGCAATACCATTTTCAGTCCAGTCACGCGGATAAGTCAGTGTCTTCTCCACCTCTGAATACCTGAGGATGCTGTTGTCAAAGGACACAGGCATCGACTGGTTGCCACCATGAACGATAGTCTCTTCCATATAAGAACCTGTGGTTTCATCACCAACCATAGAGCCGGTCCCATTACCGGGATGGGCCGGTAAAGTAGGATGCGAGGCATAGCCAAGTCCGTCTATCCATGACCACCATATCTCATTGTTGCCAATGTTGTAGTCCTCAAAATCATCCACAACAAGGAAGTTGGCAGTAGTAAAGCTCCAGAGCGGGCCTGTCCACGGACTGTCGGGATTGGTATTATTGGCCTCATCAATACGCCAATAATAGGTAGCATTCCACTCAAGCTTTCCGGGTTCATAGCTCTCAGAACCAAGATTACCGCCGCCTTTATATTCTGGTGAACTGGTATCGGCGTTTTTCACGGCATCTTTATCAGTGCCGAAATAAACCTCATGCGATGCAGCAAAGACTCCCGGTGACCAGGTAAGAACCGGTGAATGCTTTACATCTACAGCACCATTAAACGGGTTCGGATCCCCTACTGCGCCCTCAGTAGTAAAGCTCCAGACCTCGCCCTTATACGTGGCGATGGCATCAAACTCATCAACCCGCCAGTAGTAAGTCCCAGCCAATTTAAGCGGGCCGGGGGTATAGGTAGTAGCTCCCTGAGGAAGACCTCCGGCGGCATTGTTCACATCGTCAAAATTGTCGCCGAAATATACGGTGTGCAATTTGGCACCGAAACCTGCTGTCCAGCTAAGGTCTGCATCCGTAGCTACAAGCTCGGCATTATCAGCCGGGTCGGGAAAGTATGCTGTCTTGGGTGGAATCGAAAAACTCCAGATTTTACCTTTCCAGGGGCTATTTGGCTCGGTGTCATTCACTTCATCAATTCGCCAGTAATAGGTCGTACCGGGAACAAGACCATCCGGATAGGGAAATCCGGGGAAGCCGGCAACAAGAAACGTTCCGGCTTGATTACCGATGAATGTGCTCTCGGCTCCGGTATTGACATCATCGAAATTTTCGCCCAAATACACATAATGTGAGACCGCATACGCGCCCGGCCTCCAGGAAAGGTTCGCCCATGTATCAGAATGCATGGCCCCATCTGCAGGCTTGGGGCGTGAGGCATTTGGATTTGCTCCTCCCATATGGCCTTCCATCACCGCCAGTATCTCGTCCTCGGTCAGCACGTGGTTCCATATAGCAACCTCATCCAACATGCCGGCAAACGGCTCACCAGTCCCCACATGGCCCATACGTAGATCGTTCGTGTTGGGGTATATGGAACGGCCTGCTTCGCAGATCTTGGATACCTTCAACTCGCCATTGAGATATCCTTTGAGCTCACGGGTCGCACCCTCGAAGGTGAACGTCAGATGATACCATTCCGTTTTCGGCAGATTGTCGGGGATAATAATATCGCCCCCATCCCACGCATCATCGGCGCCATGGACCCGAAACCAAACTGTCCCTTCACTCTCGTCCCGCGAGTAAACGCACCAACCGCGATCGGTCGTGTAGTTACCACCGTGCTGACCGATTGACCTTTCAAAGGCCTTCTCTGGATTGAAACACCAGTAGGCCAAGGTCAAGTCGGGGCCTATCTCCACGTTGCCACAATTCACATAGTTCTGTCCTCCTGGGAATTCCAAGGCCATTCCCTCTTTGCCATCAACCCAAGTGACGTTGCCGGTAATCGTTCCATCCCATGCGCCCGTTACGTCACCCACTGTTGTGCCTGTGCCTTCATCCATAGGCCAATATGCCACGAGGTGAGCGTTCGCTACGCCTGCTGCCACACATAGCACCAAAACAAGAGAAACTAAACAAATGAATTTTCTACACATAATAATCCTCCTTTAAGAAGTTAAAATTACCATTCTTTAGCCACACAAAAACAACTGTTAGTTTTCAACATAAGAACTGTTAGTTGAAATGTGAAAATCTTCACTCCGAAGTACAAAGTCTCCATCACAACTCCACACTCTCACATAATAACTCCCCCTCTATTAAAAAAACGAATTGCACCTGCTGAATGAACTCAAAGCCACAGATGCCCGACTGCGCAGACACAAGCTTCACTAATATTATCTATACCAAATTATCTGCCTTCCAGTCAATGAAAATCCGTTGGTTATGTATTATATCAATCTCGGTTAATTAGAGCCGATTTCATATTTTTCGTAAGCACAGCGGACAGGGCGATGGTTTCAGCTTTTCATCCGACAAATCGGCTTAAACTAAATGGAATTATTATTAGCATACCTTTTTGATTAAACTATGGAGAAGTGCAACGAAAAACAGTTAAGTCTATTTGTACAATCCCTGTCCCTGCCGAAAATTCGGTCCTTGTTTATTCTCATGGATTTACGTACAATCTTTTAATTCTCAAAAAGCTACCAGAAGTGATATCATAATCAGAAAAAGTCGGTCAAGATGGACATCTGCAAAGCGTTGTTTCTTCTGTTTCGTGGCTTGTTTGTAAGCCAAAGTAATTTAATCTTAGAGAATCTGGCTCTTCACCAGCAACTGAGTGTCCAGCAACAAACAATCAAACGACCGAAACTCAAGAGCGAGGATGAGATATTTTGGTCTTGACTCTCTCAAATATGACCTGACTGGAAATCATATCTGTTCATTGTGAAACTAGAAACAGTCATAAAATGGCATTGTCAAGGAACTGAAGTCGCTTTTGGAAACCTCAAAGCAGAGCGGACGAAGCACTCCGCTAGGCAGAATCTCATCGTCAGTTGGAATGAGAAGAGCTAGGTAATCGCTGGCAATGAATAAAAAGGTAGCCATCGTGAATAAGGAACAAAACATGAGAACTTCATTACTGTTCATTCTTATCCTTACTGTCCTGCCATGGACTTGTGAAGGGAAAGGGAGCAATTCAAACGACGCAAATAAAGCTGAAGCAGGTATCGTCACGGCACATTATCGCGGTCTGCACGGATACATTGGCTACAGTGCATCCCGGCCGCCGGACCGTACCAACTACAGTGCGGGCATGGGTTTTTATTCCGCTGTCTGGCCACTGATTGCCAAACCGATTGCCCGCTTTCAGATCGGCCTGGCGGGAGCCTGGATCACGCCGGACAACTTCGACAACAAAGATACCCCGCTCGCTCCGATCGGAACGCATGCTAGAGACAACTGGCCGGAGCGGGGTCCTACCTGGGCAAGCGTATTTCAGACTGTGGAGGGAGGACTGGGCTATTGGGCGCGTAATCGATTCCGATACGGCCCGCCAAAATTCAGCATGAATGCCACTCCGCAATGTTATGACTATGAGGTCGGATCACCTGGGTGGTCGTTTTTCTATAGCAGCAAAGCCCTGCCGGACAATCAACTGGGCATCGCCCAACTGAGCAACCGTCTGCTTATTCCACCGGACGCACTGCCTTTCGAGGGTAATCCCAACGGCAAGTTCCTGGGTTACACCTACATGGCCTTACCCTTTACCGAACCCACCACGGGAGAGCCGCCCACCGGAGACCAGAGTTGGACCTGTTTCCTGAGTGCGTCCAACTTCAAAGGACCGATGGCCTATTATATCCCGGAGACCTGGAGCAAAATCGGCAAGTTGTTTCATTACCCGTTTATCTACGGACGGGGACTCGACGCCCGGCCCGGCAGAATGGGTGGCGGCGCCATGGAGATCAACACCGTCCCGCGTTTCGAGGCCAAAGACGCTCAAGGTGTTGTTTATTCGAAGCTGCCGAAGTTGCAGTTCCCGGTAGATGACCAGGGAAGGACCCTCCTGGTACAGGACGTGACGTATTACTCCAAGGTGGCCCTTTATGACACCTTCAAGTCATGGCGGGACGGCGGCCCGGCTTGCTCCGGACAGTTCGATGAGAGCGGCGCCTGGAAGTCGACGTTAAAGACGCGTACGCCGCGTTTCGATCAGGCCGGTAAAAGAATAACCGGCATCGAGAATGTCTTTAACACCAAGGTATTTGAATCCAATGTTTGGGGCTTGGAGTGGTACAACAGCGATATCAGTCCCAATGGTTTTTTTCCGCAGTATTTCAAACATGTCGGGGACAAGCGCGTAGCCGTATCCACCGCGGAGGTGCCCGCGGAGACGCAGCTCCTGACCAAGGAGTTCAAACTGGCGGGTCGCGGTGAGCCCTACACCTCGCCGACCGGAGGCGCCTGGAGCAATCCCGGCCCGATGCGAGGGCCCTACAAGGTCGATCTCGCAGACGGCTCGACCGTCACCTATTCCTGGTATCGTTTTGTCGATCAGCCATCTTTCCAGCAATACAAGTGGAGTGACGACAAGAAGGCGAAATTGCAATCCTTTGTTGAAAAAATCCATACTAGCTGGCCGATCGACAGGGACTACATGGCACCGCCCAGCAGCGGAGAATTGGTGACCCTTGACCCGGCTCTGCTCGTGAGACCTCCCGAGGGCCTGGAAGTCGGTTACGTGCCGATCGTGACACGTCAGGAAGATGCCGATCAGTAATGTGGAACATGCGGGACTATCCTCTATTATTCGGCGACATGGCTGCGGGAGAGTGAGGCGACCTCTGCTTTTATTTACGTGTTTCAGGACCTGAAAAACACCCTAATTTCCAGGTGACATTCTGTCACCATTTTGTCACCACAAATGCTGATTTTGCTTATATCAAGTCCGAAAAATATCAATTTTTTGCGAAAATACAGATATTTCTTAAGAATTTTTGTGTGATATCGGATTAAGTATACGATGACGAAGAAATGTATCAATAATGTCACTCATTTGATGGTATTATTGAAAAATCAAGGGGCCTATACCGAATCTTTCAATATAGGCCCTGAATTTACAAATCAACTGCACGATTTTAATTGACAGTCACATCCCTACTTAGGGTGCCGGTGGGTACAGACGAATGTCATCGAAGTACATCGTACCTGTACCGCCGGTAACCGAGCTAAGACCAAGAGTAATCGAATTTACATTGGAAAGGTTCACGCCCTGGTCGGCAAATTTCTGTAGGTCGATATTCCATGGAGTCCATCTCGTTACAGTTGCTGAATCAGGATTATCATTATCAATCCTTGCGCTACTATTGAGAGTAACATACAAAGTCTCAACTGTATTAGCAGAATTACCTCTGAACCAGATTGTTAGGGTATCAACACCTTTTACTGTCCAGTCACGATTGGAAGTCAATGTCAAAGTAGCTTCGGACTTGCCGACGCTGTTATCGTAATACATCGGCATCGACTGGTTACCACTATTAACGACAGTCTGCTCTGCAAACGGCGGCATATCATTACCAACGAGAGAACCGTTTGTTGGATCGTCATATCCGTCGATCCAGGTATTAAATATCCTATTGCTCTCAGGATCCGCTGGGTCAAGGTCGTTGTATGCCTCCATATCATCTATGATAAGGAAATTGGCCGTCGTGAAGCTCCAGAGAGGACCCGTCCACGGGCTGTCGGCGTTGGTGCTATTGGCCTCATCGATCCTCCAATAGTATGTAGTATTCCACTCAAGCTGTCCGGGCTCATAGCTTTCGGAGCCAAGGCTTCCACTGCCTTTTTTCTCAAGTGCACCTGCATCAGTACCAAAGTAAATTTCATGTGTAGCGCCCAAGCCTGGTGTCCATGTGAGGACAGGTGTTTGGGTGACATCAACGGTACCTTTAGCGGGATTCGGACTGCCAACGCCGCCCTCAGTAGTAAAGCTCCAGACATCGCCTTTATGCGTTTCGACAATGTCAAACTCATCGACACGCCAATAATAAGTTCTGGCCATCTTAAGTGTGCCGGGGGTATATGTAGTAGTGCCCTGGGTTTGACCGCCTGTTGCATTGTCCACTTCTTCAAAAGATTCACCGAAGTACACGGTGTGCAGTTTAGAACCGAAACCTGCCGTCCAGCTAAGACGCACATCTACGCTTACACCTTCGGCACCATCTGCCGGATCAGGGAGGTAGGCTGTTTTTGGAGGAACAGAAAAGCTCCAGACTTTGCCCTTCCATGGACTGTTTGGCTCAGCTTCGTTAACCTCATCAACACGCCAGTAGTAAGTTACGCCCGGGACAAGACCTTCCGGAAAAGCAAATCCGGGAAAGCCGACAATAAGTTCTGTTGATGCTTGATTACCCAGGAATGTACCTTCAGCTCCACTGTTCACGTCTTCAAAATTGTCACCGATATAGACATCATGCGATACTGCAAAATCTCCTGGACTCCAGGAAATGTTCGCCCATGTGTCGGAAAGCATGGCCCCGTCGGCAGGCTTGGGGCCCAAAGCATAGGGATATCCTTCAGAGCCTTCCATCGCAACCAGAATCTCGGCCTGCGTCAGTGCGCGGTTGTAGATCCGGACATCGTCGATCAGGCCTTCAAAATTTGAACCATTTTCAGTAAACAAAAAGTTAATTGCACTAATCTCTATTGTGGCTGGTTCATTTTGTGTATAATCATGTTCACCATTCACATAAAATTCGAAATCTGTACCATTGAATGTTACTGCTATATGTGTCCAATCATTTGGAGGAATGTCTATGTCCGGTCCATTCCAGATATCAGCTCTTCCGGTGTCAAGCCAGAAATCCGCAGCTAAAGTTGTTACCGCATTGTCTGCACCATACAAGTACATAGAATATGCGTCTTCCTTCCACGGAATGGTGAACCAATTATCCACATCTGGACGCTGTGCCATATTAATCCAGGCTGACAGTGTGATTTCATCCGTGATGTTTAGGCTATCGTCATTCCCGCAATCAATAGTATCATCAGTACCATCAAATTCCAGGGCACCACCGTAATATCCTGCCACCCACTGCGGGTCGCCTTTAAAGGTGCCGTCGTTCCCAGAGGTGCTTGAGTCATATACGGTATTGCCAGAGCCCTCATCAAGCTTCCAGTGCGCCACCAGATCGGCCGAGGCATTGCGTGTCAGAGCCAACATCACAAGAAATGAGGTTAGACAAGCCAATCTTTTACACATAATAATCCTCCTTAAAAAATACAAAACGATACATTTGTTACACTTAACAAATACGATTTTGTCACTTACTGTGCAGGTGGGTGCAGGCGAATATCATCGAAGTACATCGTACCTGTACCGCCGGTAACGGAGCTAAGGCCAAGAGTAATCGAATTTACGTTGGTAAGGTTTACGCCCTGGTCGGCAAATTTCTGCAGTTCGATATTCCATTGCGTCCATCTCGTTATCGTTGCCGCATCTGGATTATCATTATCTACCCTTGCAGAGCCGTTGAGAGCAACGTATAAAGTCTCAGCGGCGTTACCCGAAGCACCTCTGAACCAAATTGTCAGGGTATCGACACCATTTACTGTCCAGTCACGATTTGAAGTTAATGTCAATGTCGCTTCGGACTTGCCGGCGGCGCTATTGTCGTAATACATCGGCATCGACTGGTTACCGCCGTGGACAATAGTCTGCTCTGCAAACGGCGCATTCTCATAACCTACGAGAGCGCCGTTTGTCGGATCGTCATATCCATCGATCCATGCATTAAATATCCTGTTACTATTGGGATCAGCAGGATCAAGGTCGTTGTAGCTCTCCATATCGTCAATGATAAGGAAGTTTGCGGTAGTAAAGCTCCAGAGTGGACCAGTCCACGGGCTGTCGGCGTTAGCGCTGTTGGCCTCGTCAACTCTCCAATAGTAGGTGGTATTCCACTCAAGCTGTCCGGGCTCATAGGTTTCAGAGCCGAGATTTCCACTTGCTTTTTTCTCCAGTGCACTTGCATCGGCGCCGAAGTAAATTTCATGTGTGGCACCCAAGCCCGGTGCCCAGGTCAGGACAGGTGTTTGGGTGACATCCACGGCACTTTTAGCGGGATTCGGGCTGCTAACGCCGCCCTCAGTAGTAAAGCTCCAGACATCGCCTTTGTAAGTTTCGACAATATCAAATTCATCAACGCGCCAGTAGTAAGTTTTGGCCATTTTAAGTGTGCCTGGGGTGAATTCTGTACCTCCCTGAGATGAACCGCCTGTTGCGTTGTCCACTTCATCGAAAGTTTCACCGAAGTACACGGTGTGCAGTTTAGAACCATAACCGCCCGTCCAGCTAAGCTGTACATCGACACTTACAGACTCAGCGTCATCGGCAGGATCGGGGAAGTATGCAGTTTTTGGAGGAACAGAAACACTCCAGACTTTGCCTCTCCATGGGCTATTGGGCTCGGCTTCATTAACCTCATCAACACGCCAGTAGTAAGTCGTGCCTGGAACTAGACCGTCAGGAAAAGCAAATCCAGGAAAGCCTACAACGATAAATGTACCTGTCTGGTTGCCCTGGAATGTACCTTCGGCTCCGCTGTCCACATCATCAAAATTATCACCTATATACACATCATGTGATACTGCAAGATCTCCCGGCCTCCATGAAAGGTTCACCCATGTGTCGGAAAGCATGGCCCCGTCGGCAGGCTTGGGGCCTGAGGCAAGTGGATACTCAGAAGAACCAGCCGTGTAGAACATCGTGGCGACCTGGTCATCGGTCAGCACCTCGTCATAGAAAGCAACAGCGTCCATCTTACCATCAAATTTTCTGCCCCCCCCATTCATCCGACCAAGCTTCAATTCACCTTCGGCATAAACAATACTGCCCGCAGTCGGCCAGCTTTCGCTGTTGGCTGCCACAAAGGCCGTATCCACGCTGTCACCATCCTGGAGAACGTTCATGGTGACTTCACCGTCGAGATCGTGACGCAAAACAAGCAGGATCCAGGTTCCCGCGGCCATATCCCTGGTGTGGATATTTTGGGTATTTGAGCCATCCTGTCTGGACATAAACTTGAAGTTGTCCGTATCGTCACCACTGTGGGTAAACAGACGATAACTGTCCGTTAGACCTCCATCTGCAACCGAAATGTCAATAAATCGAGTGT
>Ga0209978_10001330_pt1 | contig 10354 bp, 7 predicted proteins | sample BentaG_FD_182805 | JGI IMG/M metagenome (GOLD analysis project Ga0209978, IMG submission 182805) | Deep subsurface microbial communities from South Atlantic Ocean to uncover new lineages of life (NeLLi) - Benguela_00093 metaG (SPAdes)... | ecosystem: Environmental > Aquatic > Marine > Oceanic >...
TTATAATCAGTTATCATTCCATTACATTCTAACTTACCATTATTTAAATCATATTTAGTCTCTTCTAAAAGACTGAAACCGAGGCCTCTACTGAAGGCTCCAATTATTTGTCCTTCCCATAAATTAGGATTAATTATGGTTCCTGAGTCCCCCATGATAACTGCCCTCGGCACGCTAATTTCTCCTGTTTTCGTATTTACCTCAACTTCAACAAAGTGAGTGATAAAACAGGGAGGACAATTTTTCTGTCTAAGGGTAGCTGTATAAGAAATAGTGCCCCAACTTGTAATATGGGCATGTTCTGCTATTTCTCCAAGGGTCATATAATTTTGGGGTATTTCTCGAGGATAAATTACTGCCTGACCAAGTTCTTTGTTACAAGTTAATTCCAAATTCTCCGGTAAATCTTTGAAAAGAGTTGCTGCATAATTTAAAAGTATTTCTTTCACCTTTTCAGCAACATATTTTATTGCCCCACATCCACAATATACTCCTCTGGTAGCGTGAGTGTTTACATCAAAGACCGTGGTGCGGGTATCTACTCCGGAATAAATACCTACTTTATTATAAGGCACTTTTAGTACCTCAGCTACAACTTTTGCTCCCGCATCCCAAGTGCCTCCCCCATGATCCATTAAAGCAGTTACTACATCTACTGAACCATCTTCATTGATTTTAATTGTCGCACCTGAATAATCTATAACTTCCCCTGGATTTGGACCGCCAGTACCAGAAGTATGAAACCCCCTGGCAACTCCTATACCTCTTCTAATATCTCCTTTCTTTTTAGAAGGGAGAATCCTTTTATACCACCCGGCAAGTTTAGCCCCTTCGATTAGCATCTCTTCTACTCCACAACTCCTGATAATAGATCTTACAGTCGGTCCCTGACCCCAGAATTCATCACCTTTACCTACGTAATTTTTAAGGCGAATTTCAACCGGGTCCATATCCAACTTTTCAGCTAAAATATCTATTAAACTCTCTACTGCAAAATTTATTTGAGGATTACCATATCCCTGCATCGCACAGGAAGGTACCTTATTGGTATATACAGCAGTTCCTTCATATTTTAAATTTTTCCACTTATAGAGAGAGGCAAACCATCCAGCTACACATCCTAAATAAGGATAAGCCTGAATATTATGCCCACCAATCTCTACCCAGACCCGGCAGTGGGCAGCAGTTAATGCTCCATCTTCTTTAGCACCAATCTTTAATATAGTCTTTAAAGGATATTTTGAATGATCGTAGATGTCTTCTTCTCTTGTAGTCACCAACTTTACTGGTCTTTTTGCTTTTAGAGCTAAAGCAACACAGATAGGAGTAATAGAATTCATCTGAATACTTGAACCAAAAGAACCTCCCAAAGTAATTCTTTTAACATTTACTTTGTTAAGGGGAATATTAAAAATATTCCCTAAAAGGATACGCACATTATGAATTCCCTGAGAAGTTGTCCAAACTGTAATCCCTCCATCAGCTTCAGGTACACACACCGCAGATTTTGTCTCCATCTGCATATGATAAACTCTTTGGGTATTAAATGTTCTCTCCACAATTTCGTCCGCTTCTTTAAAGCCTTTTTCAATATCACCAACATCAACATTTCTCTCACAGGCAATGTTGTTATTTATGTCAACTCTTTCTTCCCCTAAGTAAACATGATCATATATTTGTGGTGCATTGGCCTCCATAGCCTCATCAAAATTTATTAGTGGTTCCCATTTTTTACTCCACTCTACTTTTACCTTTTTTAGGGCCGTAAAGGCCTCTTCTTCTGTTTCGGCAGCACAGGCAGCCACTGCCTCTCCCACGTGAAGAACTTTGTCTTTAGGTAAAACCGTTCTATCTCGATAGGTCTTCTCTGGGATGCTAACTATTCGCTCATTGTAAAGAGTATCGGGAACATCATCACCAGAAATGCAGATAGCTCCCATTTTTTCCGCTTCGCTATAATCAATTTTTTTAATTTCAGCATGGGGGAAAGGACTACGTAAAACAACAGCATATAATTGACCAGGAATATTTACATCACATGTATAAATTTCTTTACCTGTTACTTTACCAATATTTTTTATGTCAAATGACTTTCCAATAAAATCAAACTGCTGCTTTTCCAACAAAACCACCTCTTCTTTCGATATTGTCATTCAGTAAATATATATTTTAATCTTACCATATCGGTTTACTTATTTTAACTTTCCCACTTTTTTTAGATGTTCAGCAACATCTACCAGTTCTATTTTTTTAAGACCTTCTTGAGTTTGCCAGCTGGTTTCTAAATCCCATTCGTTAAGTTTATAAAAGGTATCAAGCATCTGATTCCATGTATCATGGTCAAGTTGTTCTCCTTTATACGGTCCTGATTTAACTGGTTCATTATAATATCGCTCGCAAGGATAATCATCATTCCGGTTAAATCCAGCATGAATAGTATTAAATGCTTTTTCTAAATTATGTGCTTGTAAACCAACATATAATAATTTTTCTTTAGAAATTTTCTTCCCAGTTGCACTTGCTAATAAATTAACCCAATCATCTATGGTTTGTCCATATACATAACTACACAAACCTAATATATCTTGAACAGCCTTTTTTTTCTGATTATAATATAAATCCTCTGGTACATTTTTGTATGAATTAACGGGTCTATCACTTCTAAGCCAAAAACCATTTAGACTGCCCCTTAAATGTCTTCCTGCAACCGGTGATAAAACTATTCCAAATCCCCATCCTTTATTAATTCGAACTCCATCCAAAGAATCCTGTCCTTTAACATGAATTACAAATTTTTTAGAGTCCTTGCCTAATTTTTTTGCTGCCTTTAAGGCCCCATCTGCAAGAAAATTCCCAAAGCCTTCCCTATAAGCCAATTTCTTAAGCATTTCTATCATAACTTCATAATTACCCCATACTAATTCTAGTCCATCAGTCTCCTTCTTTGTTATGAGACCTTTTTCATAACATTCAAAAGCCCAAGAAATTGCCTGAGCAGCATTATCTCCATCTAAACCTAATTGATTTGTTAACAAATGTGAATATATAGCTGCTTGTACATTTGTATTATCAATTTTTGTGCAATAAGAATTTGCAGAATTATTCCACCAACCTTCACCCTGTATTTTATATGTTCCTTCGTTGATATTCATCCATGGTTTACATGAAATTGGACAACTAAAACAGGAAACAGTACCTTTTCGATACTCTTTTATTATAGAATCAGCGATCATAGCAATTTTATCTTTTCCCCAATATTCGTCCTGTCCATTTCTAACTGGCCTATATCCCTCTTCCCAAGCAGGAGAATCTAACCGACCCCCCATTGCGCCATAAAAACCCTTTTCTCGAATTGCTTTACTAAACTTCCGTTGATTTACATGAAGTATTTCCTTATCCACAGCAGCAATAAATCTCTCGGTTTGTGCAATTACAATACTTTTTCTCCCTCGAACTGCTATCGCTTTAAGATTTTTTGAACCCATAACTGCACCACAACCTGAACCACCTGCAACACATCCCCTATCAGTAACAATACAAGCAGAACGAACTATGTTTTCTCCAGCTGGTCCTATTGCTACAACTCTAACTTGCTCATCTCTTAATTCTTCACGGATATATTTTTCGGATTCCCAGGTAGTTTTACCCCATATTAAGGAGGCATCCTTTATCTCAATCTTTCCATCACGTATCCAAAGATAAACAGGTCTTTCGGCTTTTCCACTAATTACTACATTGTCAAATCCTGCAAACTTAAGCTCAGCTCCAAAAAAACCTCCCATATTAGCAGAACCGATGCCATTATTAAAAGCATTTTTAGTATCAACGGACACCCTGCATGCCCCCAATGCTAGAGTCCCTACTAATGTACCAACGCCAAAAGTAAGTAGATTTTCAGGATCAACCCATTTTACCTTAGGACTCAACTCATTTAATAGTATCCAAGTATTTATAGCTCTTCCACCTATCCACCTCTTAGCATATTTTTCTGTTGGTTCGGTCCATATCTTACCGCTGGTGAGGTTAATTCGTAAAATATTACCTGCATATCCGTAATGTTTCCCAGCCATGTTTTTCATTTCATTACTCCTCTTGCTCCGAAAACACAATACTTAACACAAAGAGGAAGATCTTCATTTTCATTTTCACAGAGATCACAAGTCTCATCTAGTATCATTGTAGTTTCTTTATTCTCATTATTTCTTAAAACTATGGTACTAGATAATGCTGGATTGAACAGTTTATGTCCACTTTTATGAAAGGAACAAGCTAATTCACATCTTAAACATCCTTTACATTTGTGCGGATCCATCCATATTTTCATAATGGTCCTCTTAATAATCATAATATATTAATAATATACATATATATTTATATTCCAAAAATTATAAATTTTGTTATCAAATTTATATCTTAAGTGCTTTATAAAGGAATTTTCCCGAGGACATTTAAAGCTAATATAATCTTAAACATCCTCGGGAATTTTTTTCAGAGCTTTTCTAGACGTGGTTTTCTTTTTTTAAGAGAGCTTCGACCCATCATAATGCTACAATAGTTAAAAGAGAAAAGGTTAATTTTTACTGATACTCTAACAGGAAACTTTACTTTTGTTTTCTTGGTATCCTTTATCTTCCTGGAAGTTTTCTTTTACCTGTAACATATTCTGATTTATCCCAGGGAATCCATTTCCCGTCTTGAGAAATCTTCATGGTCAAACCACCAGTAAGAGATTGGCCATCTTCATCTAATATGGTTAACCCTATAACACCAGTATACCTGAAATCTGGGTCGGCTATATAATCTACAATAGCCTTTCTGTCTGGACCGACTGTCTTCAAAGCCTCTAAGATTATTCCTATTGCATCATAAGCATAAGGACCAGTAGCCTCATATGGTTCTTTAAAACCAGCAGCTTTATAGGCTTTTACAAAGGGGGACTCCTCACCTAAGGCTAATTTTCCTACTTCAATCGTCCCTTCTGCTGCGGAACCTGCTATTTCATTAAACGTGTCAGAATCTAAGCCGGTTACACCAAAATAAAGTACATTATCCATTCCCAATTCATGCATTTGTCTTTTACAAAGAGCTGCCTCAGTGTATAGTCCACCGAAATATATTCCTTCCGGATTAAGTTCCTTTATTTTGGTTAGTATTGGTCGAAAGTCTTTAGTTCCTACAGAAATCCCATCTTCAGATAAAAGTATTCCTCCTCTCTCACTTAAGCTTCGTTTAAAATTAGTATTACAATTTACTCCATAACTACTTGTATCGTAAATGATAGACCATTTTTTGTATCCTAACTCTTTTACCACCAGATCTAAACCAAAATTGTGTTCGGCAATATTATCCGCACATATTCGAGAAACTTCTTTATAGTCATTTCCTCGAGTAACATCAGGATGAATACTGCTAGGCATTATCTGTGCAACTCCAAATCGGTGGAAAATGTGAACAGTGGCCAAAGCTACCGGGCTATTGAAATGAGAAATGACAGCAACTACTTCGGGATCTGAACATAGCTTTAAAGCTGCAGCTACTCCAGTCGCAGGATCTGAGGCATCGTCTTCAGCAACCAATTTAATTTCATAAGGAAACTCACCTGAAGCATTTGCTTGTTGAACAGCTAATTCAGCACTATTCTTTGCTCCTATTCCTATAGCCGCATTTGGTCCTGTGAGCGGGTCAATAAAACCTATCTTCACCACTTTTTTCTGCTCTGCCCAAGTCAAATTTACCTGAACCAAAACGAAAAGTAAAACAAACACCAAGATTAAAATTAAAAACATCCTATTATTTATTTTATTTTTCACTTTTTTCTTGTACTAATGAGTAAGTTATGATTAAACTAGTGGAAACTCACTTTAGTACAAGTTCACCTCCTTTTTTGTGATTTTTATACCCTTTTAGGAATTTTCTTACTTTAAATATTTATCACCTCACTTTCAGTTTTAATCAAGGAAAAATTTAAATTGTTAAATAAGCCTTCTTGATAATCTCGCTTTCTTTTAATTCCTCAGTAGGTCCTTCAATAACAATTTGACCTTTTTGTAAAACATAACCACGGGAAGCTATTTTAAGCGCTTTAACAGCATTTTGTTCAACCAATAATATAGTAGTCCCCTCACTATTTATCCTTTCAATGGCTTCAAATACTTCATCTACCAATTTGGGTGCCAAACCTAAAGATGGTTCATCAAGTAGCATAATTTTAGGTTCACTCATCATTCCTCTACCAATAGCTAACATTCCCTGCTCACCACCACTAAATGTACCTGCTAATTGATTTTTCCTTTCGTTTAAAATAGGGAATAAATTATAAACTTTATTTAGTCTCTTTTCTATTTCTTCCTCACCTTTTTCATAAAGTGCCCCCATCCTAAGATTTTCCAAAACGTTTAAATCTGGAAATATTCCTCTGCCTTCCATAACCATAGATATTCCCATTTCAATAATTTCATTAGTTTTCTTTTTATCTATCCGCTTATCTTCTAAGTATATATTTCCTTCTGTGGGTCTTACTAAGCCTATAATAGTCCTTAAAGTAGTTGTTTTGCCAGCTCCATTGGCCCCTAAAAGAGTAACTATCTCACCTTCATTAACATGAAGAGAAAGGTACCTTAGTATTTCTATTGTACCATATCGAGTAGTAATGTTGTTAACCTTTAACATTTTTAAATTTCTCCTCCTAAATAAGCTTGCCTTACTTCTTTGTTGGCAGAGGCTTCCTCAAACGTGCCTTCAAAGATTTTTTTACCATAGTTGAAAACAACCACATTTTGGGTGATTCCTTTTATTACTCTCATGTCATGCTCTATTATGATAATATCTATTTTCGCATTTCTCTTCTTAATTTTCTTTATATCTTCCATTAATCCTATTGTTTCTTCTGGATTCATTCCAGCCGAAGGCTCATCTAATAGTAAAAGTTTTGGCTTAGAGGCGAGAGCTCTGCAAATCTCTACTCTTTTCTTATCTGCTTGGGATAAATCCCTCACCTTTTGATACATTCTATCGACCAGTTCCTTACCAACAAAATCATTAAAAAGGTTAAATGATTCCTCAACATTTTTTCTTAATCCCTGAGCAGTATAATTTCTTCGAAACATCGAATTATACCAATTGAAAGATTGCCATCGATGCATACCTAGAAGAACATTGTCTAAGGCACTTAAGTCCCAAAATAAGCGAGTGTTTTGAAATGTTCTAGCTATACCTTTTTTTGTAATTTTGTGAGGTGGCAAACCAGCAATATTTTCTCCGTCAAAAAATATATTTCCACTCGTAGGTTTATATATTCCAGTGATCAGATTAAAAAACGTAGTTTTCCCCGATCCATTAGGACCAATTAATCCTACTATTTCTCCTTCCTTAACAGAAAAATCAACATCCTTAACTGCTACTAAACCACCAAAATTAATACTAATTTTTTCAGTTTTTAATATTTCCATGTAAGTTGATTTAAATACTCCCTTTAATTTAAGTTTAAATTTTTTTCTTAAATCTTATTTTCCTTTTCCATAAGCTAAAGATGTGTATTGTCTTATTCTTTTAGGTATAAAACCCTCGGGTCGAAAAACTAATACAGCAATAATGATTACCCCATAAAATAACATTCTATATTCAGCGAAGACTCTAAATTTTTCAGGTATAACTGTTAGTAAAATAGCACCTAAAATCACACCTAAAATATTATCAAGGCCACCCAATATAACCATACAAATCAAAACCACCGAGAGATCAAATTTAAAACTTTCTGGCGAAATATAGCTAATATAATGAGCGTAAATTGGCCCAGCGATACCACCAAAAACAGCCCCAATAGCAGATGCCTCTAACTTTCCTCTGGCTATACTTATACCTTGACATTTAGCTGCAATTTCATCTTCTCTAATTGCGTTCCATACTAAACCATTCCTTGAATTATAAAGTCCTACCACTAAATATATAGAAAATAATGCTATAATTAATATTAGGTAATAAAAATTTGATTGATAAGGTAGATCAACACCTAATATCTTTAATGAAGATCCAAATGAGTACTTACCTATTGTAGGAAAGGGAATATTTGAAATACCTCCTGACCCTCCTGTGAATTTCAGATTATTTACCAACAAATGAAATATTATCTGAAAGGCCAGCGTTACTAAAGCATAATAGAAACCAGTACTCTTTAAAGTTAGCAGACCAATTAACAATCCAAAAATTGCAGACATTATTATTGCAGCTAAAATTCCTATCCAAAAAGATAAGTGAAAATTAACTGTTAATAAAGCAGATGTATAAGCACCTACCCCAAAAAAAGCTGCAAATGCAAAATTTACCATTCCTGTACTTCCTAATTGAATATTTAATCCTAAGGCCATAATCAGGTATAGTCCACACATAATGCAAATGTGAAGTAAATAGCTATTTTCTCTAAATAAAAAAGGAACAGTTAGAAGAAGTAATGTTATAAAAACAATTGAAAAAATATTATGCTGTCTAAATGATTCTACGATAGTAACGTGAATCTTCTTACGTCTTTGAAGTATAATAAATAATATTGCTGCTAAAATAATTAAAATTACGTTATAATTCACTTCTTTTAAAGCCAAAAAACTGATAAAAAAATAAAAAATGAACGATTCTATAATAATTATCGTTAAAAAGTGCCAAATTTTCTTACGTCGCTTGCGTCCAATGGATGTTTTGTTAGTATTCAGATTAACCATTCCTTAATCCCCCTATATCCTTTTCACTATAAATGAAGATATAGTTATTTATCTGTTTGTTGTCATAACAGTATAGATTTCCTAAAAGATAACATATAATTCTTCAAACCTTTTCAAGAGCTTTTTTGCCAAGAATTCCAGAAGGTTTAAAAAGTAAAAAAACTATAACTACTATAAATGCAAAAATTTCTTTATATGGCGAACCTCCGGGGACAAAAGCCATGGTAAAAGATTCCACCATTCCTAAAATTAAACCCCCAATAATAGCTCCATAAATATTACCTAATCCTCCCATTACCGCAGCAGAAAACCCTACTATACCTCCTAGTAGCCCCATATCAAATTTAACTATATTGTAATACATACCATTTAAAATACCTGCTACAGCACCTATGCAAGCAGCTATAAAAAAAGTGATCATAAAAATTCTATCTAAATCAACCCCCAATATCTGAGCAGCATCCATATTCTGGGAAGTTGCACGTATTTGTAACCCTATTCTGGTCTTATTTATAAAACTGGATAAAATGAAATAAACCAGTCCTGCTATTACTAAAATCATAACATTACTGAATCTGATTGTTACTTTACCCACTAAAAAATTCCATTCAGGCAAATTTATAGGGAAAACTTGAGGGTTAGCTCCACCTGGATAGAAGAGTTTTATTCCTTCACGAATAATAAAACCAACAGCAACTGTACTTAAAAGAATAATTAAACCAGGAGATTTTCGAAAAGGCTTCACACAAATTTTTTCAACTATTATTCCTAACAGACCTGTTATTCCTGTGGCAATAATTATTATTAACAAAATTAGTAGCCAAACTGGTAAAAAATTTAAAAATCCTATACTTGTAAGAAGTGTAAAAATAGCCATAGTCACAAATGCACTTAAAAAACATATATCACCATGGGCAAACTGAACAACATTTAGCACTCCAAAGAGTAAAGAAAAACCAGAAGCTATAAGAGCATACATAATTCCTAACATTAATCCATTTATAATCTGACTAATAATTAAAACCATACCTAACTCTCCTCTAGCTCATTTTCTATAATATAAATTGACTTTATATTGACTTTAAATAGTTTACTTATGCTGTTTTTAACTATGTTTCGTATAATAGAATAGAATGATATTTTATATTAATTATATCAAAATTAATATTCGAAATAAACTTTAAAAATCCTTCATTTTTTAAAAATTAAAATCATTTTTAATAACATTTACATAATACTAACTATTAATTTTTTTCTACATTTCATTATCATGTTTTCACCTAATAATTCAACCTAATTTCCATTTTTATAAAATCATTCGAGCATCGACTACCTGTAAACCTTTTTCAAATATGAATATGGGATTTAAATCTATTTCGTTAATTTCAGGATTTTCCATAGTAAGCTTAGAAATTTTCATTAAAACTTCTTTTATAGCCTGAATATCTCGGGGAGGTTTACCTCTTACCCCTTTTAAAATTTCGTATCCTTTAATCTCGGTAATCATCTCCTGGACATCTCTTTCTTCCAAAGGAATAATACGGAAAGAAATATCCTTTAGCACCTCTACAAATATCCCCCCTAATCCAAACATTGCCACTGGCCCAAAATGAGGGTCTTTTATCATCCCCACAATAACTTCT
>Ga0209978_10001331_pt1 | contig 10354 bp, 7 predicted proteins | sample BentaG_FD_182805 | JGI IMG/M metagenome (GOLD analysis project Ga0209978, IMG submission 182805) | Deep subsurface microbial communities from South Atlantic Ocean to uncover new lineages of life (NeLLi) - Benguela_00093 metaG (SPAdes)... | ecosystem: Environmental > Aquatic > Marine > Oceanic >...
ATCCCGAACCGTCTCGATGTCTCCTTCGGCGGAGTGATGAAGCTCCTGGGACACGCGCAACCGACAACCAGTAACCTGAGGCCCGGCGATTCCCTCGCCCTCACTCTCTACTGGCAATCCCTGGCCAAGATGAGCCAGGACTACAGCACCTTCGTCCACTTGCTCGATGAAAACGAACTCATAGTCGCTCAGCGAGATATGTACCCAGGTCAGGGCCTCTACCCCACTAGCCTCTGGTCAATCGGAGACGCCATCGCCAACCGCTATGTCCTCCTCCTGCCAGAGACAACCTTCGCCCCCAACCAAGCTCAACTGGAGGTGGGTCTCTACAACTTCGCCACCGGGGAGCGCCTGTTGGCCTACGGACCCAACGGAGAGCCCGTGGGTGACAACGCCCGCTTTCAGGAAATCAAGATCATGCCCCGAGCGGCTCGATTGAGCCCCGCCCTGAGCGGGACGAAGGGCTCGCCGAAGTCTGAAGCAGAACTACCTAACCCTGTCAATTTCAATTTCGGGAATAGGATCGCCCTTATCGGATACGACATGGACCGACGAACGGCCTCGCCTGGTGAGACCACCCACCTGACCCTCTACTGGCAGGCCCTGGCCGAGATGGAAGAAGATTATGTCGTCTTTGTCCACCTTCTATTGGGGAAAGACCAAATCTGGGCCAGAGTGGACAGCCAACCGCTAGATGGCGCTGCTCCCACCTCCACGTGGCAGTCGGGACAGATCATTGAGGACAGATACCAGCTAACCACCGAACCCGATACTCCGCCAGGCGCCTATGAGATCGAGGTAGGGCTTTACCTACCCCAGGCTGGGAAGCGCCTGTGCATCCTGGGCTCAGAGGGGCGCCTGCTGGGTGATCGCGTCCTGCTGAGCAAGGTGCGGGTGAAATAGTCCTAAGTCCGGGGTCCGAGCTCTGTTTCCGACTATGCATCTCGGACTTTGGACTATGGAGACTGGGAACTTCAGATTATGGACTTCAGACCTCAGACCATTAGACGACATTGGGCTATAGCTCTCGTCCTGGCGGCCTTCTTCGCCCTGGGCATCGCCTACGACGTGGCAACGCCCCTCTTCGAGAAGCCCGACGAGATATGGCACTATCCTTACGTCAAGTACCTGGCCGACGGGCAAGGCTTGCCGGTGCAAGACCTTGCCCGAGCCCAGCCTCTGATGAAGCAAGAGAGCACCCAGCCTCCTCTTTATTATGCAACGGCGGCCCTGGCCACCTTCTGGATTGAGGATGACGATTGGCAGGATCTAGTATGGCTCAATCCCTTTTGGGGTTATGACGCCCTCGGCACGGTCAACGACAACAAGAACCGAGTTTTTCACACCAACGCGGAACGCTTCTCCTACGCAGGAGCAGTTTTGGCCGTTCGCACAGCTCGCCTGGTATCGGTAATCTGGGGGGGAATAACTGTCTTGGCCACCTACCTGATTGCCCTGGAGCTATTCCCGGCAGGGCGTTCTTTTGCGGCTGGCGCAGCAGCCCTAGTTGCGTTCAACCCTGAGTTCATTTTCATCGGGAGCGCAGTCAGCAACGACAGCACGGTGTCCGCACTTTGCACACTGGCTCTTTGGCTCATGCTCCGCCTGGTCAGGAGAGGCGTCTCAATTCGCCGCCTGGTCTGGCTGGGGCTGATAGTGGGCTCAGCCCTCATCACGAAAGTAAGTGCCCTGGCACTAGTGCCTGTTGCGGTCGTGGCAATCGCCATAGCTGCCTGGTCTAACAGAGAGGTGCCCGGCACTTTTGGGCGTGATCTTAGCAAGTTTCTGCTGAAAAAGTGCCGTCTTGGGCAAATTCTCAAGTGCCGGGCACCTGATGGATGGACTTTCCTCAGGGGATGCATAATTATCTTTGGTGTTGTGGCCATAGTAGCGGGATGGTGGTATACTCTCAATTGGCAACTGCATGGCGACCCCTTGGGCCTGCGGATCCACCAAGAGATCGTCGGGCCCGGCAGGCCAAGACTTACCCTGGCCGAGTTGATCCACGAGCTCTCTCAGATGGAGCTCTCCTTCTGGGCGGCCTTCGGCTGGGGCAATGTCCACGCCCACCCTTGGATCTATACCGTTCTGCGAGTTGCGGTGCGCCTCGGCGCTCTAGGGCTGTTAATCATGGCCATCGGAGAGCTGAACAAGGCCAAACTAGAACGCCCCACCCGGCTAGGCCTAGCCCTGCTTCTTCTATGGGGCCTTCTGGTCTTCGCGGCCCTGCTGCGATGGCTGCAATGGATCTTCGCTCCCTCCGGCCGACACCTCTTCCCGGCTATTTCGTCCATCATCATCCTGCTTTTGCTGGGGTTGTTACAACTCGTCCCCGGCCGTCTACGAGGAAAGGCTCTGGCCCTACTGGCGGGGGCGATGTTCGTGTTCGCCAGCATCTGTCCCTTTGCCTACATCGCGCCGGCCTATGCCAGGCCCTCCTTGCTCTCAGAAGCTGCAATCGAGGCTATCCCTCACCGCCTCGGTGTAGTCTTTGAAGGGAAGATGAAACTTCTGGGCTATAATGTGCAAGTTTGCAAGTCTGCAGGTGAGCAAGTTGCCAATGTGCCACTTGCTCACCTGCAACCTGCCTCTTGCGACTTGCCTCTTGCAACTTGCCTCTTGCACCCCGGCGATTCCCTCGCCCTCACTATCTATTGGCAATCCCTGGCCAAGATGAACCAGGACTACACTGTCTTCGTTCACCTGCTGGACGAGAATGATCTCATCCTGGCCCAAAGGAACACCTTCCCAGGGCTGGGCAGCTTTCCTACCACTCTGTGGCAGGTCGGCGATGCCATCGCTGACACTTATACCTTGGCGCTGCCGGAGACGACCTACGCCCCTAGTTCGGCTCAACTGGAGGTCGGGCTTTTCGATTTTGCGACGGGTGAACGGTTACTCGTGCACGGGCCTCGGGGGGAACCTGTGGGCGATAACGTGCGCTTCCAGGAAATCGAGGTCTTGCCAAGGTCCGAAACCGGCCTGCCTAACCCAATACACATCAACTTCGAGGGCAGAGTCGCTCTGGTGGGTTATGACATGGACCGGAGAAAGGCTTGGCCGGGTGAAGCAATCCACCTTACCCTGTACTGGCAAGGTCTGGCCGAGATGAAGGACGATTACACTATCTTCGTCCATCTCCTGAGAGAAGGGCATCAGATCTGGGCGGGAGCGGATCGCCAACCGCAGGGCGGCACTGCACCTACCTCCACCTGGAGCGCAGGGCGGGTCGTCGTGGACAAATATGAGCTAGTCATCGAGCCCGACGCCCCTCCCGATGTCTACGAGGTCGAGGTGGGGCTCTACCTGGCCGAAACCGGGGAACGCTTAGACATCCTCGACCAAGAGGGCCGGCTGATGGGCAACCGCATCCTGTTGAGCAAGGTGCGGGTGAAGTAGAGCTCAAAGTTCGTGGGGACTTGCGACCTGTGACTTGGGACTTGGGACCTGGGACTATCAGACAACACTGGGCCATCGCCCTCATCCTGATTACGTTTATCGCCCTGGGCTTTGTCTATAGCCTAGTCACGCCCATCTTCGAGGCGCCTGATGAAATCTACCACTGTTCTTTCATCAAGCGCCTCGCCGATGGTAAAGGTCTGCCGGTACAGAGTCCTGAAAACGCGGGATTGTGGAAGCAGGAGGGCAGCCAGCCGCCTCTGTATTACCTAATCGGAGCATTGGCCACCTTTTGGATAGACACTAGCAAGGCGGAGGATTTGCTCTAGTACAACCCCCAGGCCAACATCGGCACACCCCTGGATCCAGGTAACAAGAACGTGATCGTGCATACCCAGAGAGAAAGCTTCCCCTTTCAGGGCACAGCTTTGGCGGTGCACCTCATCTGTCTGCTATCGGTCCTTTTTGGAGCTGGCTCAGTGTCGCTAACTTATAGAATCGCCTTGGAGATGTTTCCCCATCAGAGGCGACTCGCCCTCGGGGCGGCAGCCATCAACGCCTTCATCCCTCAATTTCTGTTCATCAGCGGAGCCGTCAATAACGACAGCCTGGTGATCCTTCTCTCCTCACTGGCCTTGCTCCTCATAATCCGCCTGTTGCACAATGTCTCAATGACCAAATCCCAATTCCCAATTGGTCATTGGTCATTGTTGGGTTTCGTCCTAGGATTGGCCTGCCTGTCCAAGCTAATCGGCCATGGTCTCTTAATCTTGACAGCCATCATCCTAATCATAGAAGCCTGCCGCCGCCGGTCACCGAGGCCGTTAGTCGGGCGTATGATCACCCCTACCGTTGCTCTGGCGGTAGGTGGCTGGTGGTATATCAGGAATTGGACCCTTTACGGGGACCCGACCGGCTTGAACATGATGTTAGCCGTGGTTGGCCGCGGTAGCCCACCATCAAATCTGCCGGGCTTATGGGGCGAGTTCCGGGGACTCCGGATGTCTTTCTGGGCCCCATTCGGCTGGTTCAGCATCCTGGTTGCGCCCGCGGCCTACGTCATCCTGGACGCTGTGAGCCTACTCGCCCTGGCGGGCCTGGCAGTTTGGTTCGTGCGGCAGCGGAAAAAGAGGTCGGGAGGATTTGCGCTTAGATCGCTAAGTGTGTTAATCCTCTGGCTGGCCATCGTCTTCCTGGGCTTAGTTCGTTGGACATGGATAACGCCAGGTACTCGGGGGCGGCTCCTGTTTCCAGCCATCTCAGCCATATCCATCCTGCTGATGGTGGGCCTCAGCCAATTTGTGCCTGCAAGATACGCTAAAAACTCTGTTGGCGTGATTAGTCTGGCGATGCTCGTATTCGCTGTCCTTTGTCCCTTTCTCTACATGGGCCCAGCGTATGTCAGGCCGCCCATCTTCTCCCCCGATGAGATCTTGCCAGGTGTCGTCCAATTGAATGCCGATTTCGGCTATGCCCTGAGCCCGTCGAAGGGAGGAAAGATCCGGCTTCTCGGTTACCAACTGGATAGGGAAAGGGTCAAGCCTGGTGAAACCCTGGGCATCACTCTCTATTGGCAAGGTCTTGTCGAGATGAAGGAGAACTATTACCTTTTCATCCACCTTCTGGGTCGGAGAGGCCTGTTAGTGGGCTATGAGGATACTTACCACGGTTGGGGTTCATATCCCACCAGCCTATGGAGGCCAGGAGAGATCATAGGCGATACCTATCGGTTGCCTATCAGCGAGGATGCCCTGGCGCCCAGCCTGATCCGGGTAGACGTAGGCCTCTACGACCCTTCCACTGGACGAGGACTGACTGTTTTCGATCAAGCACGTCAACCCATTGGCAACAGCGTCATCATCGGCCAGTTGAAAATGGTCCCCCGAGGACGTCGGGAGTATGCCATTGATAACCAGTTGTATTTCAACCTGGCTAACAAGGTCGCCCTAACCGGATACAATGTGGACAAAGCCGACCTCAGGTCAGGCGAGGAGATCCGTCTGACTCTCTACCGGCAGGCTGAGGAGGAGATGGGCACCGATTACACCGTCTTCACCCATCTGATTGATAAGGAGGGCAAAATCCTGGGGGCAGATGGATAGCCAGCCTTTGGAGGGCGATTACCCAACCTCTTTCTGGGATATCGGCGAGGTAATCGAAGATGAGCACATCCTGACTGTAAATGAGGACGCTCCAAGCGGTCTATGTCGGCTGGAGGTTGGAATGTACGAATTGGCGACAGGGCAGCGCTTGCCTGTCTTGGATGAGCCCAGAAAGGTGAAGGACATCCGAATCCTACTGCCTCTTAGCATCCAAGTGGAATCCCAATAACCAAACTGGTATCTGTTTACCGTCGAGCAACTTTCAGCTTAACCACCAAGCCACGAAGACACGAAGGAGATACGGCGCGCTAACCAATCACAAGGGCATGGCCCAGGATGCGTGCCGGGCAGGAGATGAGGAGAATGGGCGATGGTCAAGCCGAGGCGGGTTGGTTTACGGGAGTCTACAGGACTTCGGCGAGCCCTTCGTCCCGCTCAGGGCGGGGCTCAGTCGAGCCGCTGGAAACCTGTAGTTGTCCGAGCGCCATTCTTGGCGAGGGTACCTGGCACAGACTACACCTTTCCAAGATGTAGTGCTCGCCAATCAGCCAAATCTGATCAAGTCCAATGTGCCGTTTATCAAACGTGGCGTCAAGCGAGTAGTTCCGTAGTCTTGGTGACTCGGTGCCTCACTGCCTCGACATCTTGGTAGTAGGATGAAAGGTGCAGTAACCAAGTACCAAATGAGCGAACTGAAATAGCCGGAGGTCTTAATGAACAACTACGCTTACGATCGTCTGCAAGCCATTTTCGTGTCCGATAAGCGCCGGATTGTAGCCCTGGCAGTGGTGGCCCTCTGCCTTGGGGCGGGGACCATCGGGGGATGGCTCATCGCCTACCTCACCCCTCTGCTCACTGCAGCCTTGGTGATAGCGCTCGTCGGGGGAATGATGATGCTGCGGAGCACCCAATTCGGCTTCGCGGCCCTCATCGGCATCGCCTGCCTGCTGCCCTTCGCCGCCCTGCCGATCAAGATCGGCTTCACGCCCACTTTTCTGAACCTGGTGCTGGCGGTGCTCTTCGCTGTCTGGCTGGCCCGCCTGGTTACCGGCCAACAGAAGGAGTTCGTAACCTCCCCTTTGGCGCTGCCCATCGTTATCTTCCTGTTCCTGGCCTTCGTCTCCTTCGTGGCCGGGCTGGCCCATGCCAGCCCCACGCCCAATGCCGTGCGCCGCTTCGCCGAGATCATGCTGGGTATCGCCCTGTTCTTTGTGACGGTCAATTGTGTGCGAACCCGCGAGGAGCTGGAGCAGTTGGTTCTGGTCATCATCCTGGCTGGTTTCTGGGCAGCCCTGATCGGCGTGGTGCTCTATTTCCTGCCCCCCGCCCTCACCGTCCGCCTCCTCTCCGCGCTGCGCATCTTCGACTACCCGGCCGGCTGGGGAGTGCTGCGCTTCATCCGCGATGACCCTCTGCTGCGCATGCGCGCCATCGGCACCTCCGTTGACCCCAACATCCTGGGCGGCCTGTTGATCCTGGTCGCGTCTCTGACGGTTCCTCAGCTCTACACCCGGCGCCCGCTCCTCAAACGCTGGTTGGCGGCGCCTATCTTGGCGGTGATGGGTCTTTGCCTGATCCTGACCTTCTCGCGAGGCTCATTGGTCGGTCTGGGCTGCGCTCTGGCACTGCTGGGCGTGGTCAAGTACCGCCGGCTGCTCCCAGTGCTGGTCATCGCGGGCCTGCTCATCTTGCTCCTACCGCAGACCCAGGAATACGTCGTGCACTTCATTCAGGGAGTGCAAGTTCAGGACCTGGCCAGCAAGATGCGCCTTGGGGAGTACAAGGACGCCTTGATCCTCATCAGCCGCTACCCCTGGATCGGCGTAGGTTTCATTGGCACTCCAGACATAGACATCTACCTGGGAGTGTCCAACGTCTACCTGACCATCGCTGAGGAGATGGGCCTGGTGGGGCTGGGCACCTTTCTGGCCATCATGGCCATCTTCTTTGGCTATACCTGGCGCAGTTGGAAAAGCATGAGCCATGATCCCCGCCTGGAGGCCCTCCTATTGGGCCTTCAAACAGCAGTGGTGGGGGGACTGGTAGGCGGGCTTCTCGATCATTACCTCTTTAGCTACCCCCACGCTGTGGCCTTCTTCTGGCTCTGCATCGGCCTGGCAGTGGCCGCGGCCCAAATATCCCATCAGAAATAGAATTGGGGAGCGGCTATGTCACCGCTCCCCTTCTTTTGCTTTCGCTTTCTCGAACCAAATTGCGGCTAGCTCCTCGAACTCATCTGCGGGCATATACCACTTCCCCCCTCTCGATTTCCCTGAGGAAGAGGTCCCCTTTCCCCAGCCGCTCCTCATACTCTTCTGGCGAGTACACGTGTAACTCAATGTCCACTGGGTAAGCATATTCGTATCGTGAGAGTAAGCGTCGCAATCGCTGTTTCTCTCAGACAGAGCTATCTTCGAGATGTTTTAGAACGCAAAGGTCAATGTCGCTGTCCTCACCTGGTGTGCCCCACACAGATGACCCAAAGCGAATTGTCTTCTCAGGATCGGCTTTCTTGAGGATTTCCACTACTTTCCGCGTTTCCTCATCGTAGAATTGCCTCAGCTTTTCCTCTTCCACCTTCGTAATCCAAATCTCGTTCATCTACCTTCACCTCCTCTCCAAGACCGGGGTATCTCTTGATATTGCAGAGCGCTGATATTCCCGCATAAACCCCCGTCTCCGCCAGCTCCTCCTCGATGCGCAAGAGCTGGTTGTACTTCGCGACGCGGTCGCTGCGGCAGGGAGCGCCGGTCTTGATCTGGCCAGCGTTCAGGGCCACGGCCAAATCGGCTATGGTTGTATCTTCGGTCTCGCCGCTGCGGTGGGAGACGACAGCCGTCCAACCGGCTCGCTGGGCTGTGCGCACCGCGGCAATGGCTTCTGTCAAAGTGCCGATCTGGTTGACCTTGCAGAGCAGCGAGTTGGCCGCCTTCTCTTTGATGGCGCGCTCCACTCGCGCCACATTGGTCACCAGAAGATCGTCGCCCACGATCTGCACTCGGTCGCCAACGCGCTCCACAAGAAGTTTCCAGTGCTCCCAATCGTCCTCGGCCAGGCCGTCCTCGATGGAGATGATGGGGTATTTCTTGACCCAATCCTCGTAGAAGGCCACCATCTCCTCGCCGTCGAGTTCCCGGCCCTCCTTTTTGAGGACGTATCGCCCATCGTGGTAAACCTCGCTGGCGGCGGGGTCGAGGGCGAGGTAGATCTCCTCACCCGGCCTGTAACCCGCCCGCTCGATGGCTTCCAGGATGACCTCGACGGCCTCCTCGTTGGAACCCAAGCTCGGGGCAAAGCCACCCTCGTCGCCCACGTTGGTGTTGTAGCCCTTGTCTTTCAGCACCTTCTTCAGGCTGTGGTAAACTTCAGAGCCCCAGCGCAGGGCCTCGGCGAAGCTTGGCGCACCCACGGGCGCGATCATGAACTCCTGCAAGTCGGTGGAATCGGCAGCGTGCTTGCCCCCGTTGAGGATGTTCATCAATGGGACAGGCAGGGTGCGCGCTGATACCCCGCCGATGTAGCGATAAAGGGGCATCCCTAGCTCTACTGCCGCAGCCTTGGCCACGGAGAGCGAAACACCCAGGATGGCATTGGCTCCCAAGCTCCCCTTGTTAGGCGTGCCATCCAGGCTGATCAGAAACTCGTCAATGCCCACCTGGTCCAGCGCGTCCCAGCCTATGAGCTCGTCAGCGATAGTCGTATTGACGTTCTCCACAGCCGCCAACACGCCCTTACCGGCGTAGCGGCCTGCGTCGCCGTCGCGTAGTTCCAGCGCCTCGTGGACGCCGGTGGAGGCGCCCGAGGGCACCGCCGCCCGCCCGAGCGCCCCACTCAGCAAGAACACCTCCACTTCCACCGTGGGGTTACCTCGCGAATCCAATATCTCGCGAGCCTTTATCTCTTCGATGAAAGTCATGATCAAGCCTCCTTGTGTAATTTGATGGGCCGTGCCAAGATCAATTTCATCTCTTCCCTCCGGGCTTCTATTATACTAGCATTCAAGCAAAAGTCCAAGCTACTTGACTCTGGTCACATCTCAGAAAGGGGTTTGGTAACTGAAAGAGACGACTTATTGAGGACGTCCAAGTCTTGTCCCCAGGTAACCGTCCAGCGAAGCTTCGTCTTAAACCGACAAGCAAGGGAACGCAGATACACACAGATTTTCGCAGACAAAACAAGGAATCAGCGTAGATCTGCGTTGATCTGCGTCCGAAATCTTGCTCTGGATGAAGCTCGGGGCATCCTGCTGCGCTCCAGTTTGACATTCTGTCCAAGTTGTGGTATTATCTTTCCCAACAATTGAATATCACTGGATGAGAGTTTTCTTATCAAGAGAGGTGGAGGGACCGGCCCTGTGAAGCCTCGGCAACCAGACTGTGCGATGAAACGCAAGTCATGGTGCCAATTCCGGCAGACCCTCAGTGGGTTGTGAAAGATGAGAGCGTTGCAATGGCGCGAATGCCTCTTCACGATACCTGCTGAAGAGGCTTTTTTGGTTCCCCCTCTCCTCTCCGATAAGAAAGCCTCAATCATATTGGTCGTAAAACGACTGGAAAGGAGACCGTTTATGACGAACCATTTCTCAACGCAGGCCGTACACGCCGGTGAGGAAAAGCGCAAGCCCTACGGCGCGTTGACTACCCCCATTGTCCAGACCTCGACCTACACCTTTGAGAATACAGCCGAAATCCTGGACTTTATGCATCGCAAGGCATCTGGCGACCTGCCGGTGCGGGACGAGTATGGCCGTTACAGCAACCCGACGCAGAGCGCGGTCGAACGCAAGATGGCCGCCCTGGAAGGGGGTGAACGGGCTTTGCTCTTCGCCAGCGGGATGTGTGCCATCACCACCA
>Ga0209978_10001332_pt1 | contig 10353 bp, 8 predicted proteins | sample BentaG_FD_182805 | JGI IMG/M metagenome (GOLD analysis project Ga0209978, IMG submission 182805) | Deep subsurface microbial communities from South Atlantic Ocean to uncover new lineages of life (NeLLi) - Benguela_00093 metaG (SPAdes)... | ecosystem: Environmental > Aquatic > Marine > Oceanic >...
TCTTATCTGGTCAATGGAGACCCCAAGGGCCTCGGCAGCAATTTGAGATAATATAGTATCAGAGCCCTGCCCGATGTCAGAGGCTCCCATAGCGAGGACAAATGCCCCGCTCCAATCTAAGGTGATGGAAGCTCCGGAATAGTTGACCCCACTCCCCATACTGGCGCCACCTGTGTAAATCATGCTGGCCATTCCCACACCGCGGGAGCTATGTTTACTTGTTTCCTTCCTAGTTCTCTCCCATTGGATTGCCTCCGAAGACTTCTCAATGCATTCCTTGAGACCGCAGCTCGTTATCCGCATCAAATTGGCTGTCACATCTCCGGGTTGATTAGCGTTCTTTAACCTCATTTCCTTGGGATCCATCTCCAATTTGTGGGCAATCATGTCTACCGCACTCTCGTGGGCAAAGGTGACCTGAACATCCCCAAAGCCCCGGCAGGCGCCGCCATAGTTTTTGTTGGTATAGACCAGACGGCCGTCAAACTTGACATTGGGAAAGCGGTACAAAGCGCAGAACCAGGTACAGGCATAGGAGAGAACGGCTGGACCATAACTGTTATAAGCGCCGTTATCCATTACTACATAGGCTTCTTTTACCAGCAGTGTACCATCTTTCTTGGCCCCCATTTTGACCTTGATGATGAAGGGGTGGCGGCACCTTGTGCCATAGAATTCGTCTTGTCTGGAAAGGGATACCTTGACCGGTCTGCCCGTCGCCTGTGCTAAGAAGACAGTTATGGGTTCAACGGTCTCCATTTTACAGGACCTACCAAACCCACCACCCACGTATGGCTTGATTATCCGAATATCCTTTAGTGGCAAATCACAGACGTGCGATATCCTTCGCCTCATGTCGTGAGGTACCTGCGTGGTGGACCACAGGGTGAGCCGCCCTGATGAGTCGAAGGTGGCTATGGTAGTCTGGGTCTCCAAACAGGTATGAGCCTGGGTTTGGGTGGTGAAACGTTCTTCAACAATGCAGTCACTTTGGGCAAAACCTTTTTGGACATCCCCGATTTCAAGGAGTGCATGTCTGGCAATATTACTTTCTAGATGCTCGTGGATTCTAGGGGCATCTGGTTGGATTGCTTTCTCTGGGTCGAAGACTGTAGGAAGAGGCTCGTAATCAACCTTGATTAACTCTAGTGCTTCCTCGGCAGTATCTTCGTCTATGGCAGCCACCGCTGCCACTTCATCCCCAACAAAGCGGACTTTCTCCGCTGCCAGAGGCAGCTTATCGGCTAATTGAGGAATGACACTGAACTTGATTTTCGGGGTATCATCAGCAGTAATGACGGCTTTGACTCCAGGCAACCTCCTGGCGCGAGTTACATCAATATTGGTAATGCGAGCGTGAGGCAGCGGGCTTCTCAAAATCTTGCCAACCAGCATGCCCGGCAATTGCATATCCGTAGTATAAATAGCTGCTCCCGTGACCTTTTCTCTAGCATCCACCCGAGCTACACTCTTGCCGACGACAGAGCCTGAACCATTGAACTCAGTGGCAGCAGCATTATCCATGATGCCTGCCTCCTTCTTGATTAAGATTTCACTCGCTGACTAATACCTCTCAGGACAAACATCTCGCAAGACCGTCATATACGATATACCTCTCATAAGGTAGCATCATCCGTGATATATGTCAATACCTTTGCCAAGGTTGTGTTAAAGAATTTGGAAGTGAACTATAGAGGATACATTCCTCCGTTGAGGAGGGATGTATGGAGCAGATTCGGGTAGAAAATGCATAGGAAGCCATTATTAACCGCGATATCTTTGAGCAGGTTCAGGTTATGCTCAAGGGTAGGGCACTGGCCTCCTTTCACCCAATGAGAGTAGCCAGCCATTACCTGTTGAGTGGTCTGGCTCTGACCTCCCTTCTTTCTCTCTACCTTGAAATAGAAACGTCGTAACGCTCCGGGCCTCTTTACAGCATGTATCGCTGCCTCAATTAATATCCAGCGTAACCACCTCGAGCCTTGCTTGGTAATATGACCATGGTAACACACATTCCCCGAGGCATAGGTCGAGGGCACGAGTCCTGCGTAGGAACAGAGCTGTTTGGCTGACGGGAAACGTTTGACACCTCCAATCTCGCTCTTTATCAGAAGGGCGCTGTAATAACCTACTCCTGGGATAGTCATCAGGAGTATGGAATCCTGGTCGTCTTCTGCCAGTTGCTGTACCTTTTTGCTGGCACCCCCGATCTCATACCTCACAGTCTCCAGTACAAAGAGATATCCCTCAAGAGCAATCTTGTAGTTCTCGGGCAAGGTAATGAGTGCAGGAAGACCATTCCGGCCTTGCCGAATAAGTCGGTGTAATCATGACTTAGATTATTCTTAGCCAGAATGGTGTGGATCTTGTTCTTTATGCCGGTCTGTATCTTAACCAGACTTGCCCGGTAACGTAGCAACTCCCTGTTCAGCCTTACCGGCTTTTCAGGAACATATGACAAGGGTGGCAGGTTACTTCTTAGAAGATGTGCCAGGGTAGCTGAGTCCACTTTGTCAGTCTTGACCTTAGCATAAGCTATCGCCTTGGTCCTCAGAGGATGAGACAGTTTGACTTCAAAGCCCTCGTCTTCCAGACAATCGTAGAGCCAATACCAGCTGGGAGTAGCTTCAATCGCGACTTCCATACTGTCCTCCAACCCTTTGAGGAAGTTTAGAATCTCCCCATTGCTGGGCAGCTTCTTCTGACCGATGATCTCTCCCCTGTCGTTCATGATCGTAATGTACGAGAAACTCTTGTGTAAATCCAGACCTGTGTAAAGCATCGCTGCACCTCCTGAGCCTTATTATGCTCCTAGAGGTCAGCGTTTTCATGACATCATAATAGTATATAGATTAAGAAGTAGTTGTGGCTCCGGTTAGAGTAGAATAGAAAGGTGTATGGAGAAAAGCACCAAATCTAAAGTAGAAGGAGCCATCGAATGAGGAATACCGCAGCAAGGAAACTCAAGCAAATCCCGAGGGGATATCTGGTGATGGGGGTTGATCCACACAAGAAGAAGCACGCGGCAGTGGCATGACCCAGGATTTTACTACTCACAGAAAGTCTAAGTTCAATAACTCCAAGGAGGGCTTTGAGATGGTACTGGAACGAGCTAGAGGTGAGATGGTGAAAACTAGTTGCACAGGTGTCATCTTCGCAATAGAGACAGGTGGGCACTACTGGCGCAATATAGCCTACTTCCTGGATGAGAGAGGTATTCCCCTTCGTTTGATTAACCAGTTTACTCTTAAGTGTAGGCGAGAGGGAAAGGATCTTAATCACAGGAAGAATGATTATCGGGATAGTGAGGTGGCGGCACAGCTATTGTGCACCGGTGAGTTTACCAAGACCAAGCTACCGCAAGGAGTTTATGCTGAATTACGGGCTGCCTACAATGCCTATCGCCGGTTAGTTAAAGAGAGGATCAGGATAACGAATCTGGTCAAAGGGCTATTAGATGGGCTTTTCCCCGAGTTTACCCAGCTCTTCAAAGACCCTTGTGGCCAAACAGCTCTGAGCGTGCTATCTATTTGTTCCGTACCCATGGTTATCGCAATGATGACAGAGGAAGAGTTCATAAACACTATCAAGGCAAGACATCAAGGGCGCCTAATGAGGGGGAAGCTAAGCGCTCTTCACCATATAGCCCGATCTTCTATTGGCATTGAGGCTGGTGCCCAGTCAGTCTCATCTGAACTTTCGTTTTTAGTAGAGAAGCTTCACCTCATTAAACAGCAAGTACGCAGAATAGATGAGACTTTGGTGAGGCTAGTGGATGAAACAGAGGAGGGCAAATATCTGCTCTCTATAAGGGGGCTTAACTATATTTCAGTAGCTGGAATACTGGCAGAGCTCGGCTCTTTCAGGTCTTACCGGAATGCCAAGCAATTGATAAAGATGGCTGGCAGCAATCCTACTGAATCAGAATCGGCTGGTAAACGTAGCAGCCGTACTCCAATGAGCAAGAAAGGTCGTCCGGGATTGCGCTATTGTGCTTGGACTGCGGTTATTCCTATGCTGCGGCACAATCCTGACTTTCGTGCTTGGGCAAAGGAGTTACGGGAACGCCTGGTGCACACTAACCCACTTAACGGCAAAGAAGTTGTAGGAGCAGCCTTGAACCGGCTACTGCGCCTAGCCTTTATACTAGTTAAGAAACAGACCTTTTATCAATTACCACAACTAGAAATAGTACCGGTAGCAATTTGAAATACTGGAGGTAATGATAATACATCAGGGCGGGTGGGGATACGTCGTTCGTCATAATGGGGGCTCAATAGAGCAAACCCGTGGCACATCATGGTGCCCCCGCCCTCCTGGCCAAACCCGGATGAGGTATGATGGGACCTCCTCTTAAGGGGTGCCCCCGAATCTAACAGCTATTTTGGGTGCCAGGGGAAAAAGGGCTCGGGGCCGCCCGCCACCATAGACCATTGGAAAATAAAGTAAATCACCGGGGCCATTGATAAAAACCAAGTAGTATGATGTTTAGCCGAGATTAGAGACTATTACGCCCCCACTGTGGATTGCTAGTAAGTAGCGACCCCAAGGGGATTTGAACCCCCCAAATTACACAGGGAAGAAGACCACTGAACTCATCACTATCGCTTAGCCTTTGACATTTCTGCCACGCCTCTTTTCTGACCAGAGGCTATTTGTAAATCCTGCACAAACATCCCCTTAGAGGACCTGACCCTACTGCTGGATCATACGGTGGCTCATCAGGCATTATCACATTGATATTGGACTGCCAACACCCATGCTCAGGCCCCGGCTCTTCCGGAAACCACCAATTATGTTGGACGGTTACCATCTTAGGATGAACCCTGTCTGTGACCCTAGCCTTTTGTTGAATCCTGCCATTTCCTCTCGGTGTCTCAATCCATACCCAGTCCCCATCTCTGATTTCTAACCTATGAGCTGTGTCTGGATGCACCTCCATCACAGGCTCAGGACACAATTTGCGCAAACTTGGTATTTGACGACCTTCGGAATGGAAAAAGGCAAGATGCCGTGTTCCTGTGATCAGGATTAATGGGTATTCGGCCATCAATTCCGGAGAAGTAACCGGTGTTTCCGGATTCTCTTCATAATACGGTAAGGGGTCATAGCCATTTCTCTCGAACAAGCTCGAGTGAAGCTCAACTTTTCCGGAAGGCGTATTGAACCCTTTTTCTTTATACTTTTCATAGTGCATAGGTTCAACAATATATGTTTTTTCCCTAAGATCAGCGAAGGTTATTCCCATTTTGTGAAGTTTATAATCGTTCCATTGCTCTACACTCTGGAAAGGCAGATGCTTTGACAAGTCCATTCTTTTAATTAGCTCGAGGGCAATCTTCAAATCATCCCAGCATTCACCTACCGGCTCAATTACCTTTTGACGAACGCTTATAAAGTTGGTATAAGAGTAATCACAAATTTCGTCCCTCTCCATCCAAGTGGCAGCGGGGAGAACAATGTCAGCAAGCTCAGCCGTAGGGGTCATAAAGAAGTCAGCAGCAACTAAGAAATCGAGCTTGTCTTTCAGCGCTGTCCACACCTCTTTGCTACTTTGTAAATTGAGCACCATATTGCTCGTTGTGAACATAGCCTTTATTGGATAAGGTTTCTCTGTAATTATGGTTTTGATCACAGAAGGCAAATGAGCGCGAGGGATTGGCGCATCCGGTCCACTTAGAAGACGAAACTTATCTGCCCCTATCCTCCTTTGTTGCACCTCTGGTGGTAAGGGGAAATAGTCTTTGATCCAGGAGTACTCCGCTTTCGGGGTGAAGCCAGCAGGATAAACGGGAAAGACATTGCCTCCCCTCCGATCAATATTCCCGGTAATAGCAACCAAAATATTCAAAGCGCGCAGCGTTTGGGCAGAGTTAGTATGCATTTCGACTGAAACTCTGTGGTGTAACGAGGAAGGACGATTGGTGGCATAGATTCTGGCCAATTCGATAATCTTGTCTTCAGGTATCCAAGTTATTTCAGACACTCTCCTCGTTGGATATTCCTGTACCCGCTCTTTTAATTGCTCAAACCCTATGCACCAATCACTAACAAACTGCTTATCAAAGAGGTCTTCATTTACGATAACATGCAACATCCCTAGGGCTAGGGCGTCATCTGTCCCTGGCCTTATCTGTGCCCATAAATCGGCCTTGGAAGCAAGTTCTGTAAACCTCGGGTCTATAACTAAAAGCTTTGTCCCCTTCTTTTTGGCCTCAAGGATGTCTCTTCCCCGGGGTGGATGTGAGACCAGTGGATTAGCTGCCCATACCAGCATGCATTTGCTGTTAAGATAGTCAGGCCCGACTTCCTGCAAAATATCCCCTCCATGGGTAGCTACGCCTACTACTACCGACGGGATGTAGCATATATAGCCAATCGACGCGTGATTAGGGGTGCCGAGTGCTCTGGCAAGCAATGCACAGGGAAAAAGATTACTTTTCGGGCCAGTGCCATGAACGACACAAATAGCCTCGGCACCATACCTTTTCTTAACCTCAGCAAATTTGGTAGCAATAGCGTTTAATGCCGTATCCCACGAAATCCTCTCCCATTTCCCTGCGCCTCTTTCTCCCGTCCTTCTCAAGGGATAGATTAGTCGGTGAGGGTGAAACACAAACTCAGGGTACGCTGCACCTTTGGGACATATGTATCCCTTGTTCATGGGGTGATCAGGGTCTCCTCTTATGTTGACTATCTTCCCGTCTTCCACAGTTACTAGCAGACCGCACTCCGAGTGTGAGCCTTGACATGTGGACTTTATGAGCTTTTTCGCTGCCATAAGCCTGACGCTCCTTTCATAGAAATGGTCAGTATCTTTTTAATTAAAAGTAATCACCCCCCCACCTTCATCATCATTCTGGGGAGCCATAGGGCTACCTCGGGGAAGAGCATAACCAAAGCCATACCAATTATCATAACTCCAAGGAAGGGCCATATAGAGCGGTAGATGTCGGCCATAGTTATATCTTTAGGAACAGTCGCCTTCAGGTAGAACAGGTTGAAGCCAAAGGGTGGTGTAATGTAACCCATCTGCAGATTAATGACAAAAAGGATTCCGAACCATATCGGGTCGAAGCCCAGACTCCTAATTATAGGGAAAGCAGCCGGGGCAACGATGAAAATAATGCCGAAGGGGTCAATAAACATCCCAAGGAGGAAGATAACCCCCATTATTCCTATGACAATAACCCAGCGGCTCACCTCTAGTCCGGCTACTATCGCCTCAAACCACTGTATACTCCCGGCACTGGTTAATACAACACTAAAGCATTTGGCGCCAAGGCCAATCCACATAACCATGCCAGCAATTCTAAAAGAGGTGAAGGTTGCCTCTTTGATAAGTTGCCAGGTAAACCGGCGGTGGACAGCAACAGCTATGAGGCAGCCTAAAGCGCCCAGCGAGCTAGCCTCGGTAGGAGTGGCAATGCCAAACATGATTGACCCGATGACAGCAATGACGATGAGTGCCGGCAAAATTATGGCTCTGGTGGAGACGATTTTCTCTCTCAGGGTGAACTTCTCACCGTGCGCCGGGCATAACTGCGGCTGGAGGAGACCTCTTATTCCTATATAGGCGATGCAGAGAAAGCCAAGGAGAAGACCGGCGAAGAGCCCCCCCATAAACAGCTTGCCCACCGACATTTGGGCAATCACGGCAAGCAGAATCATTGGTATGCTGGGGGGAATGAGAATCCCTAGTGTTCCTGCCCCGGCGACAGTGCCTAGGGCTAGACTCTTGTCATACCGCCGATTAAGCATGGCCGGAACGGCAATGAGCCCCATAGTGACCGTAGCGGCACCAGTAATACCAGTCATGGCGGCGAAGATGGCACATATCACCACTGTTCCCATGGCTAGACCGCCTCTTACCGGGCCTGACCAGCGGTGTATACACTCAAAAAGAGCTTCAGCGACGCCGGAACGTTCTAGTAGAACTCCCATGAAAATAAACAAGGGGATGGCTATGAAAACGACGTTCCATGTATAACCAAAAATATTCATAATGATTGAAAGGAGACCTTCAGTGCCCCACAACAAATAAGTAGCTGCCACGGCGAGACCAGCCATGCTGAAGCTAAGAGGCAGCCCCAGTATGAGTAACACTATTAGGCCGCCAAACATCATCAGGGTTAGAAGCTCAATACTCACACTGCCTCCCGGTGATAGCGGTGATGAGGTCGCGGCTAAATTTAGCCAATCCCTGAAGCAGTATCAGAAAACCGCCTAAGGGCACCATCAGCTTATTGGGGTAAATAGGGGCACGAAAAGGGGTATGGCATGGTTCCAATCGGCTCAAGGATTCCCAGGCAAATAGAGACCCGTACCATACCAGCACGCCAATAAAAGCAAAGAAAAACCAAACAGTGACTAGGTCTAAAATCGCCCTTGCCCTTAGCGAGAAGCGACTATAGATTACATCCATATTAATATGTGCCCTGTAGCGAAGGACGTATGCCCCAGCCAGGATGTAGTAGGCAGCAAAAAAGCGCTGGCTCACCCCGTGAGCCCATATAGTAGGCGCGTTGAATAGATACCTTGACACTATCTCATATATCAACACCGCCATACCAGCATAAATCGTGAAGCTGACAAGTCTCCCCGACCATTCACTGATACCATCGATAACGTGAAGGAGACGCTTCATTGTCTTCTTTGTCCTACCTCTCCAAGAGGGAGGTAGGGGGTATTGCCCCTACCTCCCTTAGGTCACTACAGTATTCGGCCTGCGTTTCAGGACATAGTTAGCTTCGTATTAGCTGAAGTCGGCCTAAGTTTTTTGCCAGCCAATACCCCTTTTCTGATGGTTAAACTAATCCAGAAGCCCGATCTGTCTCATGTAATCCTTTACTATTTCCGTTGCCTCGGCGAAGTAGGGGTCTTCCGCAGAGTACTTATCCATAACCTCTGCCATAAACCCGGCCATTTTCACCCTCTCTGACTCAGGCATATACGTCACCTCGCATCCCCACTCTTCCACCTGCCTCTCCATGGCTACCTCACTCCAGTGACGGTATGATGCCGATAGCTGCTCAGTAAAGTCAGCCGCAGCTACATAAAGGATAGCTTTGAGGTCATCAGGTAGCTCATTCCATAAATCCATATTTACCAGTAATTCGTCGGCCTCGCAGGCCGCTAGGGCTGGCGTAAGCACATACCCTGTAACCTCATGAAATCCTTGGTCAAACTGTGAAGTTAGAGGGCCATACACCACACCTTCAATAACGCCCCTTTCCAGAGCCCCATAAATCTCCGGCCCAGGGAAGTAGACGGTTGACGCTCCTGCCTTTGTCAGCATATCCGCTATCAGACCGGTGGCCCTAATCTTCTTCCCTTTAAGGTCGGAAACCTTGGTAACCGGGAACTTCGTCTGCATCATGGTAGCCATGGCAGGTGTAACACGAAGTAGATGAATATTATGCTCGGCGTAAGCTCTCTGAATCACATCCTCCAATCCATACTCATACAAAAGGGCTTCAAAATCTCTTTTGTCTCGCATGGTGTAGGCAAGTCCACAGGAATACGCCGCCACAGGAGTCTTGCCAAGCCAGTAGGCCCCATAGGAATAAGCCATCTCAGTCACGCCTTTGCCCACTGCTTCCCACGTCTCCATGACTGGCACAATCTCACCAACACGGTGATAGGTGATTTCAATCCGTCCGCCACTTGCTTTCTTTACGTTATCGCAAAAGCGTAAGGGTGCCACATCCATTGAAACTGAGGCTGGCAAAAAGCCTGACATCCGCCACTTATATACCTCTGCTGTTGGTGTGGGAGTTGGTGTCGGAGTTGGTGTCGGTGTTGGTGTCGGTGTTGGAGTTGGTGTTGGTGTCGGTGTTGGTGTCGGAGCAGCACAGGCGACTACTAATGACAGTGCCAGCGCTGTAACTAGACAGACAGCAAGAAAACCTTTGTGTTTCATTTTTCCCTCCTAAGTAATTGTAAATATTTTATCTTGTCCTAATGTCTATTTATCCATTCATTTCACACCTCCACCTCAGCAATATATTATCTTTAAGCTATTTCACATGTTCGGGTTTGAGTATAATCTTCATATACGACATTGTCAATACCCTAAAATATAGTTCAACCCCCGGGCGTGAGGAATGTGGTTGGGGTGTTTGGGGAGGTGGACGACAACTGAGAGACCCTGAAGTAACATGTAGCCAGTTTGTGCAGTTATATAGCGCTCCGCTAGGCAGCGCTAACAGGTTCTGTTTCAGGTCCTTGACCAAATCATAATGGCTTTACGCCCCTCGAGACAGACAAGACGGCGAAGACAAGACGCCTAGATTTTTGTCTTGTCTTGATATTAGCTACGGACATAAAGACAAGTCTTGCTTTTTTGTCTTA
>Ga0209978_10001333_pt1 | contig 10353 bp, 12 predicted proteins | sample BentaG_FD_182805 | JGI IMG/M metagenome (GOLD analysis project Ga0209978, IMG submission 182805) | Deep subsurface microbial communities from South Atlantic Ocean to uncover new lineages of life (NeLLi) - Benguela_00093 metaG (SPAdes)... | ecosystem: Environmental > Aquatic > Marine > Oceanic >...
GGGCTGCAAGCATATCTACGAGATCCAGCGGGAGGCCCTCAAGAAGAAGTACGGCATAACCGAGGGAGAAGAGGAGGTCGAAGAGTAATGTCGAGCAGGCACGGAATCGTATCAAGGCTCAAGCAGAAGAAGATCCACGAGGTCATCGCCTCGGGGAAGAGGATGGACGGAAGAGGCCTCGACGAGTACAGGGACATCGTCGTTAAGACCGGCGTCATGGAGAAGTCCCACGGATCCGCCGAGGTGTACCTCGGGAAGACCAGGGTGCTGGTCGGCGTAAAGGTCGAGGTAGGGAGGCCCTTCGAGGACACCCCGGACAAGGGAGTCCTCATATGCAACGCCGAGTTCACCCCGATCGCCCACCCCACCTTCGAGCCGGGGCCACCCAGGGCGCCATCCATAGAGCTGGCCCGGGTGGTGGACCGAGGGCTGAGGTCAGCAAAGATCCTAGAGTTCGACAAGCTGGTCCTCATCGAGGGCAGCAAAGTATACATGGTCTTCGTCGACCTGTACGTTCTCAGCTACGACGGCAACCTGATAGACGCCTCCGCCCTCGCGGCAATCGCGGCTCTGAGGACCACCATAAGGCCCGTCCACAATGTGAAAGACGGCAAGATCGAGCCCACCAACAAGACGAAGGCCCTGAAGATACGAAAAGAACCCCTGGCCGTCACCATGGCGAAGATAGGCGACAGCCTTATCGTCGACCCCACGGCCGACGAGGAGGAGGTCATGGATGCGAGGCTGACAATCTCGTTAGACGAGGACGGGAACGTCTGCACCATCCAGAAAGCAGGAACAGAAGGGTTCACCTTGGACGAGATAAAGAAAGCGTTGAACCTCGCCAAGAATAAGGCGGCCGAGCTCAGGGAGAAGCTGACGGAGAACGAGTGATGCCGAAGAAGAAAAAAACCTTCGGCCTCAGGCTGAGAACCCGGGGCGGAACGTCCGTCCGGAAGCAGTGGACCCGCATAACCATGGCCAAGAGGAGCAAGCACAAGTGCCCCCGCTGCTCGATTCCGGCCGTGAAGCGGGATAGCGTCGGAGTCTGGGAGTGCTCCAAGTGCGGATACAGGTTCGCCGGCGGCGCCTACATGCCCTCCACGAGGATAGGCCAGGCCTCCCAGCGGATCCGCTGAACCTCCAATTTTTTATTCCATTCTATCTAATTATCAACCGAGGCAACGCTGATGGTAAGCTTAGATCCATCAACATCAATTCACGCAGTGGTCACGATTGATGTGCCCGGAGAACTCGTGGGCGCGATTGAGGGCTCACTCGTCCCCGAAATCGAGCAGCCCACATCAGAGAGATCCGTGGTCGAGGTATCCACGGAGGAGGGCAAGCTCATAATACGCTTCGAGGCGTCGGACATAGCCGCTCTGAGGGCCGCCATCAACAGCTATCTGCGCTGGGTGAGCGCAATCCTCGACGTCGTCGCCTCCATCGAATGAAAGCTTCCTCCTCGAATCAATAAGTATAAACCTAGGTTTGTAATGGTACATGAGGAATAGTTATGTCCAATGTTGGCCAGCTTCCACCCAACATCCAGGAGAAGATCAGCCGTCTCCAGCAGCTCCAGAACACGCTGCAGCAACTGATACTGCAGAAACAGCGTCTGGACCTGGAGAGGAACGAGTCAGAGAGGGCGTTGAAGACCCTGGATGATGTCACATCGGAGACGAAGGTGTACAAGTCCGCAGGGGCCATCCTCGTCGAAAAGGACAGGGACGACGTCGTCAAGGAGCTGAAGGAGCGCCTGGAATTCCTGGAGATGCGCTCCAAGGTCCTCACCAAACAGGAGGGCAACACCAGGAAGAGGCTCACCAGCATCCAGGAGAGCCTCCAGCAGGAGCTGAACCTGGGGTCAAACACTAGGGGTCCCTGAGTCCGGGAGGCGCCTCCTCAGAGAGTCCAGGAAGCCTTTCTGCCCGCCTTTCGCCGCCCTCTCCATCATCTGCCTCCTGATGTCATCGCTCTTCTTCAGGGGGGCCGTGTCGACCCCCAGTTTGAACATCTTGTTGAGCACCTCAATAGCCGCCGCAGCCCCACCGTAGTCTATGGTCTGAGCCTGTGCGGTAGGGACGAAGAGGGTCACCCACGATATCCCTTTGTTCATGGATTCTTCAAGCATGACGGCGTTTATCCCGGAGACCCCTCCCTCGACGGTCGGCTGGACGCCGTACTTCGTCAGGTTTGTCTTGGGGGTACTGTAGCCGAAGATGGGCCTCTTGTCGCCCACGGGTCCGAAGGGCATCCCCTCGATGGAGATGATCTTCCTGACGCCCTTCTCCTTGAGCCATTCCATGACTTTGAGGCCTATGGCCCAGGCGTTCTCGGGGGCGATCAGCGCCTCCGACATCACGAAAAGTAACTCATCCTTATCGTCGCCGTAGATCCTGAAGACGGGCGTGGGGGTCCCGCCGATCAGGAGCATCATAGGTGGGATTAGGTGGGATTTGACCTGGGCCCGCTGGGTGAACCCCTTGATCCTTACCACGTACATCAGAGCAGTGTTTCCAATGTAGCCGGGGCCGGTGAACCCTATGATCACCGTGGGCTTGTTATTCTTGACAGGGCTTACCTCGACAATATCGACCTTGTCAGACATGTGGATTCCGGGATAGAATTGGGGGGCTGGGTTTAAAAAATTGCCCGTATGCGCCGTCAAGGTTAATTCCTCCTAGACATAATATGCGTCTGAGTTGACCGTCACGGCCAACGAACTGGAACGACTTAAGGAGCTCCTGAGAGGCAGAGTCCTTATCCTCTGCCACCATAACGCCGATCCCGATGCTGTTTGCGCCGCCTATGGGGTCTCAGATCTCGCGAAGGCTCTGGATCCGTTTGTTGATGCCGTCATCGTTTTGCCGGGGGGGGCCAGCCGCCTCTCGAGGGCGATCATGGAGGAAATAGGCATCGAGGTTTCAGAGGCTCCATCCCTCGATGGAGCCGATGCGATCGTGGTCGTCGACACAGCCACTCTGAACCAGCTGGAAGAGCTAGGTGAGGCGGTGGCGTCCGCCGTCGTACCGAAAGTGTTCATTGACCATCACGCCCCCCATCAGACCGTCGCTGCGATAGCCACATGCCACATCGTAGACGAGTCCGCATCCTCCACCTGTGAGATCGTCCACAATCTCTACGAGGGGTTCGGCGTCACTCCTTCACCCGACGTAGCCCGGGCCCTCCTCGTCGGGATAGCTTATGACTCTAGGCACTTCTCTTTGGGGACGTCGCAGACGCTGAGATCCGCCTCCAAACTCCTCGAGATCGATGGTCCCCTTGAGGGTATCCTGTCCATGCTGTTCTCGGATAGCAGCCGCTCGGAGAAAATAGCCAGGCTGAAGGCGGCCCAGAGGATGAAGCTCCACGATGTTCATGGATGGGCCATCGCCGTCTCCCGCCTAAGCTCTTTCCAGGCTTCGGCTGCCAGGGCTCTGATCCGGCTGGGGGCCGACGTCTCGATAGTGGCCGGGAAGGACAAGAAGGAACTGAGGGCGAGCCTGAGGGCCACAGACCGGTTTTATCGGGAGACGGGCGTCCATCTCGGGGGCGACGTTGCCCAGATCCTCGGCAAGGAGTTCAGGGGGGCGGGGAGCGGCCATCCGACGGCTGCGGGCGTGAATTGTAGAGGCAACCTCGATGCACTCCTGAAGAGGGCCGTTAGCATCATATCTTCGAATCTGAAGGAATGACGGTACATCTCTGCGCGCTCAATGGCCGAAGCCTCTGAGGGCACATACTATAGATATAACTAATATATTGGAAGCTATCCTTTTTAACGGAATTCACGGTCAAAAAGGTAGAGACCCTTGGGCATCGTCGAGATCAGAGACCTGCACTACTCGTATCCCAACGCCAGAGCCCAGGCCCTGAGAGGCGTAGACCTCACCGTCGACGAGGGTGAGTTCATCCTCCTAACCGGTCCCAGCGGCTGCGGCAAGACCACCTTCTGCAGATGCCTCAACGGCCTCATCCCCCACTTCTACCACGGAGAACTCGAAGGAGAAATCACGGTCACAGGCCTCTCCACAAGGGAGAACTCGACGGCGAAACTGGCCCAGAACGTAGGCCTCATATTCCAGAACCCGGACAACCAGATATTCGCCCTCACCGTCGAGAAGGACGTGGCATTCGGCCTCGAAAACCTCGGCATCCCAAAAGAACTGATGATCGAGGACATCGACTGGGCCCTGGAAAAAACCGGGATAAGCCACCTGAGGGAGAGGGGCACCCATGAGCTCTCGGGGGGGCAGAAGCAGAGGCTCTCAATAGCCTCCATCCTAGCCATGAGGCCTAAACTCCTGGTTCTTGACGAGCCCACATCCTTCCTGGATCCCCTGGGGGCCATCCGCATATTCAAGGTGCTGGAGGCTTTGAACAGGGATCATGGCATTACCATCATACTGATAGAGCACCGGGTCGACCTCGCATCGCAATATGTAGACAGGGTGATCCTAGTTTCAGACGGTCGGATCCTGAGGACAGGCACCCCAGAGGAAGTCTTCACGCTGGAAGAGACCCGGCTGACGGGAGTCGGCATCCCCAAGATCCTAGAACTCTCCAAGCGGCTGAACCAGAGGGGTCTTGCTTTCGAGCCGCTCCCCCTCTCCCCTGACTCCTTCATTGAGCAGCTGGAGAGGAACATCCCGCCGATGGATGTCAGACGCGTTAAAAAGACGGTCGTCCAGGACCTGGAGGGGTTCACGGGGGAGCACAACATGAGCCCCATCATCCGGGTGGAGGACGTCTCTTACACCTACCCGAGCGGAGTCCAGGCCCTCAACGGCGTCTCACTCACCATCCACAAAGGGGAGTTCGTCGCCATCATGGGAGAGAACGGCGCAGGGAAGACAACCCTGGTTAAACATTTCAACGGCCTCCTCAGGCCTCAGGAAGGTCGAATAATGGTCGACGGCGTAGACGTTTCCCAGGTAAGCGTCGCCTCCCTCTCCCGGAAGGTGGGGCTGGTCTTCCAGAACCCGGACGACCAGCTCTTCTCAGAGAACGTTGAATCCGAGATCAGCTTCGCCCTGAACAACTTCGGCTTCGAGAAGGAAGTGGTCGAGAAGAGGGTGGACTGGGCCCTCAACCTCCTCAACCTCGAACAATACCGGAAGTCGAGCCCCTTCATCCTGAGCGGAGGGGAGCGGAAGAGGGTGGCCCTCGCCTCAGTCCTGGCGTGGGATCCCGAGATAGTGGTCCTCGACGAGCCAACCATAGGCCAGGACTACGCACAGAAGGAGCTGCTCCGGCACTTCCTCATGCAGCTGAGGACCCAGGGGAAGACCACCATCATAGTCACCCACGACGTGGAGTTCGTGGCCGAGTGCAAGCCCAGGATAGTCCTCATGGCCGACGGCGGTATCACCGCGGACGGGTCCACGAAGGAGATAATGACCGACGCAGAGGCTATGGAGAGGGCGTCCGTCTCGCCCCCCGAGATAACTAAGATCTTCTCCAGGCTCTCCCACCACGGCCTCCCCGGGGACGTGCTCGGAGTCGACGAAGCCGTCGATATGCTGATGCGCCTCAAGGAGGCCGGGCCATGAGCCTTCTGGAAGGGCTGAGGTTCAGCCGGGGAGACTCCCCCATCCACAACCTCGATCCCAGGGTTAAGTTCCTCATGACCCTGGCGCTGTTCGTATCCGCCGTCATATTCATCCAGCTCATACCCCTCATGGCAATCTTCATCGTGCAGATCCCCCTCGTCATCATCGCCAAGATCGAGAGAGAGTGGGCCAAGAGTCTGAAAGGAGGGCTGTTCCTTGCCACGATAATCTTCGTGACCAATATCGTGTCCTTCTACTTCTTCAGGGGAGGGACCTTGACGACGGAGAACGTCGAGTACGCCCTCTCCCTCACAGTGCGGTTCTTGGTATTGATCACATCCTTCTCCATCTTCTTCCTGACGACGTCGCCGGACAAGCTGAGTTTGGCCTTGGAGAAGGCGCGTGTCCCCTTCGAGTTTAACTTCGCCTTCATCACCGCCATCAGGTTCGTTCCAGTCCTGGCCGACGAAGCCCAGTCCATCATGGACGCCCAGAGATCAAGGGGCCTGGAGCTCGACAAGGGTAACTTCCTCGCCAGGATCCAGAAATACATTCCAATCCTCCTCCCGCTGATAATAAACTCGATTAGACGGAGCCTCGAACTCGCCGAAGCCATGGAGTCCCGGGCCTTCGGGGCCTCCAGCACCCGGACAAACCTCTACGAGCTCAAGATGGACCGAAAAGATTTCACAGTCATGGCGCTTTCCCTCATCGCACTGGTGCTTGCCATATACGTGAGGTTTTATCTTCCCCCCTTCGGGCCCCTTCTCCCTCCTGCGACTTTGATATAATTATAATACAAACTGAGCGATCCCATAAGGTTTAAATAATTACTGTTTAGATATAAGCCGATTCAGTATATAGAATAATGGTGGACGCGATGGAACCTAGGAAAGTGCAAAAAGTCGGATACTCTACGCTATCTGTCTCCCTCCCTATGAAATGGACGAAGAAGACAGGCGTCCAGAAGGGAGATCTGATCTTCATATCCGAGGAGAGCGACGGGGCTCTCAGGTTGACCGTGAAGCCTGGAAAAGGCGAGAACAACGTGATGTATGTGGTGAACGTGGACAACTGCGACAACACAAAGGTTCTCGCGAGGGTCATCGTGGGAAACTACGTCCTGGGGAGGAGCATGATAAAGGTGGAGTCGAGCCGGAGACTGATGAGGGAGCAGATCCAGAGCATCAGGGAGGTGACCCAGAGGCTCTTGGGCATCGGGATCATTGAGGAGTCCGACCGCCACCTCCTGCTCCAGTGCTCGATAGACCCGCACAACTTCCCCCTCCAGACCGTGATCCGCCGCCTATACATGATAACCTCCATCATGTTCAAGGAGGCCTTAGACAGCCTCTTGGATGGGGATTTAGAGCTGGCGAAAGACGCGATAACCCGCGAGTACGAGGCCGACACGATATACTGGCTCCTGGCCCGCCTCCTCGCGTCGGCACAACAGTCCAGGTTGATCTCCGAAGGCATCGGCATAAAAGACCCCATGGACATCGTCCAGTACAGCATAATTGCATGGTACCTCGAGATGATCGGGGACAGGGTGACCAACATCGCAGAGAACATCATCAAGCTCCAGCCCATCCGTAAGGAGAGTGACGACGCCCTCATCGACAGACTCACCCAGATCGGGATGATCGCCTTCACCATGTTCGACAAGGCCGTCAAGAGCATCTTCGACCGGAACATAACTATAGCCAGCGACACCGTGGACCTCTACGAGACGATAGAGCACGAGGAGGCCAACCTCGCGAAGAAGTTCCAGAACGGGAGCAGTGTAGACTTCACTGCCGCCGTCAGCCAGATCGCATGGGATCTGAAGATCGTGGCCGAACACAGCTCCGCCATCGCAGAGATCGCCATCGACAACGTGCTCACAGGCGAGAATGAAATATGCAAGATCGCCGACGTTGTAACCACGGAAAGTAACTAGTCCAATTATTATCTCTTTTTGAAAGAACCTTTTCTCGCCACGTTAATTGCGAAAAGACCGTCAAACTAAGGTTCATACTCATCTAATTTATATAAGTTTTGGATATAAAATATATACTGATAAATATTGTGATCCGGAAAAATATGGGATACGATGAGCCGGCGTCTCATCAGAAATATAAAAATAATCGATGCGTAGCTTTGGTATAGAACGACGATGAGCTTCGTGAAGGAGGTCTCAAAATGGATTCTTTCCGGAATAAATGGAGTCATCCAGTCCATAGACGATAAAGAGATAAACCGCATGGTCGAGGTAATCCTCGAAGCTCGGGAGAACAAGATACTTCTCCTCGGGACCGGGAGGAGCGGCTTCGTCGGCAGAGCCTTCGCCCTCCGCCTCATGCATCTCGGCTTCAACGTCTATGTGAGCGGCGAGACAATCACCCCCGCCCTGACGCGGGAAGACCTTGTGCTGGCCATCTCCGGATCCGGAACCACAACGACCGTAGTAGCCCAGGCTGAGGTCTCCAAGGGCGTTGGCTCCAAGGTAGTCGCCGTCACGTCCCATCACGACTCCTCCCTGGCCCGCTTAGCCGACGAGGTTATAATCGTGAAAGGCAGGACCAAGATAGACCAAGACTTCGACTACGAAAGGCGGCAGATCACCGGAGAGTATGACAACGCCCCCCTTGGGACCATGTTCGAGCTCTCGGTCATGGTCTTCCTGGACTCAGTGATCGCATACCTGATGCAAAAACTCGGCGTCACAGAGATAGAGCTTAGGAAGAGGCATGCTAACGCTGAGTGAGTCACCCCCACCAATACAGGAACTATCGGCCAAGAATGGGGTTCGGAATTAAAAATCTTGCCTTCCAGTGAACCTCATTAAAAATAGATAAACTCGGAATTATTCATTATTCTGTGGCAGTCTTAACGAGACCTTGAGTAGAACATCGATAAGTCTCGAAGCCTTTGAAGTTTCAGCCTTTCTTCAGAACTATCGTGATCGTGCTCACGTTCCGCTTCTGTCCTTCGTGACCTTCCAGCTCTTCAGTCCCGATCTCTATGTTCTCAACGGTGAGGTCGTTCAGGAATCGGTTTCTGGTGACCTCTGCCACGTCGACTGCGGAGCTTATTGCCCGCCCCCTCGCCTTCAACTCGACCGTGTCGTCGTTGCTCTGGAGAGAACTGAGGACAGCCAGGCAATAGTTCATGATCGGCTTGCTACCAATGTATACGACGTTTTTGTCAGACATTGCAAACTCAACAATTGACGGTGAATTATTAAAGCCTTTGGTGTCCGGCACAAGTGAAACAAGGGTTAAGCCACGAATAAGCTGGTTTCTGACGCATCACAGCATCCTGCGGATGCCTCATGGTCAGGGAGAGACGAGATAACAAGCCTTATATTGAACACTGTATCTTCTTCGCTCGCTAAACACGAGTAGAGCTAAAATGTCTACACATGAAGAAAAAGACGCCGAAATGATAAAAGTTGGAGATCTTAACTCTTATTCACGTAGGGTCTACACCGTTGTGAAAGTCATGTCGAAAACGGAGGTTCGCGAAGTGACCTCTAGGAAGGACATGTCCACTCACCGGGTCGCCGAAGCCCTGGTGGGCGACGATTCGGGGAGCATCTATCTGACTCTCTGGGATGACGTATTGGACGAGGTCGAGGAAGGCATGATAATGAACATAAAGGACGCTTATGTCAACCTTTTCAGGGGGTCGATGCGTCTCAACCTTGGCCGATACGGTAGCTACGAAACTCTTGAGGAGGCACCCTTCGAGGATGTCAACCTGGACAACAACCTCTCGAGCAAGGTCTTCGAGCAGCAGAGTGGAGGCTACGGCCGCCAGAGATCCAGGGGCTACGGTCAAAGGAGATACTAGTTTCCAAGGTCTTTAACCCATTTTTCCATTTCTTTTTCAGAACATCCAAATCAAGTGGTTTCCATAATCTTAAAGACGGAATCCCGACATGGACATATGAAGCAACATGGATTATCCATACAAGAGCAAGGTTTTGGACCGCTTGGGGGTGAGATCTTGGATCAACGCCGGCAACTGGTCCACAGTCGTAGGGGGGACCTGGATAGACGACAGGGTCCTGGATGCCATGAACGAGGTCGCCAAGACCTTCGTAGACATGCACGAACTCATCGCCAACGTGGACGAGAGGATAGCAGCGCTCTGCAAAGTCGATGAGGCGCACGTCACAACTGGAACGGGAGCCGCGATGGGGCTGGCCGTGGCCGGTTGCATGGCCGGAAACGATCACGGGAAGTGGATGAGGCTTCCAGATACCAATGGGATGAAGAACGAGGTCGTCAACCCCCGGGGGCATCATATCATGTACACGCCCCAGTGGACGGTTTCCGGCGCGACCTTGGTCGAGTACGGTCAGGCCGGGACCTTGGGGTCCATGAAGCGGGAGCTCGAGAGCGCCATCACCGAGGGGGCCTGCTGCCTGGCGTACACCGCTTCCTACAACGTCGTCCCCCGGGGGATGTTCCCCCTAGAAGAGGTGATCGAGGCTGGAAAGGATCATGGAGTCCCCGTGGTGGTGGATGCCGCCTCCATGCTCCCCCCGGTCGCCAACCTGCACAAGTACACTGACATGGGGGCAGACGTCGTTTGCTTCAGCGGGGGGAAGGCCATCAAGGCTCCGAACAACACGGGTATGATGCTAGGGAAAGGGAGGGGGGCCGAGATCGTCAGAGCCGTTCGGGCCCACTCTTTCCCTCACGCTGGCTGGGGCAGGGGGTACAAGATCAGCAAGGAGCAGATCGTGGGCCTCCTGGTGGCCTTGGAGATCTTCGTTGAGGAGGGGGACGCCCTCTACGCCGAGCAG
>Ga0209978_10001334_pt1 | contig 10352 bp, 10 predicted proteins | sample BentaG_FD_182805 | JGI IMG/M metagenome (GOLD analysis project Ga0209978, IMG submission 182805) | Deep subsurface microbial communities from South Atlantic Ocean to uncover new lineages of life (NeLLi) - Benguela_00093 metaG (SPAdes)... | ecosystem: Environmental > Aquatic > Marine > Oceanic >...
GATTTCAATTTGTTTTATTTCTTCGATTTTCGGGGAATATCTTTATGAGGCTATGATGGGTGGAACTAAAAAAGATTATCGCAAGTTGTTTCGAACTTTCTTATATTGGGGGATTTTCTTAGTTATAGTAGGTGTCGTTCTAGGTAGAAATTCCTATATACCAGGGGATGTATTTTTAGCTGCTACTGATACTACGATTGGTAATCTACCTTTAAGTGAATACCCCCACTTGATTCTTTTAGGTGAGACGAATTTTCCAACATATGTACATAATATCACGTATCCAGGTATGTGGGAATTCTTAATAAGGGGAAGAGCTCCCAACATGATTTATAATTTAGGTGCTGCCCTTATTCTCATTGCAGTATGTTTCTACATCATAGACATTAAAAGGAAAATGAATAATTTTATATCAATGATAAATTATTATGGAAAAGTATCATTAAGCTTGTTTTTGTTGCATTTTGTTTTTATAACTCTATTTTTGAATAGCCTAGATATCATCGCTTATTGGATTTTATTATTCGGTTATGTTGGATTCTGGGGCTTCATAATGTACATTTGGAACGAGTTCTATGACGGAAAAGGGTCACCGGAATGGCTTATGGTTCAAGTTGGTAGGATTGGGCAAAAGACAGGAAAAACCGTCAAGAAAGAAATGCTCGTCATCGAAGAAGGAATAAAAGAAACGGTTCATAAAATAAGAAAAGACCGTGACGATGGGTCGAAGAAATAACTTTCAACCTAAATTTCGATATCAAATCAAAAATATTTAGAATTCACATTTTCAAACCTATTTTTTTTAACACCTATAATAAAGTTTAAATTTTCGCAAGATGAGAATACTTTATAATTTTGTAATTATTGATTTACAAATAAAATTCAATTTATCAACATATCGATGAGCGAAAAATGTCAATTGAGAACGAATTTGAAACGACAACCGAATCCCCTCCTCTCTTTAACTATTTGCAAGAACTAATTCCTTTAGAAGATATCCGAGATTTTGCTTCTCCAAAGCGTATCGGTAGCATCGATTTTGTAAAAGGTTTTGCAATAGTTTTTATTATGTTAGCACATTCAGCTGCCATTTGGTTAAATAGTGAAGATTACTATCTTTATGGACTGTTATTTGCATTACTTGATTTTCTAGGGCCGTCCTTGTTTGTTTTTCTTTCCTCTTTAAGCGTGGTTTTTAGTATTCGAAATAAACAAAACAAATTGCCATCTAAAGTGATTCGTATGAGGATATTTTCTAGGGGCATCATTATCATCCTTATTGCGACAATCTACAATGTTGCTTCTCTTGGTATAGAAGGCTCTTCTGTTCCTTTTCCTCTAAACCTCTGGGGGTGGAATATTCTAATGTTCATAGGCTTTTCGCAAATCTTTTCTTATTACGCATTAAGACTAACAAAGCTTTCTAGGGCAATTTTAGGGATTGTTATCATTTTATCTTCAAATTTCATAAGAGATCTCCTTTTTATTCCAGGCATTGAAGCCGAAAATTTGGTAGTTATTTTTGTTCATTTTCTTGTAATAGGTCCAATTCCTATGGTTCCACTCCTACCTGGACTAGCGATCTGCTTTATTTCTACAATTTTTGGAGAATATCTTTACGAAGCGATGAACAAAGGAACTCACGACGCGTACGTTGGATTGTATCGCATTTTCATGATATGGAGTATAATTTTAATTTTAATTGGTATAGGACTTGGATTTCAATTGTATACCCGCGACACGATATTGGGTGGTGTATCTGAATACCCGAACATAGCTCTCCTAGATACAGCAAATGGGCAAGATGTTTTTTATATCCCTGGAATGCCAGAGTTCTTAATCAGAGGAAGAGGTCCAAATTTAATATATAATCTAGGTGCTGCTTTATTAGTTATTTCAATTAGCTTTTACTTCATCGATATTAAGAAAAAATATGGTAATTTTGTTAAAATGCTAGTATACTACGGCAAAGTATCTTTAAGTTTGTTTTTCGTTCATCAAATATTCCTCGGTTTGTTCAGGGGACAATTTGGAATTACACTCTTCCTCATTAATAATTTAACCTATATTGGCTTAATGGGTTTTTGCATGTATATTTGGATGGAATATGCCAACGGCGTTGGAAGTCCCGAATGGTTAATGGCTGCAATGGGGAGAAGGGGGAAAAAAAAGCAAAAATAAAAAAATTCAACCAGACGATTCTTATTCTGCTTCTTAAATGTGGTAATAACTATTAAATTTACTTTTAAGATAATTATATATACTAAAAGTAACAAAATATAAATAGGAAATATAGTATAAGTAATCAAACATAAATTGTAATATTTCTCCTTGTTTAGGTTGATAACTAAGCATTCTACAACCAAAACATACAATCCATTGGTGAAATCATTGAATAAAATGTCTTATAAATTTAAAGTGTGCCTATTTGGTCCTGGTAATGTAGGTAAAACGTCACTGCTTATTAGATACATCAAAGACTCCTTTAGCACTGATTTAAAACAAACTATTGGTTCAAATTTCTTAATTAAAGATGTAGTGATTGATCAAGTAGATATTAGACTCTTATTATGGGATTTGGGCGGTCAAGAGCAATTTAGTAAATTAAGGCAAATCTATTTTAAGGGAAGTAATGCTGCTTTTGGGGTATTTGATGTAACAAGCCCGCAATCTCTCTTAAAATTACCTGGTTGGGTTAGTAGTATTAAAAAAACCGTGAAAAAAACAATTCCGATGATCATTGTAGGAAACAAGATCGATTTGGAACGCCAGGTTGAAAAGCAGGAAGCAGAAGATCTAGCAAAGCGATTAAATTGCGAGTATTTAGAAACTTCTGCTAAAACTGGAGAAAAAGTCGAGCTAGCTTTCGAGAAAATAGCTCGAGCTTGCATGAGTTCAATTGAAGAATAAATAATATTAAAAAGTCGTTTATTTTTGCGCTTTTTTTAACTTAATTTTATGTTGTATTTTGGTAGTTCTTCAACTAAACTATCCAATCCCATAAATCTTATTGCGTTTATCCCCATTTCTTGGGCTGACCTCACGTTATTCAAGCCATCGTCGATAAATAAAACTTCTTCTGGTTTACACCCCGCTTTATCTAAGGCAAGTTCAAAAACTTTTGGATCTGGTTTAGTTATATGTATTTCATGAGAGAGTATAAATTCGTCAAAGAGTTCCCAAATATCCCATTTTTGCTTTTTTAAGTATTTCCAATGACTAGAATTAATATTTGACATGCAGATTAACTTGAGATTGTTTGAGGACTTGATATTTCTAATTAATTCTACCATATCAAGATTGATGTCGCTAAGAATGCTATTAAACGAAGCATAAAATTGTTTTTGATCGAGCGAACACACTTCAAGAATTTCGCAAGCTTGCTTATAAAATTCCTCATCTGTAATTTTACCTTGATGATATGTGTCCGATTGACGAAAAAATTCTAAAATAATAGGAGTTTTAGGCTTATTTAAGGGAGATGGTGTTATTACATCGTTAAAAAATCTACTAAAATCTAATTCAATAAGAACATCCCCTAAATCAATTATAATACACTTTATTTCCATAGTCATACATCACCATGAAGTTTTATTTTTTATTACTACCTAAAATGAACTTTCGTCGAAAAGCGTCTAAATGGTTTAGGTAACTTATATTTAGGGAACCCTTTAGTATCTTTGTTAAGCATATCGATTAGTTCACTTATTTTTATATCATTTAGATTTTCTGAGGTTTGTTTTTTTGGACCTATAGGTCCTCCGATGAGTCTTTTTCTTACTGAAATAGTCCGTTCTTCTTGTTCTTTTTTACCAATAATTATCGTATATGGGATCCATTCTATTTCAGCTTGTCTTATTTTTTTACCTAATTTTTCGTCCCTATCGTCAAAATCCACCCTATAGGACTCTCTACTAAGAATGTCTAAGACTTTTTCTGCATAATTCTTCTGTACATTACTAACAGTTAAGATTCTTACTTGAATTGGAGATAACCATGTTCTAAATCCGGGGACAATACTATCTTTATTTCTAATTGAAGATTCAATTAAACCCCATAAAACCCGCTCTAATCCTCCTGTTGGAGAATTATGAAGAATAATGGGGTGTTTTACCTTTCCATCACTATCTTGAAATGAAATATTATATTTTTGCCTCTCTACTCCATCATTATCAACCATTGATTCTAGGGAACTTTCCACATCTATCTGATTAGTAGCTAGTGTCGCACTTTTTTGTTGAGCTGAAAGCACGTTTCTTTCGAATTTAAGAACATAATAGTAGTATCTATCTTCCCATAACTCTAATAAGGCAGGATTCTTCTCTGTTTTAATTAGATTAATAATCCATTCTTTATTTTCTTTGTAAAATGCTTGTGTTGCCCTAAATATAACAAAACTCTTTATACCTAAATCTCTTTCAAGTCTTTTGATAAGTTCATATTGAAGGATAAACTCATCAATGGAAGATTTCAAATCTTTACAGAGAGTATGAAGATCAGGCATAATAAAACCTCTTAATCTCCTTAATCCAGACAATTCACCTTCCTGTTCTCTCCGGAAATCGTATTGTTCAAATTCGTATACTCGTAATGGAAAATACTGTGGTTTCAAATTCATTTGGGAAAATAAATCAAAGAGTAGAAAATCGCTCGCATATCTTAGAAGATATCTATTTTTACCAGATTCTAACCAGTAACTTCTTGCTGGAAACCGAGCGGTTTGAGCAGTTAATTTTTTGTTTTTTACAGTATACATAATCGGGGTTTCTATTAAAATTGCTCCGTAATCGATTAATCTCTCTTCTATGAAATTTTTAATTAAGTTTTTCATAATAACGCCTTTAGTATACCATCTAAAATTTCCAGCATCAGTGTTAGGATCATAATCAACTAATTCAAATTCTTTCATCACTTTTATGTGAGAAGGTTCGATGGCTTTATCCACTTTTCTAGAACCTAATTCCGACATTAGAAAGTGGTTAAAATCCTCATCGTCAGTTGGTGAATCGATTTCAGGCAGTATTAGTTTATTTTCCTTGTCGTATTTCAAATCAATCTCCTCTCCCTTTGTCGTAATGATTTTAAAGACTGAATTTTTTACTTTTTCTTCTGGTTCTATGGCTAATTTAACATCTCTATACATTTCAGCTACTTCGTGGCCAATACAATTAATTTTAAAAGATTTATACCACCCAAATGGAGAAAATTTCGCTTCAATACCTTTATCTTTTAGTAATTGTGCTATTTTAGGACAGACGTCCATAGCGTTTGACTCATTACTAAGAAATTTACTTAAATGCGCCCAAGGGTATACTAATACTTGATCAACCCTGTACATTTCCCTTTCCTTTATTAATTCAACATTATTTCTGGGTTTACCTTTAAATTGGCCCCTTTCAATCTTTTTATTATATTCTCTTATCTCTTCGTTTTTTTGTCTAATTTTTTCGGGAAAATTAGAAATTTGAAGTATTGCGTCTTCTATCACTTGAGCACCTTGTTTTGAAATCAAATCTGTATCGTAAGTATCTTGATCTTCTACTGATACATAGGCTACTAAGATTAAGCCCTCCATTTTAATTTCATCTTCGGGAAAATCTTGTGGATTGCTTGTGGCTACTTTATTTTTTATAACTTCCACATCTTTTGAATGGATAAGTAAAATTTTCATGATTATATCAAAAATCCTAAATATTTTTCTTCCTTTTGATAATTAAATATCTTTAAAATTGGAATTAATTATTACTAAAATATTTATTTATAAGAATGAGGCTTTATAAGATTTTTTCGGAATTATCTGAAACTTTAGATAAGTTAGATCAAGATCGGGAGAGAATCTTGAAATTATCTCGTATGTTAATACGAGACTGTAGTATTACAATTAAGAACATACATCGAAGAGAATTTAATCAATATCACCAAAAAGTCCAAAACATCAAAAAAACACATAAAGAATTGTTGCTATTGGTGAATAAAAATCCTGGTGTCTTTTTGAAGTATTTAAAAACTCCAGAACAAGAATTTGTTGAAGCCGTAGCGTTCTATTCAATTATTTCAAAAGAGGCTCTCCCATTACCAAGTGATTTAAACATAAATCCTTTGAATTATGCACTCGGTCTTGCGGATGTAATTGGGGAATTAAGAAGATATGTGTTAGATAATATTAGAAATTCTATTGTAAAAGATTTAAACTATATCTTAGAAAGTATGGATGATATCTACACTCAATTATTTTCAATTGATTATCCCTCTGGATTGACTCAGGATTTAAGACATAAAACTGATCAAGCAAGAAGCATAATTGAGAAAACTAGAGGCGATGTATCAATATCACTTCAAATGAGTGATTTAAAAAAATGTATGCAAGAAAGTGAAAAAAAGTAATAATTATAATATGTTCCCAAATCAATTACGATGATTGTTTAACCCTGAATTGTCTATAAAATTGAACACATTAAAGTGAGCTGACAAAAAATAACAAAGAAAGTGTTAATTGCAGGTACATTTGATCTTCTTCACCCTGGACATATATATCTGGTAAATGAAGCGGCTAAAATGGGTGATGTTTATGTAATTGTAGCGACTGATCAAAATCGAAAGTTGTATTCTGGTGAGTCCCCAGTAATTCCTGAAAATCAGAGATTAGAAGTTATGATGAGTATAAAAAACGTAAAAGAAGCTAGATTGGGGAGATCTGATAACGATACACTTAAGACCGTAGAAGAAATTAATCCAGATATAATCCTTTTAGGCCCAGATCAAAAATATGATCAAGAAACTCTAAAACAAGGCTTGGTAGAAAAAGGATTGAATAATATAATTGTTAAAAGGCTAGATACTTATTACGATAAATATGAGCTTCACTCTTCTAGTCTTATAAAGAAGAAAATAATAGAACAATATAAAAAGTAGAGTTATTAGTGATTTAATGACTAACGAAAGAGATGTTTCACCGGATAATTACGCTAATTGGTTTGCTCTTTATCAGCTTTGTAAGCATATAGAACACCGACAAACTATTAATATAAGCAGTGTAGAATTCGGAAAACTTCTTAATCTAAGCCAACAAACTGCTTCAAGAAGAATTAGCGATCTCGAAAATTTAGGTTGGATCAAAAGAAAAATTGAAAAAAAAACCCAGAAAATTGTTTTAACAAAAGAAGGCAGTGATGTAATGCTTTTAATGTATAAAAATTTAAAGAATATTCTGGAGAGCATTGTAATATTAGGCACAGTACAGAGCGGAATGAAAGAAGGAGCTTATTACGTGTCAATTAAAGGGTATTTTATTCAATTCCAAGAGAAATTAGGTTTTTTACCTTATAAGGGGACTTTAAATTTAGAGTTAAATAACACAAATATAGATTTGTTACGAGAGAAACTAAAAAATCTTAAACCTGTTGTTATTGCGGGATTCAAAGACGATAATTCAGAACGAACCTATGGTGTTGTCGATTGTTACGATTGTACAATCTCACGGATAGGCAATCCAGAAGAAAAAATTAAAGCTGCGATACTTGATATTAAAAGAACCCATCACAAAAAAAATATAATTGAGATTTTAGCAGAGCCTTATTTAAGAGATTACTTCAATTTGAAAGATGGAGATAAATTAATAATTGAGCTAAATTTTAACGGATAAATGTGCTAATTTTCTTTTTCGTAATCTCTTATTAATTTCGCTATTTTAAAATATCTGAAGAATGCTGTAGCTAACACCAAAAGCATGAAGATAAATAAAAACTCGTTGACATATCCATAAAAATTGGCAATCAACATCGTAATTACTATATAAAATAGCCTTTCAGAACGTGCCATTAAACCAAAATCGAAATCTCCCTTAAAAAAAACCTCTGCCCTCGCTCTTAAATAACTAATCATTATAGAACTCAGGAAAGATACGATTACTATGATTTTCATATCAAAAATTCCCCATAAAAAGCTATTCCAGCAATAAAATAAAAGCGCAAAGAAAATGACAAATTCGCTCACTCTATCCATCACAGAATCAAAAAATCCACCAAATGTCGTTGCTTTTCCCTTTATCCTTGCGATAGCTCCATCTACTCCATCAAAAAAACCAGTTAAAAAGACGAGGATTGAGAATAGAAGTAAATTAGAAAAAAAAACAAGTGCAATAAAACTTAAAATTGAAAAACTGAGCATTATAAAAGTTGCAAGATTTGGACTTACACCAACTTTACTTAGAATACTTGCTACTGATTTGATTAAGGGTCTGAAAATTCTACGAAGTCTAAATTTTGATGCCATAACTTTTATATTCCCTTTAATTCATAGTTATTTTTGGTATTTCTTTTCAAATCTTTCTTTAAAACTATATATTCCAGTAATGGTCAGTAGACTTTCTAATACCATGAAATTCTTTTTATTTATATATAATACTTAATTATACCATATATAATTTTTTTAATGTAATAATTTTAAATAACATTATAAAATTATACAAGAAAGAAAATACTGTGTGAATTTTATTGAAATTACGGCTTATACTGAAAACTTTAACTAAAAAGGACAAAGATGTATCCATTAAATTCAATATTGCTCCAAGTAAACATTATGGGTTTATAAATTTCATAAATTTGGCCTTAGAACAGGGTAAACCCGTTGTACTATCATTTGAAAAAATAAGTAAATCAGGGGAAAAAGAAGAAAGTAAAATTGTTGGAACATTTAAATTTGAGGGGAAGGACGAGGCTGGATTAAAACAACTAGAAGAAGAAATCAAAGATAAAGAAAAGAAAAGAAAAAAACAACACCAAAAAAGAGTTCAAGGATAGTTGTATTATTTTTTATAGATTTGTTTTGTTTAGATTTAGGATATTCCAGCAATCCTATTATTACTACTCCTAAATCAAACTCACAAAACCAAGTTTGATAAGATTTTTGCAAATATTGTATACTTGCACATGCTTTAAATCCAAACTTTCAGTAATCTGTCTAATAGATTTCTTCCCATCAATTTGATAAAATACTTTGTGAGAAGTATCTCCAGTTAGATAATACTTTGGATTAATTTTCTTAAGAGTATTAAAGCGAGGAATTTGATTACAATAATTAGGTAAGTTAGGTGGAGGGTCTAACTTACTTTTTAATGTTAATAAATTGGTTTCTTCATTAATTTTTTCTTCTACACATTTAAATAATGCTACTACTCTTTCCTTAAACCCAGTATCGCTCTCATTTAGTTCTTCTTCTTGGAAAGCCGTTAAGATACAATCATAAGATTTAAATTCATTTACATTCCCTTTCCAATGTATAATATCTTCAATATTGAATTTTTGTAAAAAAATTCGAGCAACCTTTCTCAAAATCCTTAGAATATTAACCGGTTTAGATTTTTCATCGTATGTGGCAATGTATATTAAATTAGGAATACTTGAATCCTTTAAAAAAGATAATTTCAAATCATTATTGGATAATTTCAATTCACTAATCGTACCTAAGTTTTCAAAAGAGTCAGAAAATGAGTTTAACGCAGAAAAAAAACCAGAAACCATTATTAATGAATCTGCTTCTGAAAAAATATTTTTAGCTATAGAAAAATTCTTGAATAATAATGGTAAGCCGTCTTTAATTATTAAAAAATCGTGTATCATTAGTTAAACTCATCAAACTTTATTTAGATAGTTATAAAAATTCCAAGAAAAATCATCACTTAATGCATCAATAAAATCTAACTACCAACTAAGAAAAAAAAAAGTAATATCCTCGTATTATGGTAATCATACTCTGAATTCTTTTTAATTATAAAGAACCTTACAATTAAATGATTAAAAATTAATTACTAATATCAATATACTAAAAAATAAGAAAAAATGATAAGGTTAAAGTCTCCGGGAAGAATCTGCCTATTTGGCGAACATCAGGACTATTTGAATTATCCAATTATCTCTATGGCGATATCTAAATATATCTATTTACAAGCAGAAAGAATTTCAGAACCAAAATTTTTAATCGATCAACAAGATATAGATATTTCTTTAGAACTTACACTGAATAATGGAGAATTAGAATATACCTCAAATCGGGACTATTTAGTAAGTGGCTATAATCAATTTATTCGGAGAGGGTGCAAATTTGAAAAAGGTTATAAAATTAAAATCACTGGCGATATCCCAATGAACGCAGGTGTTGCTAGCTCTTCTGCCTTAGTTATTGCGTGGTTGTATTTTTTAAATTTAATAAGTGGGAAAAAATTAGACTCCTTTCAAATAGCATTAGAGGGTTATAATACGGAAGTAAAGGAATTTAACGAAGGAGGAGGAATGATGGATCATTTCAACTCTGTGTTCGGAAACTTAATTTTTTTAAAACCTGAAACCCCAAAACCT
>Ga0209978_10001335_pt1 | contig 10346 bp, 13 predicted proteins | sample BentaG_FD_182805 | JGI IMG/M metagenome (GOLD analysis project Ga0209978, IMG submission 182805) | Deep subsurface microbial communities from South Atlantic Ocean to uncover new lineages of life (NeLLi) - Benguela_00093 metaG (SPAdes)... | ecosystem: Environmental > Aquatic > Marine > Oceanic >...
CAGATAAACCGCAGAACCTCATCCTCTCTCATACCTGGCAACGGCTTTGGTCTTTATTCCGCCTCTTTCCCTGTATTCAGCCTCCACCACCATGGAAACAGGCTGTAAGAGTTGCACTAAATCCTGAAGGATGCGGTTTACGGCATGCTCCTGCAATATCCCCACATTCCGATACGAGGTCAGGTAGTATTTCAAGGATTTGAGCTCCACCAGAGATTGGTTCGGGAGATAGCGTATCACCAGCCGGGCAAAATCGGGCAAGCCGGTCCAGGGGCAAACAAAGGTAAACTCCTCAGTCTCATAAACAACCTCAGTTGCCGAGTCGGGGTAGTCAAAGGGGACAGCTTCAAGCACAGCAGTGTCAATGGCACCTTCCTGCTGAATATCAAACCGCCTTGAAGCATATTTGTCCACTTCCACCTTGTATTCCCTCCATGTCCTCTTGTTACTATACCCTTTAACTTTAAGATATTTTAGCACTATTTGAAATCCAAGGCTAATATGCGAGGTCGTTTAGCAACCTATCCCCCAACCCCCTTCCCTTTAGGATATATCTTCGACCTGACCCCCTTCCCTTTAGGATATATGGTGACCTCACCCCCTTTGTCCCCCTCTCCTTGATAAGGAGAGGGGGAAATTATAGAAGAGGGGCTAACGCCCCTCTTAGACACCCCGTTGATTTGATCTCCTTAAAAGATGCAAGGAGTTTTAGAGGGACGAAGTCCCCTCTAACCTAACCATTCCCCCTTCCCCTCTTAAGAAGAAAGATACTAGAGGAGAGTCAAAGAGAGGCTTCGCCTCTCTTATAACCTATTCCCCCTTCCCCTTGGTAAGGGGAAGGGGGATAAAGGGGGATGGGGTTAACTGCCAAGAACCTAAAGGGGGCGAGGTTACCAAATAAATATTAAGAGGGAGAGGTTGATAAACAAACTAAATATGTGTAAACTCAATTTAATCTAGATAGTAAAGGAACTCAAAAAATGAAAGAGGATAAGCAACAAAAGGTAGGGGCGGTTATCGTGGCGGCAGGCTCAAGCCAGCGGATGGCTGGGGTGGATAAGATGTTTGCTCTATTGGGCGGCAAGCCTGTCTTGGCCCGGGTGATTGATGTCTTTCAAAGGTGCGATTCTATTGACCAGATTGTTGTTGTCCTCAGCCAGCAAAACCTAAAAGCGGGACAGCAACTGGTAGCTGAGCAAGGGTGGCCTAAGGTAACCGATGTTTGCCCCGGTGGTGAAAGGCGTCAGGACTCAGTGGCGGCTGGACTTGGCCGACTCAGCCATTGTGACTGGGTGGTAATCCATGACGGAGCCCGACCGCTGGTAACTGAGGGCTTGATTAAGCAGGGGCTGGAAATGGCTCGAGAAACAGGGGCTGCGGTAGCCGCGGTGCCGGTCACCGATACCATCAAGTTAGCTTCGGAGGAGGGTTTTGTCCTGGGGACACCGCCGCGGCAAAACCTGTGGGCGGTGCAGACGCCGCAGGTGTTTCGGTTTGATATAATAGCTGAGGCCTATCACCAGGCGAAGTACGAGGTTACTGATGACGCCAGACTGGTGGAGCAGTTGGGCTACAAGGTTAAGCTCTATATGGGCTCTTATGATAATATAAAGGTAACCACCCCCGCCGACCTGGCTTTAGCTGAGGTTTTTGTGCAAAAACATGAAAGGTAAGAGAAGCGTTGGCATAGGCTTTGATGTCCATCCCCTGACCCCGGGACGCCGGCTGGTGCTGGGCGGGGTAGATATACCCTTTGATAAGGGGCTCAGTGGTTGGAGTGATGCTGATGCCTTAACCCACGCTATTATTGACGCCCTGCTCGGGGCAGCGGCTCTGGGAGATATAGGTAGCCATTTCCCACCCGGTGAGCCGGAATATAAGGATATTTCCAGTCTGGTTCTGCTGAAAAGGGTAAGGGACGAGCTGATAGAAAATGGCTGGCTGATAGGTAATGTTGATGCTACCATTGTGGCTGAGCAGCCTAGACTTAGAGATTTTATTGACCGGATGCGAGAGCAGCTCAGCCAGACGCTGGGTATCACTCCCAATCAGGTGAGTGTAAAGGCTAGCACCTCAGCCCAGCTAGGTTTTGTTGGTCGGGGGGAAGGGATAGCTGTCTGGGCCATAGTCTTGCTAGAAGGAGATTAGTTCAATGTCGCTCATTGCTAGCATTAAAAGAGATATCAAAGCAGCTTTTGAGCATGACCCGGCAGCTGTCAATACCCTGGAGGTGCTATTGACTTACCCCGGATTTCACGCCCGGCAGTTTCACCGCTTAGCCCATACCCTGTACCGGTGGCACATCCCGATTTTACCCCGGTTGCTGTCCCATATTAGCCGGTTTCTTACCGGCATCGAAATTCACCCCGGGGCTAAGATAGGAGAGGGATTTTTTATTGACCACGGTATGGGCGTGGTCATTGGTGAGACCGCAGAGATTAGTGATAATGTTACCCTGTATCAGGACGTAACCCTGGGCGGCACCAGCCAACAGAAAAGAAAGCGCCACCCTACCCTGGGCAACAATGTGGTTGTCGGTGTTGGGGCACAGCTTATTGGAGATATTACCATCGGCGACAACTCCAAGGTCGGTGCCGGTTCGGTGGTGGTAACCTCGGTGCCGCCTAATGCCACTGTGGTTGGGGTACCGGGACGGGTAGTAGCCGTCAGGAACCCCGATACCGATACCGTCGAGAGGTTGCCCGACCCGGTGGGAGAGAGATTGGAGTTTCTGGAGAAGAAGATTGCTGAGCTAGAAAAGCGTTTGGCTATAGCGGAAGGAAGCAAAAGATGAAAGTATATAACACTCTCTCCGGACAGAAAGAAGAATTTTTGCCCCAGGGCGATGAAGTAAAGATGTATGTCTGCGGGGTTACCCCCTATAGTGATTGCCACATAGGTCATGCCATGAGCTATGTTATCTTTGATGTTATCCGGCGCTATCTCCAGTTTCGTGGCTACAAGGTGAAATATGTGCAGAACATCACCGATATCGATGATAAGATTATAGACCGGGCGAGTAAGCTTGGTGTTTCTACCCACGAGCTGGCAGAGAAATACACTGATAGCTATTTTGAGGATATGGATGCCCTGAATGTTGGCCGGGCTGATATTTATCCTAAAGCCACCGAGGAGATACCCAAGATTATTGAGATAATACAGGGTCTGGTGGACAAGGGATATGCCTACCCGGCACAGGGCAGTGTCTACTTCAGGGTAAGGAATGTTCCTGATTACGGGAAGCTGTCTCACCGCAGTCTGGAGTCCATGATGGCTACGGAAAGTGCCGTAGGCAGTGAGGACAAAGAGAGTCCTATGGACTTTGTCCTGTGGAAGGCAAATAAACCAGGCGAACCATCATGGGAAAGCCCCTGGGGGCCGGGTAGACCCGGCTGGCATATTGAGTGCAGTGCTATGTCTCTGAAATACCTGGGGGACACCCTTGACATCCATGGCGGCGGGCAGGACCTAGTCTTCCCCCATCACGAGAACGAGATAGCCCAGTCGGAGAGCTTTACCGGGACAAAACCGTTTGTCAAATACTGGCTGCATAATGGGCTGGTGCAGCTTGGTGAAGAAAAGATGAGTAAATCTCTGGGCAACCTGATAACGATAAAGGAAGCATTAGAAAAGTACAGCGCCGATGCCATCCGTATCTTTATCCTCAACTCTCACTACCGTAGCCCGCTTACCTTTTCGGAAGAGGCACTGGAAGCTGCGGAAAAGGGCGCCGACCGACTGCGGCAGGTAGCTGGAACTACAGTTGAGGGAGGGAAAGCTGGTAAAGGAGTAGATGTTAAGTCTTACCCAAACAGGTTCACCGAGGCTATGGACGATGATTTTAATACGGCTCAAGCGCTAGCTGTCTTGTTTGATTTAGCTCGTGATATTAACCGATTCGGTGATGAAGGTTATAGTGTTATTCCTGCCCAGCAATTACTATCAGAGCTAGCTACCGTGCTGGGATTGTCCCTCAAACCACCAGAGAAACCTTCTCTTGATGCTGAGCCTTTTATCAACCTGCAAAATTCGATAATCGCTAAAACTCGTAGGGCTAAACTCGACTGGGTGATTGAGCAAGTAGGCACTCTATTGAATCAAGAGGGCATAGACGTTAATGATATTAGACCATATATAAACCTGCTCCGGGAAGTTAGGAATGCCTTACGCAAGGAGAAACACTTTGAGCTTGCCGACGAAATACGAGCCAAACTAGAGGAGCTGGGTATAGCCCTTGAAGATACGCCTCAGGGGACGGTGTGGAAGCGCAAGCGGTAAGCTAAGGCTAAAGGAGAGTCAAAGAGAGGCGAAGCCTCTCTTACTTAATAATTCCCCCTCCCTTATCAAGGGAGGGGGATAAAGGGGGAGGGTTTCCTAATAAAAACCTAATTGGAGGTAAAAATATGCAAAATGTAGCTTTCATCCTGATTGGTATTGGTATATTGATCTTAATTGGCTGGGGGGTTAAAGGCTTTTTTATGGCGGCTGATATTCCGATATTCATTCGCATAGCCGTTGGTGCTATCGGTGCCGGTATACTAGTCCTTATTGGGATAGCTATTAAAGACAGGTTAACCAAGGCTAAAAAAGAAGATTTCAAGGAGGTTGAAAAGTGATTATCACTACTTCCAATCAGGTAGAAGGTAAAAAAATTGCTAAAACGGTGGGCTTGGTTAAAGGCAGCACTATTCGGGCAAGGCATTTGGGCCGCGACATTATGGCTGGGCTGAGGGCGATGGTTGGTGGTGAGGTAACTGAATACACCAAGATGATGGCTGAGGCCAGAGAAGAGGCAATCCAGCGGATGGTGGAGGATGCTGAGAAGCAGGGAGCTAATGCCATTATCGGCATGAGATTTACCACCTCAATGGTAATGCAGAATGCATCGGAGATACTTGCCTATGGAACCGGCGTAGTGCTGGAATAAAAGCTAACCCCCTAGGGGCGCACTAATTATCGTCCCGTTATCCATGCCCAGAGGGAGCGCCAGGGTCTCAGCTTAACCAGCCCAATAGGTAGCTCTAATTGGGCTTTCTCACTCACTGGAAGCGCATTTATCTTATCCACTTCTGCTTTCAAGCGGGATAGCTCCTCCTGATGGTTATCGCCGGACAATATCTCATCAATGCGGTGCACCATCTCCGAACCGGCCTTAATACGCTTCTCCCCTGCCTCAGCCATCCCTCTAGGGATGACCCCATACTTTGCTTTCAAGCGGTTGAGGCGCAGAATGGCTTCATAAGCAGTCTCTACAATCTGCTGGCGTGTCATCCACTCTGTCTCGTAATTCAGGGAATACTTCCAGCTTGGTGACAGTAGTGCTTGGCGGTGCTCCTTGAGTGTCCGAAACAGGATGCGGTAGCCATAGCGCTCTGGCTGCTCGAAGCCAAGACTGCCAGGGTCGAGGAAGGGCGAGAGTGGAGCAATAAAAAGGGAAAGCCTTTTATCTCCCCTGAATTTCTCTAACAAGGAGCCACAGTAGTCAATGGTATCCATTACCGACTGTGGGGTTTGCCTGGGTAGCCCAATCATAAAGAATACATCCAGTCGCCCGCAGCCAGCATCAAGGGCATCGCCCAAGGTCTGTTCTAGAGCCTGATTGGAATAGTGTTTGCCAGCAGCCCTTCTTACTTCGGGGTCATGAGACTCGGGAGAAATCTCCAGGCAAAAGTTAGGGGATGCCAGGCTCATCTGGCGCAGCAAGTCTCCTGAGGCGGGAGAGAATAGTTCAAGGATGAGTCGATTTTTCAACCTATCCTTCTGAAGCAAGCGCAAAAGCTCATAGGCATAGTCGTCTCCTGGTTGACACAGGTCGCCCAGAATAAAAATAGGACCCCTGCTGAAACGCCCAATCCGCTTTACATCCCGGGCGACTGCTTCCGGAGAGCGGAAGACGGCTTTTTCCCGATTATAAAAGTGTCGGAAGGCTGAGGCAGAGCCTCCGCAGACAACGCAGTTTTGGATGCAGCCACGGCAGGTAAGCACAGCCGTGATTGGGTAGTGAAGCCAGTCCTTAAAGGGAATGTAGCTGGCAAGGTCGCGATGCCTGATAACAGAGCGTATGATATTATCGTAGTGATTGACCATAACATTACTGAGGTCAGTGGGAACATAAGAGAAGGGATTTTCCCGTGTTCTGCCCCGGCTATCCCGCCAGACAAGGTTGGGCACTGCTTCAGGCTCCCTCTTGTTCACAATGCAATCCATTAGCTGCCGGAAGGGGTCTTCTGTAGAGTCACCTCTCAGCACATAATCTATCTCAGGGTATTGGAGTAGTTCCTGATAGTAATAAGAGGCTGAAAACCCGCCCACTACCACCTTTGCCTCCGGGTGGTATCTTTTCACTATTCCCGCTACCTCAATAGCACCATGGGCGTGAACCAGCCAATGCAAATCAATACCAAAGACTGGTGCTCTCAGGCGCTTTATCAGTGCCTCAGCATTGAAGTTTTTCTTGTTTAGCATGCGCCCGGCGAGGTTAACAATGCGCACCTGATAGCCGGCGCGCTCCAGATACTCAGCAATGCTGGCAAAGCCGATAGGATACAGCTCGAAAACGGGGGAGGAAGGAATCAGGTCACTAACCGGGCCATAAAGAATTGTTTTCTGGCGAAAGTCATATACACTGGGCGGATGAAGCAAAATCAAGTCGACTGGCATTATCCTGCTTCAAAGACCTTTGCCAGAATATAGCCGATGCCCAAGAGCAATTGAGTTAAGAGAACAACCTGAACATTGTTAGCCATAGCTGGTATAAACTTATCCATCTCTTCATGCTTCCGGGAACCCCGAATTGCCTTTATGGCAAAGGGAAGGGTTAGCAAGGCTATTAGAGAGAAGACTGGCATTACTTCTGCTACCACCGCACCGATTATCCACAGGTAAACTACCACCGTCAGCACTGAGTAGAGTATGCTTGCCTTTGCCTTTCCCATAGTGATGGGCGTGGTTTTTCTCCCTGCTTTCCTATCGGCTTCCGCATCGGGAAATTCATTCAACAGGAGCAGGTTGTGCACCAATATGCCGGAGGGTATGGCTGCTACCACCAAAGGCCAGGTATATTCAGCGGTCTGGACAAAGTAAGCCCCCATAACAGGCAAAGTCCCCATCCCTAACCCGGGAGCCCACTCAGGCCATCTCAGCTTGAGGATAAGGGGGGTATAAATGAGGATGCATACCGCAGCTATTAGCAGCAGAGGCAGCAGGAGCCAGCCTCTAACGAGCACGAAATAAACACCTATCGGTATGGTTAGTAGGAAAGAAGCCAGCCCGAGCCACAACGCCTGCCTCGGTGAGATGAGACCGTCCGGAAGGGCACCACTCCCCCCGCTGAAGGGAGTTTTGTTAGTCTCCAGGTCTACCCCACTCTTGTAGTCAAAGTACTCGTTAAGCACGTCGACACTGATGTGGGCCATCAGCAGCCCGAAGAAAGCGAGCAAAGCATAACCAAGGTGAAAGGCACCATCATACCAGGCAATACAGGTGCCCAGGAATGCCAACACCACAGAGAGAGGTAAGAATGGAGCCCTGATAACCATCAACCATTTTTTCATCTTCTATAAGCTCACTTATCTTCCTTGTGAGCCGTTGCCACATGCTCCTGCCAGCATTTCTCATGCACATAAACAGCACATCTAGCACAGTAGTAGATATGGGCTCTGGCTTCCTTTCCACAAACCGGGCAATTCATCGGCTACCCCCTAGCTATTAACAACTGGGCTATGCCACAACCAAGCACTGCCGAACCCAAAACGATGTTTGCGGTTAGTGATGGACACACAAAGCTACCCACCACCAGCACCCCCAGCACAATTTGAGTAATGGCTAGCTTCATCGTTTATCCCCCTTCACTATTATCCCAGAGCAACTCACATATCTCCCGGCTGCTATTTTATTCTCACCTTATTACCCACCTCAGCATTGAGAAAGGCTTGTGCTGCCAACTCCACTACAGCCGATTACTAGCTAACTCTGAGGCTTATTATAGAGATAATAATAAATAGCACTACCAGGACGATGGTAAGCTGAAATAATGTCCTTTCTACACCTCGTCTGGTCCGAAAGACGGTATCAGCCTGACCAAAGATACCCCCTAACCCCCCACCTCGAACCTGAAGCAGGATAGCCATTACCAAAGCTACCGACAATACAATCTGAGCTACATTGAGGTAGGCTTGCACTTTATTCTCCCTCTAGCTTTTTCTTCAGTAATTCGTTCACCAGCTGCGGATTGGCACGACCTCTGGTGGCTTTCATTACCTGCCCGACCAGAAATTTAAGTGCCTGCTCTTTCCCTGCCTTATAATCTTCCACCGCCGCACTGTTCTTATTTATTATTACGGTGACCTCCGCTTCAATCACCGCAGTATCACTGATTTGGCTTAGTCCTCGCCGGGTAATAATCGCATCGGCGTTCCTGCCAGTTTCGAACATTTCCCCAAGCACAGATTTGGCAGTGGCGGCGTTAATAACACTATGCGAACTCAATATTAGCCCAGAAAGCTGCTCAGGGCTAACCCTTTTCCTGAACTCGCTTATATCAGTATTACTGGCATTTATTATACGGCTGACCTCACCCAAAAGCCAGTTACTTACCTCCTTAGCCCCTTTACCCTGCGGCAGCTTCTTATACTCCTCAGTTTTCAGGCAGTCTTCAAAGTAATCAGCCATCGCCCTGGAGCTGGTAAGCAGGTTGGCGTCATAGAGTGACAGGCCATATTCAGCTACAAAACGTTCGCGCCTGGCTTCAGGCAACTCAGGCAGTTCTGACCTTATTTCCTCCACCCACTCCTGGTTTAAGACTAGAGGGGGAAGGTCTGGCTCGGGGAAGTAGCGGTAGTCATGGGCATACTCCTTACTGCGCTGCGAAACAGTTTTACCCTTCTCCTCCACCCAGCCCCTGGTCTCCTGAACAAGTCTCCTGCCTTCCTCGGCTGCCTTTATCTGTCGTTTGACTTCATATTCCAGAGCCCGGTAGACTGCCTTGAAGCTATTCATATTTTTAACTTCAACCTTGGCCATAGACTCTGGGCTGCCCTCGGAACGGATACTGATATTGGCATCACACCTGAAGCTGCCTTCCTCCATATTTGCCGTGGATACACCCAGGTATTGGAGTATGCTGCGCAGCTTGATAAGGTATTGTCTGGCTTCCTCCGGGGAGCGCAGGTCAGGCTCACCTACGATTTCCATCAGCGGCACTCCGGAGCGATTGACATCCACCAGGCTGTAAGCTTCCCTATCCGGGGAGGTGTGGTGTAACAGCTTGGCTACATCTTCTTCAAGGTGCACATTGGTTATGCCTATCCTTTTCTTTTCACCATTAGTCTCAATGGTGAGCCAGCCGTGATGTCCAATAGGGGCATCAGACTGCGAAATCTGGTAGCCCTTCATCAGGTCAGGGTAGGGGTAGTTCTTACGGTCAAACCTGGTATATTCGGAGATGGCGCAGTTTAAGGCAAGGGCGGTCATTATAGTATATTCAATAGCTTGCTGATTGATAGCCGGCAGAACGCCGGGCATACCCAGGCACACCGGACAGACATGAGTGTTGGGTGGGGCATCGGCATAGTCAGCACTGCAGCGACAGAACATCTTACTCCTGGTCTGTAGCTGGGCGTGTACTTCCAGCCCGATGATAGTCCCATAGTTCATAACCTGTCTCACCCTTAGCAGCCCACTTAGTATAGCAATAATGTTGCTGACTGACAAGGAAGATGTATGTTATAATCTGTGGGTGTGGGGATATAGCTCAGTTGGGAGAGCGCTGCGTTCGCATCGCAGAGGTTGGGGGTTCGAATCCCCCTATCTCCACCAGATATGCCCCTGTAGCTCAGGTGGATAGAGCAGCGGTTTCCTAAACCGCGTGTCGCGCGTTCGAGTCGCGCCAGGGGTACTTTGCAGGTGGTTAGCCGGTATATTCCGTTGTCTCTATGGCACTCTATTTGACAGTAACGGTCAAGACAAATGTCCACTCCCCCTTCTCACCACCTTCCCAGGGTCGGCTATATTCCATAGAGATGGTACTGGTGCCTTCCTTGAGTGCCTTGAAAGTCCATACTTCCTGGCCGGCAGTCCCTGGAGCAGGGGGCTCATCGCCTTTGGCTTCGGGACCCACGAATTTGTGACCCGTCTGCCGTAACACAGTTTGGTCACTAATTTGTGCCGACTCTAACCACTCAAAGCCTGTCGTTGGGTTAGAGCACAAAGTCACCGTCAACGAGCCGTCAACAGGAACTCCTACTTCCTTGCTAATGTGCTGGTTCTTCATAAAGTCGTCACAGGAAGCAGTTACAGATACTTCCGAGGAGCAAGCAAAGAGGTAGAGCGAGATGGCAACCAGAACA
>Ga0209978_10001337_pt1 | contig 10341 bp, 8 predicted proteins | sample BentaG_FD_182805 | JGI IMG/M metagenome (GOLD analysis project Ga0209978, IMG submission 182805) | Deep subsurface microbial communities from South Atlantic Ocean to uncover new lineages of life (NeLLi) - Benguela_00093 metaG (SPAdes)... | ecosystem: Environmental > Aquatic > Marine > Oceanic >...
TTTCTAAGAAAGCTTTGGTGCGAGCGTCCAACATGTCATAATGTGACCACCCACCCACGACGAAGGCCTCTGCTTTAGCCACTTTTCCAGAAATCAGGTGCCAATCATCTTCAAATCCCGTGCAAACGTTATTTTTCGCGCAATTCTTACAGGCTTTGCAGGGCTGAACTTCCAGGTCAGACAGCTTAATGAATTCAAACTCGAGTCCTGTATTTTCAAGTACATACTTCACCAGCCTGTCTGTGTTACTATTCTGGATTGGGCTTCCACTTATTCCCAGCACTGTTGAGTCCATATCTCATATCCCCCAAACAGTCTTATTCCCTACACTAATCAGTCTGTCGTTTTTTGGGGTGTGTGTGGGGGCTAAAATTTAATCCACACACACACTTTTTTCCCTGTTTCTGAATGTTGTTTTAACATCATAGCTGTAACAAAGTGTTATGCATGCAATTTGAAGAGCAATAGATTTTTTAGCAAAAAACATAAAGACCTAGGATTCCTTTGAAGAGGCATACGTGGTGAAAGAGTTTGGTGGGTTTTGAGAAGCCTTCTAAGATGCCTTCTTTTCGCGTTTTGAGCAAGGATGATTTAGATGCGATTCATTGCGCTACTTTGGACATTCTAGAAAAGACGGGTATCAAGATTGTAAATGGTGAGAAGGTTCTGAAATTGCTGGAGAAGAAGGGTTGCACTGTAGACTTCAAGAAGGAGACGGTGTTTTTCTCGTCCTCCGTGGTAGAAGAGTCTCTCAAGAAAGCTTTGAAGGTTGTCACAGTTTACTCTCCTAGAAATTCAAAATACGACTACAAGATGGATGGGAGACACATTTACTTCAGCACTGGTGGCTTGTGTGTAAACACGGCTGATCTGGAGACGGGGGAGTGGAGATCTTCAACCGGTGACGACGTGGCTAGGATAGTCAGAGTCACTGATGCCTTGGATTCATTCGCTTCGGCTGGTAGTCTAACAGCATCTTTCGATAAGCCGGAGTACATCCGTAGATTCTATGATACTGTTACGAGATTGAACAACACGGAGAAGCCCGCTGGTGTTGGTGTTGGTACTGGCGATGTTGGATCACCAGAATTGTTCTGGGAGTTATATGACTATTCACTTGAAGTGGCCAGCGTAGTTGCGGGGGGTGAGGAAGCCCTGAGGAAAAGACCCCTGATAGGCGGAGGTTTTCTTGCGATGTCACCGCTCCAGTTTCATGGATTACACGTTGAACGTGCCTTGAAGCTCGCCGAACTTGGTTTCCAATGTTCTGTGGAAACCATGGCTCAAGCTGGAGCTACGGCACCAGTGACCCTAGCTGGAATGCTTGCCGTTTCTAACGCTGAAATTCTGGGCGGTCTATCACTCATCCATCTCGCTTCTCCGTGCACTGAGATATCCGCTAGTTATGGTCCAGCTGCCTTTGACATGAGATATGGTCAGTGGGCAGCGGGTGCACCAGAGGAATCGCTTTTGAACGCTGCTTCTGTGGAAATTGCTAAGTATTATGGTCTTACCGTAGATGTCATGGGGGTCACCACCTCTGCTAAGACGCCTGGGCCACAGGCTTGTTACGAGGTGATGATGAGTGGCATTTTGCCGATTCTTGCTGGCGCGGATATGGTTTGGGGAGCTGGAGGCCTCGCTTGCCTCATGACAGCTTCTCTTGAGGAGCTGGTGATTGACGATGAACTGATAAAGGCGATGTTAACGACTATTCGTGGAGTGGAGGTTAACGATGAAACGTTGGGCCTCGACGTTATCAAGAAGGTGGGTCCAGGAGGCCATTACCTCGCCCAAAAACACACTATGGACCACTTCATGAAGGAACAGTTCATACCCGAATTAATAGACAGAAGTGGCTACGCTGAGTGGAAGAAGAATGGAGAGAAAAGCCTTGTTGACAGGGCAAGAGAGAAGGTGAAGAAGATCCTCAAGGAACATTCAGTGCCTCCCCTAGACAAAGACATCCAAAAAGAACTCGATAACATAATCAAAAGAGCAGAAAAAGAACTGCCGAAAAAATTTCCAAATCTCAACGAGTAAACTCCATACAAGCGCATGCATGCACAGTTTGTCTTATAAGTGAAAAAAGTCCAAAAACCTGATTGGTGTCAGGTTTGATAACACCTAAAAACGAGTTTTCAAGGCGACTGAAAAACGTAAGAGCCACAATGGAGGATAAAGAAATCGACGTTCTAGTGATCTATTCATCGCCAGGTAGCATCCGTTTCGGCCAGAGAGGACATGTACTGTATATCTCAGGCTATGAACCATACTTTGGCGACACTTTAGTAGCGCTACCTCGTGATGAGAGCCTAAATCCCCTCCTAGAGATGGATGCAGCGGCTTATTTCCCACGCGAATGCACCTGGATTAAAAACGTGAAGGGTCCAGGAGACCACATTAAGACTCTAAAAGAGTATTTGCGTGAAGCAAAGCTAGAAAAATCGAGAATTGGAGTCGTGGGGGAATATTCCATGAATCCCACATTATACGCTCGTTTTCTGAACGCTTTTGAACAATCTCAGATTGAGGTGGCATCCGACATCCTTGAAAGTCAAAGGGCCGTGAAATCAGAATATGAAATTCAATGCATGAAAAAAACAGCTCAAATCGCCAAGAAAGGGATAGAAGCAGCAGCCAATTTTGCCCGCGAGGGAGTCTTAGAATCAGAAATCGTGGGAGAAATTGAACGCGTATGTCGAAAGGCAGGATCACAGTACTTCCCACACCATACTATGGTCACTTCGGGAAGAGATGAGAACCATCTCGATTGGTGGTGGTACTGTGGGAAGAGAAAATTAGAACATGGAGACCCATGGCTCCTGGACTTCGGAACCATGTATAACAGTTACTGCTGTGACATTTCAAGACCCTTCACTCTGGGTGCCCCTTCCCAAGAACAGAAAGACGTGTTCAACGTGCTTCTGCAGGCACACGAGGCTGCACAAAAAACTGCTCGGGAAGGTGTACTAGCCTCTGAAGTTAACCGGGCAGCAAGCGATGTCTTAAGAGAAACCTGGGGACGCGAATGGTGGGGAATAGGCCACGGGGTAGGCCTTGAAGTGCACGAGTGGCCTTTCGTGGGATATCAGAGGATTACTGACGACAAAGCCTACAGGGACATGAAGCTGAAGGCAAACATGGTGATCTCCATCGAACCATCAATACACCTTCCAAAAATGGGTGACATGCAAATTGAAGATCAGTTCCAAATAACTAAAACAGGCTGCAAACGACTGAACGATATTCCGCAAGAAATAATAGAATGTTAATTGTAACTCCAATTGTTGAAGGCTTGAGGATTTTGAGATGAGCAGGACAAAAGAGCCGAAAGTCTTGAAGATGAAAGACTGGAAATCTGGCCCAGACGATCTAGTGCCAGGCTGCGATATCACGGTCATAGCCAGAACGGAAGAAGCTGGCGGAGTTGGGCTATACTTCATGCCACCGGGAAAGCAAACAACCGTTTTCTCTATGGAAAAGGAAGATGATGGCACAGCAGATGAGTACTATGGTCCATGCCACGAGTTTTATTACATTCTCGTTGGAGAATTTACAATGTACTGGGGCAAAGACACATCTAAATTAAGGACAGGCGATGCAAATAAACTGGTTCTGAAAGCTGGAGAACTGGGTCACTGGACTCCAGGCTGGAAATACTCAGTGAAAAACACCGGAGACGTGCCAGGAACCTTCTTCTGGGGCCTAAGCCGTCCGCCGAAGGGAACGAAAACGAGAGAAGTCGCAGGGCCACCTCCAGAACTCAGATGAACATACATGCAAAACATTATTTACTCTTCGTCTAAACTTCTTAGGTGATGACAGAAATCAATTTTGACAGCTCTTTATGTTCGACCTGTGGTCAGCCCTTGTTCCTTAGCAAGGAAGAGTGCAGAAAGTTCATTGAGAAGAAACTTAAAGAAGGATACATGGTCTGCAGATGCTGTGGAGCTAAGCAGAAGATAGAGATCGAAGGCATGCATGACAAAAAAAGAGAGTAAGGGATTTTGGAGTGATTATTTCATCTTGCTTGATTATTGCATGCATGAGTGACTGGGTGACTGAGTGTGTGACTGAGTGAGTGTGAGTGACTGACTGACCACACGCGCGCGCGGGTATACGGGTACACACGCGTGGGCGTATACGTGGGTACGCGGGTACGTGGGTTTGGGGTTAAATTTTAACCCCAAAACCAAAATAGTGTTCCTCGTGTTTGAAGCTTGTTTACCTCAGATTCTTGACGAACGGAATTGTCTTGAAATCCCATTTTGTGGTTAGGCGTTCTCCCGTGTCTTTATATCTTATTTTTGTCCAGAAACCGTAGGATTTCCAACGAATACCTTCTGCGTTTTCTGTCGTATCTGTTTTCATCAAAGAGTACCCGTTGACTTTAGCTATGTTTTCAACATGTGTAACAAGAGCTCTTCCGATGCCCTTTCTTTGTTCATCTCTAGTAATGTCAATGTCATCAATGTAGCAATAGTCATATTCCATTTTGAATACAATGAACCCAACTATTTTTCTATTCTTCTCAGCCACAATAACCTCTGAACCATCCTTCAACCTATTCTCTTCAGCCCATGCCCTTCTCAATTCCTCAGATGAGGAGTAAGTAACCCACTCGGGTGCCTCAAATCCTTGGGTTTCACCTTTTACAGTTGATGCTAGTCTGACATTAACAATTGACGAAATGTCGTTTATAGTCGCCGTGCGGATTACTAACTTCATAATGGTATTCAAAATGAAGGACTACTATTAAAAATAGAACCTTTTTCTGCATGTATGCGCGCGCACTACGAAACTAACATTCTAACGTTAAAAGCAATTATGTTATATTAAATGGGTTAGCACACAAAATCACTTAGCAATCACTCACCTGGGAATAATCGGTAAGGTGACATGGGAAGGATGTTTTGCATTATGATAGATTGTTTGAGTAGCCTTAGCTGTTTCAGCGTCCATACCAAACTCGTTCCCTGTGTTTGGATTTCGATCGTACCTGTTGAAGTTGCTGCTGGAAATCTCCACTCTTATCTTATGCCCCTTCTTAACTACGTGGCTGGTCGCCCAGAGATCGATAGTATATTCATAGACTTTGCCTGGCTCAATTAGCGACGCTTCGCGATCAGAGTTTCGATACCTCGCCCGTACTATTCCCTCCTGTATCATGTGGGCGTATCCGTCGGGGAAGACGTCAACCAAAGTCGCAGTGAAGTCAGTATCTCCCGCAGAGGAGGCAGCATATAACGTCATCGTGATAGGTCCCGTTATCTCTAGGTCTTCCTCTAACTCAGATGTGGTGTAAACAAGCACGTCTGTTCTCTTCTCCACGGAAGTTCTGTCCTTTAGGTACTCTGCGAGTTCCCAGAGATGCGTTTCCAGTGATACCGTAATTGGATCGTTTGGATCGTACACGTAGCTGTCACTGGGCTCATCCTTAGGCATGTTCATATCCAGCGCACCATCTCCATTTAAGGTGTTTGCGGAACCTTTACTGCGAAAATAATACTTTGCGTATTTCGTTCTGGCCAGAGGCCATTCGTTTTCACATCTCCACTCGTTGTCACCTATAACAAATATTTTAACCCTCGGCGTCTCGGAAAAACTGTTATCAACACCTTTCAACCAGTAATCGAAAAACTGCTGCAGTATATCATATTCCAAGCCTTTCTCTCCTATACCCATCTTGCCAATCTTATGAGTAGATTCGGTAGTCCATTCATGATCAATTGGCCCAATCACCAGCCACTGATTTTTTCGGGCAATAGCACTCTCACTGTTCTCCTTCACTCTCAACCAGTCATCAATGGTTCCCTTCAAAAACACATCATACCACCCACCCAAATGCAGGATAGGTATTTTGATCTGATCAAAATTTTTATTGACATTGATACGGTCCCAGTACGAATCTCTTGAGGGATGCCTAATCCAATCCTTGTAATAATCGCATGTAATCCCCGCTTCATCATCCGCGGTTATCAACGGCAAATGCGACGAGTTCAGTCTAAGATAATTTGTATACTTCTTTGTATTCATGCTATACGCCCATTCTCCTAGAGTTTGCATGCAAAAGACGTTGTTGTTGTAAATCCACACTCCATAAATGTCCGTAGCTGTAGTGCCAGGAACAATACATTTTAGATTTGGATGGTTCAGCGGAGCAACAGCCCATTGAGTATAACCAAAATAAGATTCTCCTGTCATTCCGATATTCCCATCACACCAAGGCTGTTTGACAATCCAGTCAAGGGTGTCATATCCATCATTTGCCTCATTTACAAAGGGATCCCACTTACCTTCCGAGCTCCATTTTCCTCTAACATCCTGAACAACACATACGTACCCTTTCTTAGCCCAATACTTCCCAATAGCTGGCATTTGACAGTAGTACTCATCTTTACCGTACGGCAACCTTATCAATATGACTGGAAATTTGTATGTGCGAACGTCCCCGACCTTCGGTTTATAGATATTAGCGTGAAGCTCGATCCCATCACGCATAGTGATCGTAACGTTCTTCTCTACCTCAACGTTCTCATAAACATCAGGTGCCTTGGTTGGTATAGACATCAACGGCAAGTAAAGAAACTTCAAAAGTTTTTCATGTATCCTCTTTATTGCCCATCGAAAGTCTGATACCGCAGACTTTCCACCAGGTTTCCACCAACCCATCTCGTTATCTCCTTTTCATGCGTGTGTCTGCTTTCTTTTAGAGAAAATCCTCCTCCCCAACTTCCTCCACAAGCATCTCAGCTAAGTCTTCTCTGCTGTATGGCGGTTTGATATCGTTAGGAAAGTTTGTCTCATAGCGTTTGAACACAGCTTTCCAAAGATCAAGGTAGAATTCTTTGAACTCACCTAAAGCAAACAGCGCATCACATTGTATTGCAATTCCAGTTTCACATTCCTTCCACAGAACAAAACGGATACGCCACTTCTCCTTATTTACAAACCCAACGGAATTAGTCATTCTCACCTCGTCTCCTTAGGCGTTATTTTTACGTACATGACATCACCTGCTTTTCAACATTGTGGTGTAAGGCCACTTAAGATGTCAGGCAAGTATTATGCATGCATCATGAAAGATATGAATGGTTAACCATCAGAGTGGAAGATGATGGTACAGTATGCACCAAATAATTTCATATGTTGAATTGTTACTTTTTTTTGTGTGCCTTAAATTTTAACCCCAAACCTAAATATCAAAGAAGCCATACTGTTTTTCTTAAATTGAGATGTATGATTTGAAGATTTCAGTTATTGGTGCTGGAGCTCAAGGATCAGCAATAGCTTTAGTTCTATCAAAGAATCCTGAAGTATCGAAAGTTGTTTCTGCTGATATAGACTTGAAGGCTGCTAGGAAAGCTACAGATGAAACAAAAAGTGACAAGGTTTCCGCGGAACGAGTTGACGCTAGTAAGGTTGATAATCTGCTTCGAGTTGTCAAAGGGTCGGACACCGTTGTAAACGCGACCTCAGGATTCAACCTTAACCTGATGGATGCAGCATTGAAAAGTGGAGCAAACTACGTAGACCTTGCTTCCATGGAGGGCGAAACCCTAGAAGATGCGATCCAAAAGCAGTTGGCGTTTGGCGACAAGTTCAAAGGTGCCGGGTTAACAGCGGTAATGTGCATGGGCGGGCCATTTACTACGAATGTGGCTGTAAGGTACGCAGCTGATAGACTTGACCGGGTTGACGAGATACGTCTGAGATTTGGGTGGACAGGGGATGAAAGCGAAGAATTCATACCAACGTGGGCTCCCATTTGGAGCCCGGAGGCAGCGCTGACCGAATGGATACCTCCAGCAGCGATCTACGAGAATGGAAAGTGGAAAGAAGTGCCTCCGTTCTCGGGGGTGGAAGACTACCCGTTTCCAGAGCCTGTGGGACCGACAACTGTCTGTTTCATTGACTATGACCCAACATACACGCTTCCTCGATTCATAAAGGGTGTAAAATACGTAGACTACAAGATAACTCCAGATAGAATGGCAGGAGCACTAATCAAGATAGGCTTAGGCAGTGACAAGCCAATCGACGTGAAAGGCGTTAAGGTGGCTCCCAGAGATGTCCTTCTAGCCATTACACCTCCAGCAACAGAGACATTTGCAATGATTGCGCCAGAGTTCCTACGCAGCGAAAAAGAATTTTTTGGATGCTCGTTAGCAGAGCTGAAGGGTGAAAAGGCTGGTGAAAAAATCACTCACACAGTGTACAAGATATTTAACTACAATAAAGATTTCGAAAAGTGGGGAATAGTGAATGCGGATGTCGCTGTCCCAGCCGCGCTCACAGCAACAATGCTTGCCAAGGGAGAAATAAAGACCAAAGGGGTCATACCACCTGAAGGTTTAGAACCAGAACCGTTCTTGGCCAAACTCGCTGAAAAGGGATGGGTTTTCCAAGAAAGAATCACAAAAAAAATCCATCCATGACAACTCTCCTATCTTTCAGGCAGCAAAGCACCTCACATCACGCCAGCACTCAAGTTTCTTTTCAAAAAAAGCGTAAACATATTCCACCAAATACTTGTCAACATCTGCAAACCTAGAAATGCTTCATCTACATCACAACTGTACTACATGTGAAACTTACCCGCAAAGATAGGGAAATCTCTTCGGCAGTTCCTTCTCAGCCCTCTTGATTATGCTGTCGAGTTCTTTTTGGATGTCTTTGTCCAATGGTGGTACTGAATGCTCCTTCAGTATCTTCTTCACTTTCTCTTTCGCTCTGTCAACCAGGCTTTTCTCTCCATTCTTCTTCCACTCATCGTAGCCGCTTCTGTCAATTAGCTCGGGTATGAACTGTTCCTTCATGAAGTGGTCCATGGTGTGTTTTTGGGCTAGGTAGTGGCCTCCCGGGCCCACATTGTGAACAACGTCGAGAGCTAAAGTTTCATCGTTAACCTCCACCCCGCGAATAGAAGTGATCATAGCTTTGCAAAGCTCGTCATCGACTACTAGTTCTACGAGAGAAGCTGTCATTGAACAAGCGAGGCCTCCAGCTCCCCCAACCGAGTCTGCACCAGCAAGAATCGGTAGAATGCCACTCATCATCTTATCGAAGCAAGCCTGAGGCCCAGGCATTTTGGCCGAGGTAACCAAGCCCATGACGCCATCGGTAAGGCCATGATACCTAGCGATTTCCACCGAAGCAGCGTTCAAGAGCGATTCCTCTGGTGCACCTGCTGCCCACTGACCATACTTCATGTCAAAGGCAGCTGGACTATGACTGATAATTGTCTGGGTGCCTGGATACAACAGCTGGATTATGCAGATGCCTCCTAAGATTTCGGCAGTTGTCACCGCAAGCATTCCAGCCAAGGTCACTGGAGTCGTGGCTCCGGCTTGGGTCATGCTGCCCACAAAACTTGGGAAACCACGCTCGGCGAGTTTCAAGGCACGTTCAACATATAAGCCGTGGAACTGAAGTGGTGACATCGCCCAGAAACCACCGATTACCAGAGGTCTCTTCTTTAGAGCTTCTTCGCTTCCAGCAACAACTTTGGCTACTTCAAGTTGATATTCAAATAAGGCTCGCGATAATTCAGGAGATTCCGCGTTTCCGCCTCCAATAGAGATGCTGGTCGGTTTCTCCGTGTTGTTCAATCTCGTGACAACGTCATATAATCCGCGAATGTATTCGGGCTTGTCGAAGGACGCAGTCATGCCCCCTGCTGAAGGATAAGAGTCTAAAGCGTCGGTAACCCTCGTTAGATTCGCGACATCATCGGTGGTTGAGGGCCTCCACTCCCCTGTTTCTAAATCGGCTGTGTTTACGTTCAAACCGTCAGTTTCGAAGTAGATATGTCTTCCATCCAGTCTATAATCGTATTTCGAGTTTCTTGGAGAATAAATGGTGACCACCTTTGAGGCGTTTCTGAGAGATTCTTCAACCATGGAAGGTGAGAAAAAAACTGTTTTCTGATCAAAGTTCACAGTACAACCTTTCTCGTTAAGCATTTTCAGAACCTCTTCGCCTTCCACGATTCGAATACCGGTCTCTTTTAGAATGTCAAGACAAGCCCAATGAATTGAGTAGAGATCATCTTTGCTGAGTATGCGGTAAGTGGGCATCTTAGAGGGCTTCTCAAAACCAACCAAAATCTTTCACCATGTCAAGAGCTAGAAAACAACTCTTATGATATATGCTTTATGCATGCATGTAAGTGATCAATTAATGTAGCTAGGAATCAGCAATTTGTACGCGCAGTTCTATTTAAAGAGAGCGTTTTCAAAGGCAATGACGCGAGCCGGAGCTCCTTCAACTCCAACCAGCTTCAGAGGTAAGGCAACTATGGTGAAAGGTTTCTGAGTCAACTTGTGCAGGTTTGTT
>Ga0209978_10001338_pt1 | contig 10339 bp, 8 predicted proteins | sample BentaG_FD_182805 | JGI IMG/M metagenome (GOLD analysis project Ga0209978, IMG submission 182805) | Deep subsurface microbial communities from South Atlantic Ocean to uncover new lineages of life (NeLLi) - Benguela_00093 metaG (SPAdes)... | ecosystem: Environmental > Aquatic > Marine > Oceanic >...
AAAGCATCGGAAAAAATCAATGAAGTCAAACCCTCGGATGTAGTTGGGAGAAATGTAAGAGATCTAATAAATGAGGGTTTCTTTGATAAATCTGTAACTTTAGAAGTTTTGGAGAGGAAAACTACTGTCACTTTATTGCAAAAGGTAAAAAGTGGAAGGAGCCTTCTTGTCACAGGAAACCCAATCTTTGATGATGAAGGAAAGGTAGAGTTAGTTGTTATAAATGAGCGGGACCTTACTTACCTGAATGAAATCAGGGAGAAGTTAAGAGAAAGTCAGAGTTTAACAAAAAAATATCAGCGTGAGCTCTCCAAGATCCAGCTCGGGAGTCTGGAGAGAGATAACATAATCCTTAAGAGTGAGGCTATGGAAAAGGTGATGCAGACCGCTTTAAAAATCTGTAGCCTGGATTGTTGTGTTCTTCTTTTGGGTGAGTCTGGTGTAGGTAAGAGTTTAATTGCTAAGCTCATTCACAGACATTCTTCCAGAAGCAAGGGGCCTTTTATGTGTATTAGCTGTGGAGCTATTCCTGAGTCTTTGATAGAATCCGAATTATTTGGCTACGAAAGAGGGGCTTTTACAGGAGCAAGGAAGGAAGGAAAGCCCGGGGTCTTTGAATTGGCAGATAAAGGGACTCTTTTTTTGGATGAAATTGACCAGTTACCCTTCCATCTTGAGGCAAAATTATTGCACTTTCTGGAAGATAAGGAAATCCTAAGAGTGGGTGGAACAGAATATAAGAAAATTGATGCTCGGGTAATCGCGGCCAGTAACCAGGATCTGGAAAATCTGGTTAGGGAGAGGCAGTTTCGGGAAGATCTTTTTTTCAGGCTAAACGTCATTCCCATCCATATTCCTCCCCTCAGAGAAAGGCCGGAGGATATTCCTGCTTTAGTTAGTTTCTTTTTGAGTAATGACAATAGAAAATATAAAAAGGGAAAGTCTATCTCTTCCGGGGTTGTTGATATTCTCTGTGAGTATAATTTCCCTGGAAATGTGAGAGAACTCTCAAATCTTATCGAGAGAATGGCAGCTCTAGCTGAAAACAAAAGGATTGAGCCCAAAGATATACCCCAACATGTCAGAAAGTCCGTAAATACCCCTCTCTCTTTACAGGAAGAAGAACTACCCTTGAGAAAAGCCATGGAGAGAGTAGAATCTTTTATGATCAGGAAAGCTATAGAAAAATATAGTAGCCAAAACAAAGCAGCCAGGGCTTTAGGAGTAAATCAGTCCACCATTGCCAGAAAAATGAAAAAATATGGAATAAACAGTAATGTCCTGGTGCATAAATAAATGCATATTAGCATTATTCCTTTCAGTGAGTGCAAACGTTAATGCCTCCTCCCATCTCTATTCCTTTTATGCAAGTCTGCATAAATTTCCTTCAGTCCATACCTATAAATTCTAACTCTATATCTGATTTTTCCCCTACTTATATCACTTAGAGAAAATGGCATGGAATTTGCTCCTATAGTTTGAGGAAAAATGACTATTGAATCTCAAAAACTCTTGTATGAAAGCATCTGAAAAAAAGGATAATAACTAGAATGTTAAATTCCCAAGAAAGTCAATTATTGAAAAAATGCGCTGAGAGTCTCCAGAAAGACATCCATCATTCCCAAATTCTTTTCCAATTCGATGAGCAAGAAAGATCCCTGGATAAAGCCAAGAAGATCATAAAAAACTCAGGGGTAGATATTGTGGATACAAAAATCTTCGATTTTCCGGAAGATTCCATCTCCTTTGCTCTTTTTAAGTTAGATACTGATGACATGAGAAAGATAGCTCTGGTTTTATCCGAGCACGGCTATGCTCCAATTAAGGGATATAACGCTACATCCCAGGGAAATCGAGAAGAAAGATAAGGAAGAAGGTGTTGTGATCAAAAACTATTGCAAAAAAAGTAGGCCATTACTTAGATTTTTATCGAATGAAGAGATTCAAAAGATTCATTCTGCCGCATTGAGGGTTCTGGAAACAATTGGGCTTAAAGTTGAAAGCGAAAAAGCCCGTAAATTTTTGGAGGAAGCTGGTGCCAAGGTTGATCACAAAACAACGCTGGTAAAATTTCCCTCTACTCTTATCGAAGAGTCCATAAAAAAGGCTCCTGAGAGGTTTTTGGAAGCTGTAAGAAAAGATAGAGTTAAGCTTATTGGTATGTCGGCTCTTCATGCTGCCTCAGGTGTGGAGAAAGCCAAGGAGTTACTAGCGCTTTTGAAAATAGGAACCTAGAGTAAGCGGAAATAAGACTATTTGCAGGTCCGAGTCTTGCTTAAATTAAGAAGGGAAGGAGGTGGTTATTAAACAGGCATAAGTGAGAGGGAAGTTTTGTAAATATTCAGTAAAGTACGTTCCTTCCCATTGCGAGGAGCGATAGCGACGTGGCAATCCCAAAAACTCAAGATTGCGGAGCCTGTTCAAAGCCGAAGCCCGGAGCGAAGCGAAGGGACAGCGAGGAAGCCCGCCTCGCAACGATTTCATCCCTCGCAATGACACGGGGTTCACTGAGTATTTACCTTTAAAGGAAAGAGGAGGTATTTAAAATGAGGAAGATTAAAAGATTATGGTTAATGGGGATGCTAATTTGTTTGGTCGCTGTTTTTGGAGTAGTAACAGCTCAAGCACAGCTACCCCCAGAGATTATGGTGGTTGGGTCTAATTATAATGTCACTACATGGGATCCAAGCGCAGCTTATTCTACGGAAACTATATATACACCCAGTATATATGAGGGGCTGACGCGAACCGCTCTTCCTGGCAGCGAGGAAGCAGTGGAGCCGCTTCTGGCTACAGACTGGGAATCCTCAGCGGATGGGCTTAGCTGGACATTCTATTTGAGAGAAGGAGTCACTTTCCATGATGGTGATGTGTTCAATGCTCAAGCAGTAAAGACCGCTATTGAGCGGACTATGAACATGGGTAAAGGAGCAGCCTTTATCTTCTCCCCTATTGCCGAAATCACAGTAATAGATGACTACACTGTTAAATTCAACCTCAGTAGCCCTATGCCACTTGACCGAGCATTGGCTTCGGCTAATGGAGCGTGGATAATGAGCCCTACAAGTGCAGCCCAACCGCGCGAATGGTTTGATGCGGGAAATGCAGTTGGAACAGGTCCTTACAAACTCGCAAGCTTCAAAGATAGTGAGGAAATTATCCTCATGAAATTTGAAGACTACTGGGGAGGATGGGAAGGTCCACATTTAGAGAAGATTATTATCAAAATAGTTATGGACGCTGTAGTCATGCAGAATATGCTGGAATCAGGAGCAGCTGATCTGGTAACTCGAATTCCTGTAGGGAATATGGCTCGAGTAGATGCAGGGGCAGACACTGATGTTCTAACCTTTACCAGCTTTCAAAGTTATGCTCTCCATCTAAATACAGAAAGAGCCCCCCTGGATAATAAATTGGTAAGGCAGGCAATTTCATATGCTATACCTTATCAAGATATTATCACCGTCGGGACAGAAGGAACAGGAAGACAGGCAGTAGGACCTACTCCTTATGGTCTGTCTGGTCATGACGATAGTTTATTCCAGTATACTTATGACCTGGATAAAGCCAGGGCACTTATGGCCCAAGCAGGTTATGCGGATGGAATAGATAGAACTCTTGTTTACACCTATGCTGCGGAAAATGTAAATGAAGAAGCTTTCAGCCCTCTAGTAAAAGAAGGATTAGCTGCGATAGGAATTGATGTAGAGATTCAGCCGCTGATATTCTGGCCAACACAGTGGAAAAAGGCCACAGGTGATGCTGCCCAGAGGCAAGATATTTTTGCCCTGCTCTGGTGGCCAACTTTCAATGACCCATACGATTCTCTGTATGCTTTGTGGCATGGCGAAGAAGAAGCTTCCTGGAATCTCTCTTACTACGACAATACGGAAGTGGATAGCCTTATGGACACAGCTTACGCAACACCAGATACTGCAGCATCTCTAGCACTTTGGTCAGCATGCCAAGAAGTCCTTATAGAAGAAGCACCTTCTGTGTATCTCTATGATGCTCCGCATAATGTTCCTATAAGGACGGATGTTAAAGGCTACATAGACAATCCTGCCTATACAAATGCAATCTGGTTCTACTATATGTATAAGGAATAAAGGGATAAATGTAGTCTCAAAATTAAAAGGAGGTGGCTTTTGGCCGCCTCCTTTTATATTAAATTTTAATTTTCATCGTAATTTTTGCGCAAAAGTTACGTTCATATTGTTTTTTTCTTAATTTTTAGTAAAATACTGAAAGGAAAGGATTATTCAAAATAGATTATGCATAAGTTTTTAATGTATGTTGGAAGACGCCTAGTATTATTAGTTTTCGTTTTTATTGGACTTTCAATAATAACTTTTACTCTAGCCAGAATAGTCCCCTCTGATCCGGCAGCAGTTTATCTTGGTCCACACGCTAGACCAGAACAAATAGCCCGGGTACGAGTTGAGTTAGGTTTGGATAAACCTGTGTATGTACAGTATGCTTATTACCTAAGAGACCTCATCCATGGTGATTTAGGTACTTCCATCAGGACCCATCGGCCGGTATTAAAGAGTATCCTCCGTTTCCTCCCTGCTTCTCTTGAATTAATGCTTACAGCCATTATTCTCGCTTTAATTATTGGTATTCTTCTCGGAGTGATATCGGCTCAAAAAGAAAATACTTTGATAGACCATGCGGATAGGCTTTTTGCAGTGACCGGTGTGTCATTGCCCGCCTTTTGGCTGGCTTTACTCTTTCAACTCCTTTTCTTTCGCTGGCTAGGTATTCTACCATTAGGTGGACGAATTGATATTTCTGTTAGTCTTTTTTCTCCGATTGAACATATTACGGGATTTTATGTAATAGATTCTTTGATTACAGGAAACTGGGTTGCCTTCAAGGATTCTATTTTACACTTAATTTTACCTGGGGTCACCTTAGCTGCTTATTCAACAGGAATAATTATGAGAATGACCAGGGCAACGATGCTAGAGGTAAATAGGGAAGATTATATTGTTGCCGCTCGGGCCGCAGGCATTCCAGAAAGAACCGTTGTCTTCAAATATGCCCTCAAAAATGCTATGGCCCCAACATTAACCACGGCAGGCCTTGCCTTCGCTTCTATGCTCATAGCAACTTTCTTTATTGAAACTATCTTTTATTGGCCTGGAGTAGGGACTTATACAGTAAGATCAATTTTAGTAAACGATTTTCCAGTAATTATGGCCGTAACTTTGCTAGGAGCTCTTCTTTATGTTTTAGTTAATTTAGTTGTTGATTTGATTCTGGCATTTTTAGATCCTCGAATCCGCTTGTAAGGAAAGGTAGTATAATTATGAAAAGATTATTTTACAGGGGGGGCAAGCTAAAGGAATATCGCCGCAGCTTGCACTTTTTTTTAAAAAATCCCTTAACCATATTAGGATTAGCCATAGTTATTTCTTTAATCCTTATTTCTATCTTTGCCCCTTACATAGCTCCTTACCCTGAGCAAGGAAGGGGAATTTCAAGTGTAAAGGATAGATTACTTCCTCCAGGTCGTGAACGCCTTTTTGGGACAGATAATTTAGGAAGGGATATTCTTAGCCGGGTGATATTTGGAAGCAGAGTATCCTTGAAAGCTGCAGTAGTAGTAATTTTGATAGTGGTAGTTATTGGTACACCTTTAGGAGTAATAGCCGGTTATTTTGGAGGAAAGATTGATGAGGTAATAATGAGAATGAGTGATATGGTTTTAGCTTTTCCTTCCCTTCTGTTGGCTATTGCTATAGTAGCTATATTGGGACCCAGTCTCATGAACGCAATGATTGCCCTTTCTGTGCCCTGGTGGCCATGGTACACAAGACTTGCTCGTAGCCAGACAATTTCTCTCAGAGAAAGGCAGTTTGTAGAAGCAGCCAGGGCAGTTGGCGTATCAAATTTCAAGATAATGTTTCGTCATATTCTACCTAACTGTTTAACACCTATCATTGTGGCAGCAACTCTTGATATGGGCTATATTATTTTATCATTAGCTGGCCTGGGTTTTTTAGGATTAGGAAGCCGACCACCAACTCCGGACTGGGGGGTAATGATAGGTAGGGGACGCTCATTTATCCTTAGCCAATGGTGGTATCCTACTTTTCCTGGGATAGCCATTTTTATTACCGTACTGGGCTTTAATCTACTGGGAGATGGACTAGCGGAAGCCCTAAATCCGAAGAGGAGAAAATAAATTTAATCATAATGGACCAGGGGAGGAGGAAAATGAATTGAAGATAAAGATTTGTGCAGCACAGATAGAGATAAAGTCTTTAAATGTAGAGGAGAATTTGAGAAAAGCAACTCTTTTAATTAAAGAGGCGAGGAATAAAAATTGTGATATTATATGCTTTCCTGAGTATTTTTTAACCGGCCTAGTGGGAAAAAAGAATCCTCAATATACTCAAGAAATTCCCGGTGAATATACTGAGGAGTTTAGCAGGTTAGCCAAAGAGAATGGCCTTTATATCGTCATGGTAAGTATAGAAAAGGAGAATAATAACTATTATAATACAAGTGTTCTCATTGATGACTCTGGCAAGATTATAGGCAAGTATAGAAAAATCAATTTATGGGGTGGCGAGAAGACTTATATAAAAGCTGGAGATGAAGTATCAGTATTTGATACTAAATTTGGAAAAATTGGGTTAGAAATTTGCTGGGATCTAGCTTTTCCAGAAGTTACCAAGGAAATTGCTCTAAAGGGAGCTAAAATTGTCTTTTGTTCCTCCTTCTGGCTTTATGAAGACAAATATAGTCTTCTTAACTCAGAAGAGCTAAGAAAAAAGGTCCCTGATGTAGATACAGAAATAAACTTCGTTGATTTCTGCGTTCCAGCAAGAGCAGTAGAAAACGAAATTGTTTTTGTCTATGTAGGTGGCTGCGGTAAGATCGAAGTGGGTAAATCCACTCGTAATCTGATAGGTCATTCTCAAATAGCCATTCCTTTCTATGGCAGAGTGGCATCACTGGAGAACGAAGAAAAATTACTAATCAGAGAAATAGACCTGGATTTATTAGACCTTGCAGAAAGTGTTTATGAAATAAGGAAAGATTCTCTAAAAAAGAACTTACCCCCTCACCCTTTCCTCTCCCCTATGGGGAGAGGATTAAGGTGAGGGGAAAAAGGAAATTCCTATATTATTAAATTATACTAAAAAGGAAAAAGTATAAAATTGAGAGAGATATTATTAGAAGTAAAGGAGTTGGAAACTCACTTTTTTATTTATGAGGGAATAGTTAAGACCTTAAATAAAATTGACTTTACTATTTACAAGAAGGAAACTTTAGGAATTGTGGGAGAGACAGGATGTGGAAAATCGGTAACTGCCCTTTCTATTCTGAGATTGATTCCTTCACCGGGAAAGATTGTAGGTGGAAAAATACTTTTTGAAGGGCAAGACCTTTTAAAGAAAAAAAAGGAGGAGATGAGAAAAATAAGAGGAAGTAAGATTTCTATGATTTTTCAAAATCCTACCTCCTCCCTAAATCCGGTGTTTACCGTGGGAGACCAGCTGACGGCAGTGATTAGAAATCATCAAAAAGTGAGTAAAGAAGAGGCTCAAAAAAGAGCTATTGAAATGTTTAAGCAGGTAGAACTACCTGACCCCGAGAGAACTTTGCAGAAGTATCCCCATGAACTCAGCGGCGGCATGCAGCAAAGAATTATGATTGCGGCAGCTCTTTCTTGTGAACCAAGTTTGTTAATAGCTGATGAACCTACCACTGCTCTGGATGTAACTATTCAGGCTCAAATATTAAATTTAATGGAAGGACTTAAAGAAAAATTAAAAACCTCTATTTTATTGATTACTCATAATCTGGGGATAGTAGCTAAAATATGTGATAGAGTAGCCATAATGTATGCCGGAGAATTCGTGGAAGAAGCTTCTGTAGAGGAGATATTTGAAAATCCCAAACATCCTTATAGCAAAGGACTACTGGGATCTATTCCCAAAACAACACAAAAAGGAGAGTTGAAAATGATCAGGGGAACTGTATGTGATCTGCTGGATCCACCGTCAGGATGTCGATTTCATGCACGTTGTCCTTCTTCTATGGAGATATGCCAAAAAGAGAGACCAGGTCAAGCCAAAATGAAAAAAAACCACTTTGTTTTTTGTCATTTATACAATTCTTGAGTTTATAAGGAATTAAAAAAGAGGAATTTAATGTCCCTACTAGTTAGAGTTAAAAATTTACGTAAATATTTTCCTGTAATTAGGGGTTTCTGGCAGCGAAAAAAAGAGTATGTTAAGGCAGTGGAAGATGTTTCTTTCAGTATTCGGCAAGGAGAAACGGTAGGATTGGTAGGGGAATCAGGATGCGGTAAGACCACTGTAGGAAGAACTATATTAAGACTCATTGCTCCTACAGCTGGTGAGGTATTTTTTAAAAAGAGGAGTCTTTTTGCCTTGGAAGATGAGGAGCTAAGAAAAACGAGAAAAATGATGGGAGTGGTATTTCAAGATCCCTACACTTCTCTAAATCCTCGTATGAACATTCAAAGTATTGTAGGAGAACCTCTAAGGACTCATAGTAATCTAAAAGGTTTGGAGCTTCAAGAAAGAGTGATAGAATTATTAGGGCAAGTTGGATTGAAAGAAGATGCTCTTTATAGATATCCTCATGAATTCAGTGGTGGACAAAGGCAAAGAATAGGTATAGCCAGAGCTCTGGCTATGGACCCAGAATTTATAGTTCTTGATGAACCAACCTCGGCTTTGGATGTTTCTGTCCAGGCGCAAGTTCTCAATTTAATTATTGAGTTACAAAAAAAATTAAATCTAACTTATTTATTTATTTCTCACGATTTGATAGTGGTAAACTATATTGCTGATAGAATTATGGTAATGTATTTAGGCCGTATAGTAGAGATAGGCTCAACAGATAAAATATTTAATCACCCTATACATCCCTATACTAAGGCTTTAATCTCTGTCATCCCCATCCCAGATATCTGTCAACAGCGGAAAGAAATCTTCTTGGAGGGGGATGTTCCTAGTCCTGTAAATGTTCCCTCTGGTTGTAGTTTTCATACCCGATGCCCGGAGGCAAAGGAGGAAGTGTGCAAGAGAGAGATTCCTATCTTAAAAGACCTAGGCCAGGAACATTATGTAGCGTGTCATCTGGCTAAGGTAGAATCCTAAAGTAACAGGAAGTTTTTGAGACAATCCGAGAGATTAATAGCCAGGGGACTACTATTTTCTTGGTTGAACAGAATATTAGACAATCTTTAAACGTTTGCAATAGAGGATATGTTTTGGAAAATGGAAGAATTGTCGTGGAGGGAAAGGGGAAAGAACTCTTAGGCGATGAGCGGATAAAGAAAGCTTATTTAGGGTTATAGGATATGTTGAACTTCTGCTGAAGAAGAAAAGCAAAATTTCTACAAAGGAGGGAGATAAATGGGTAATTTAAAAAAAACCAATCAGAACTTACTTGAAGAAAGAAATAAACATATCCCCCGGGGTGCATTCTATCTTACTCCCCTATTTGTATCTAAAACAAAGGGAGCATTGATTAAAGATGTGGAGGGAAAAGAATATATTGATTTTGGAGGAGGTATCGGCGTTGTAAATGTGGGACATTGTGCTGATGAAGTTGTAGCAGCTATAAAAGATCAAGCTGAAAAGTACATCCATACCTGTTTTATGGTTGTAATGTATGAGCCTTACGTTGCTTTAGCCAAGAGATTAAACGAGATTAGCCCGGGGAATTTTGAAAAGAAGTCTTTATTTTTTAATAGTGGAGCCGAAGGTATAGAGAATGCAATCAAAATAGCAAGATCATATACAAAAAGAGATGCTATAATTTGTTTTGAAGACGCTTTTCACGGTAGAACATTATTTACTTTAAGCCTGACCAGCAAGGTAAAGCCCTACAAATTTGGTTTTGGTCCCTTCTTTGCCGAAATTTATCGGATTCCCTATGCCTACTGTTACCGATGTTCCTTCGGGATGACTTATCCTTCCTGTGAAATTCACTGCGCTGATTACCTGAAAGAGATTTTTCATACCCATGTTTCGGCTGAAAATGTTGCTGCCTTATTGGTTGAGCCTGTTCTGGGAGAAGGAGGATTTGTGGTACCCCCTAAGGAGTTTTTCCCTAAGCTAAAGAAAATTTGTGAGGAAAGTGGGATTGTATTTATTGCTGATGAAATACAAACTGGGTTTGGTAGAACAGGAAAAATGTTTGCCATGGAGCATTTTGATGTTGAACCTGATATTTTGGTAACCGCTAAATCACTGGCTGCAGGTATGCCGTTGAGTGGGGTCACAGGAAGATCTGAGATGATGGACGCCCCTCAGGTAGGGGGACTGGGAGGCACCTTTGGAGG
>Ga0209978_10001339_pt1 | contig 10339 bp, 8 predicted proteins | sample BentaG_FD_182805 | JGI IMG/M metagenome (GOLD analysis project Ga0209978, IMG submission 182805) | Deep subsurface microbial communities from South Atlantic Ocean to uncover new lineages of life (NeLLi) - Benguela_00093 metaG (SPAdes)... | ecosystem: Environmental > Aquatic > Marine > Oceanic >...
AGGGACAATTGCCTCTCAGGTTCACGATACCGGAGTTGCTGGAGCCAGATGGGATGCCCTGTTCTGGGATGAAACACTGCAGAGCAATACCGACATAACCTTTGAGGTGAGAGCATCCGATACTCAATTTGACAAGGGTGATGCCACTCCAGACTGGACTGATTTAGGAGGTGCCAATAGCCCTGTAACTTCAGGACTCCCTTCAGGGAGATACATGCAGTGGCGGGCGACCTTGAGTACTTCAGATACATCCAAAACACCGACCTTACACGAGGTCAGAGTCTATCACTATTAAAGGGGAGGAAAACAACCTTGGGATTATTTTGCTGGCGGTTGCAATACGAAGTAGCAAAGGTTGAGACGCATGTTATCTAGCAAACTAGCTAAGTATGGAACTAGACTAGCGCTAGCCTTAATCATAGGGTTAGCCGTAGTTGGCTCCTTGTCCATCCCAGTACAGGCTCAAGAGCCTATAGACCTGGTACTTGGTGGCGAAGGAGCTACCAGCTGGAACATAGACAAAATTAAGCCCGGTGATAGTGGCACCAAAACGGTTGAGCTACACAATGCCGGCTACCGGGATGGCTTCGTTACCATCTGGATAAGTGATATTGAACAGGTAGACCATGGTGGAGATGGTGCCCTACTTGATGACTGTTTGCTCTTCAATCTTTCACACGAGCGGTTAAGCACCAACATAGCTTTTCCGGCTACAATTCACGAACTTCCCCAAAGTGCACCTGATTCAAATTATATTAAGATAAACCCACTTTATGCTGGTGAAACCCTCACTCTGGTTTGGGAATGGGAATTCCCTGAAACGGGAGAACCTCAAAACGATGCCCAAGGGGATAGCCTCTCGTTCACCATAAACTACATGCTTGAGGAATTGCCTGCTGATGCTGGCGAAGGGGAGGATGGTGAATACCATAGTGGAGACGATGATGGTGAATACCATAGTGGAGACGATGACAGAGATGGGGGTCAGGATGGTGGTAGTCCCCCGGAACCTCAGACTCTACTACTACGGGTGGATATGTGGGGTAAGGTTACCTCAGGCCAGATAACCGAGCAGGGAATTCTAATGGAAACTATAGAGGCTGTCTCTCCAAACGGAGCGCTGGTCCTATTACTTCCACAGGGAACAAGGGTGCTAGGTAGCGCGGGTAATCCACTCGACCTCATTGAGGTTAGGCGTGTGACACCACCACAACCTCCGCTTAGCAAACTCATAATCGGACCGGGTTACGACCTCCAGCCTTTCTGCACATTCGACCCGCCAATAAAGCTCATATTACATTATCAGCCACAGGGGCTGAGCGATGGTATTGATGACAAGGATTTGGTCATCGCCTACTGGTACCAGAGTTCACAGGAGTGGGCAATATTGCCTAGCCTAGTAGACACCGTAGCTGAGACAGTGACTGCGCAATTGAGTCACTCCAGCATGTTCGCCATGCTGGCAACAGCTCCACCGGTCACCCTAATTCGACCCCAAGAACCAACCATGCCCCCAGTTCCAGAGACGACACCTCCCGCAGCCTTGGGCAGCGGTGGCTGGCTTGGGATAGGAGTAGGCATTGCTCTCCTCTTCGGTCTCATTGTCTGGCTAATAATACGGCGCCATAAACGGCAAGCTGCGACCTAAGTAGCATTGCCAGCTTGTATTGGAACCACGTTAAGAAAACTACACCTGCTCGCCCCGAGTTTCTTTGGCCCAAGGTATGCGCGAATTCAGAATAAAGTTCAGCGCGTTGGTTGAGTTACTAGTGGAGACTACCTACAACCGTAAGTAGCGGCTGGTTCTGGCTTATTGTGTTAGACCATCTTGCTGATGGCCATTAAACAATTGGGCGGAATGTTGGTCTCCCAATACCTTTGACGGGCTATTCCCACCGACATGCAGCTTGTCATATAATTAACTCAGAGCTACAAAATGAACATGCGAATTGTGATACTCATCTTGATAGGCTTACTTGTGACAGCTGTAGCAGCTAGTGCCGGGTGCGTGGGACAGGCCGGGCCTTCCGTCACGCCAAAGCCAGCACCAACCGAGTCCCGGATACCGAAACCAGAATCTTTCGTGCCAGACGCTGACACTGTCGTAATAGGGCGGGTGGTGGAAGGACTGCCCCCTATACAGGAAGGACAGAATATCTACCGAGACTGGGTTGTTGAGGTGGAAAGCTATGTTGTAAACCCACTCCCCGATGCTAGCCTCAAGGTGCGAATCCTTGAGCAGTCAGGTAAGATGCCTGTCAAAGGGGTGCATCTCCGAGAAGGTGAACAGTTACTTCTCTTCCTGAAGACACAGGATGACCACTTTACCCTCCTTGGAGGTCTGATGGGAGCCAAGTATGTCATAGAGGATGACAAGCTTCGGTTCAGCATGTACGCCTTCTCCCCTTGGGAACCATTAGACGAGACTATTGCCAGAGTCAAAGCGGTAGCGAAGACTTGGGCTGGCGAAGAACTTACTGAGGAGCGCAGGGCAGAGGTTATAGGAATAGCATTAGATGACCCCGGAATAAAGGACTACCTCACAGGAAAGGACTACGAGATAGGTTCCGTAGCACCTTACCGTGGCGAGATTGTAACTGGTGAAATACGGTACCTGGTTTCTATATCAATTCCACAACGACATCAGCCGGAGCTAGAGTTAGCGGTGGTGGTCAACGTAACCCTATGTAGGGTCGATGAAACATTCGTCAATCTTTATGCCACAGAACTCTCCGAGAAAGAAAGGAACCAGGTGTTGCAGATAGCCCTTGCTGACCGGACAGTTCAAGAGTTAATAGGTGACCGGGGTTACAAGGTGGCTAATATAAACAAGGGCAGCTGCCAGGAGACACGAGACGGAAAGACATCCTTCTACATCTTTCCCAAGGTGGAGCTCTGGCTTCAACCCACTCTCTCAGAAAACCTAGAAGTATACGTAAACCTCGGCCAGAAAAAGGTGGTCAAAATATTCACTGAATCGCACCTCTCGCCCACGCCCTTGGAAAGTACAGCATCAGACCGTGACTTCACGCTGACCTTGCGTATTCTCAAGACAGACTACCGGGTAGGCGAAATTACTGAAGCTATCCTGACCCTCAGCTATACTGGAGACCAGCCAGTGGAATTGACTTCGCCTGGCGGGCAGTACTTTGACCTACTTATCAGAGATGGTCAGGGGAATATTGTCTATCACTGGGAAAGGCAGAAGTATGGCCCCCCTCCGCCTTTGCTCCCCACGGTTAGGGAAACAATAGCACCCGACCAGTCCATCACCAGGCACCTAGAATTTACCATACCGCAAGCGGGCACGTTCTATATCAGGGGCAGGAATTTCGGGGGCTGGGACTATGGCCAAGTTCTGGCAGCATACCCCGATGGAAGTGGGTACGGCCTATATATTGAGACCCCGTTTGTTCTCATCACTGCCTGCTGACCCCACCCCGATGGGAATTGCACAATCGTCCATAATGTACAGTCAAAGTAACTTCAAACATCACTTCCCATTAGGGTTCATCGCACTACGAGACTAGTCCCCTTTTCGGTCCTCCTCTGGTTTCTTGGAAGAAGCTTGCACGGACCCGCTGGCTGATATAAGATGAGCATGGGCTATGATGCAGGTTGGCATAGTCAAGTTAGGGATGAGGAGGTTTCTTAATGCAGATACGGCCGCCATTCATAGTCTCCTACAGCATCACCACAAAGTGCAATCTAAAGTGCAAGCACTGCTATAGTGAGTCGGTTGACCAGGCGGCTCCTGACGAGCTGTCGACCGGGGAGGCATTTCGGCTCATGGATGATTTGTCGAAGTGGGGGATAGGCCTTCTGGTTATTGATGGAGGAGAACCCTTGTGCCGCGAGGACATGCTAGATGTCGTGAAATACGCCTCCTCAAAAGGCATAAGAACCACTATTGGCAGCAACGGCACTCTCATTGATGAAGTGATGGCAAGAAAGATGCTGGATGCAGGTGTCAAGTCAGTTGCTATATCCATTGACGGAGCTGATGCTCGAACCCATGATCCCTTTAGGGGTGTGACTAGTACCTTTGAGCAGACCCTTAAGGGCGTAGAGGCATGCAGGAATGCTGGTCTACCTTTTCAGTTCAACACGGTCATCAGGAAGGAAACCGTACCGCAACTGGAGGATATTCTCCATCTGGCGGTGGACAGGGGCGCCAATGCAGCCGAGTTTTTTGACCTGGTAGCGGCGGGGAGGGCTAGGCGAGAGTGCAGGGAAGAGGTCTTAAGCCTTGGTGAGAGGAAGCAAGCAATGGAGTGGCTCGCCGAGTCTCAGGAGAATTGCCCCATCGTGATACGGGTTCCTGCCTGCCCCATGTATCCTCTTCTCCTGCAAGAAAGACACATTCAGCCCAAGCATTTCCCCGCCGAGATGCTGCAAAGGGTTCCTTATTATGGCCGGGGCTGCGCAGCAGGTATGCCCATGGGCTATGTAATGGTTCAATCTAATGGGGATGTGAATCCGTGCATGTTGCTCCAAGTCAAACTGGGCAATATCAGGGAGCAGAGCATAATACCTATTTGGGAAAATTCGTCCATATTAGCCCAGCTGCGGCAGAGAGAATTGCTCAAGGGCGAATGTGGGGACTGCCCCCACAAGGTTACCTGTTCTGGGTGCCGGGGCAGGGCCTACGAGGAAACCGGTGATATGATGGCTGCTGTGATTAAACCTTCTGCAATTGAAGTAGAGCAGATAGGCAGTTGAATTATCATAAATATGGAGGTATTATAAATGCCTAAGCGCAGAGATGTAACACTCGAGGAATTGGCTAGTATTATCAATCTCCGGGAAAGAAACGCCAGCTGGTTGAAAATCGAACATATTACAGGGGTTCCCCGGCAAATTGCAAAGCGAGCATATATGGACCAGCAGCTTAAGCTATCGAGGGAGGAACTTAAAGCGGCTCGACAAACTGTGGCTGCTGAGGAATTCCGCAAGCACATGGACTATCTCATCAAACTAGCGCAATCATTAGTCTCTGGTCTTGACGTACCATCATTTAGTGACAAGAGAAATGCTGATGATGTTCTCCTCCACCTTTGGCAGAGTGATATTCTCGGAGAATACGGGTCTAGACCAGCTTACAGACCGCCCACAGAGCGAGAAATCGACCGTACCCGCTATAGAAACGAGATGCTATTGGAGTCCCTTCAAAACCATACGCATGAAAAAGTAGATTGGAAAAACCTGAGTAAATGGAAGGACGCTTGGAATGCATGCCGTGAGTATCGTCTTGAACTGAGAGATGAAGGTAAAGGAATATTAGAAAATTCCCTTAAAGAAAAGCCAGAGTTAAGAGAGGGTATATTCAAAGGAAGCGAGGGAAAACATATAAAAGAACGGATAGTGGATGGAATAGTTAACACTATATGGCAAGGAATACTGATCGGGGAACTAGATGAAGTGATTGATGAGCTAGATAAATTTGAGAAACTAGATGAAGATTACAAAGTAGACCAAATACTTGATAGCCTATATCAAGAAATTGCTTCTAGTATACAGGCTGTATCGGGGAGTGATGGGATAACTGAGATTCTATTTGGGAAGACTAAGCCCATGTCAGTACCTATATTTGCTCAAGCCGACAGAGCTAAAGAGTTAGTTGAAATATCCCTTTTTATATGTAATACCTTGTGCCGTGGTAAGAATGTTAAATTATTACTCAAAAAGTTTAGAATAATGAAAGAAGTAACTAAATATTTGGAGGAAAATTTAGACGAAATAATTCTCCGCCCTATGATACTTAACAGCCCAAAGTGTAAACTGTGTCCTGCATGATTGGCACAAAAAACTATATTCCAATAAACTGAAGAAAGGAGAGTAAAATGAAAGGGAGCATCAGACAAAGAAGTAAGGCTAAGGGTTCTTGGGAAATCTGCATCGATATCGGTAAGGATCCAGCCACAGGCAAGCGATTGAGGCACTTTGAGAGTGTTAAGGGCACTAAAAAGGATGCACAAAGGCGGCTGCATGAGTTATTACATACGCTTGAGCAGGGCAGCTACATTAAACCTAACCGACTCACGGTTGCTCAATTCCTTGAGGAGTGGCTCGGGGACTATGTCAGAACAAATACCGCACCTAGAACATGTGAACGATATGAGGAAATCGTGAGGGTTCACCTTATCCCAGCCCTTGGTTCGTTTCCGCTGTTAGCCTTACAACCACACCATATTCAGAAATACTATGCCCAAGCCCTAGAGACAGGCCGCCGAGATGGCAAGGGGGGCTTATCCGCATTGACGGTCCATAAGCATCACAGGATCCTTTATGAAAGCCTGAGGTATGGGGTAAGGCAAGGTATCCTGATCCGCAATCCGGCCGAGGCCGTTACCCCGCCCCATGGACAGAGCAAGAAACCAGCTATGGTGGGGGCAAACCGTGTGCAGCTAATCCTGGAGGCTGCCAAAGAAACGCCATACTATGCTCTCTTCTTTACCAAAGCCTACACCGGGCTGCGTCGAGGTGAGCTGCTCGGGTTAAGGTGGGGCGATGTTGACCTGGAGAAGTCAACGCTGTCGGTGGTACAGACACTACAACAGCTTCGTAATGGAGAATATATCTTCAGAGAGCCGAAGAGCAAGCGCGGCCGGCGCCAGATAGCATTATCACCTTCACTGGCGGTTCTGCTCTGGGAACACCGGCTGAAACAGGAGCATACCCGGAAATTGCTTGGGAAGCCACTGGCACCCACGGACCTAGTATTCGCCCAGCCTGATGGCAAGCCACTCAGGCCCAATACTGTTAGCAGGGCTTTACAGGAAATCGCTCGATCCATTGGACTAAGGGGGGTGCGACTTCATGACCTGCGCCACGCTCACGCCACAATCCTGCTACAGCAAGGGGTTCATCCCAAGATTGTCCAGGAGCGCCTGGGCCACAGCACCGTAGCCACAACCCTGGATATCTATTCCCATGTCGTGCCTGGCTTACAAGAGGCAGCGGCGCGACGGTTTGAGGAAGGTTTGGAGAGTGCTCTAACTGAGGCCCAGGTCGCTGAGGTTCTTGAGAAAAATGTCGGCAGAATGTCGGCAAAATTGCCTTAGGGGGAGGTTTTGGGGTAAAATCTGAAGCTAGGAGAGGTGTCCGAGTGGTTTATGGTGCCGCTCTCGAAAAGCGGTCTCTGCGTTTAGTGGAGCGTGGGTTCGAATCCCACCCTCTCCGCCAGAAAAGGAAAATATTAATGGATAAAAAAGTTGAAAATTACATAGAGAAACAAAAATCACCGCAGAGAGAAATTTGTCAGAAACTAAGGAAGATTATTCTGAAGACTTTTCCTAACATCAAGGAAGAGATGAAGTTAGGTGTGCCCTGGTATGAAGGGAAATATTATATTGTTACACTCAAAGACCATGTTAATTTAGGTTTTTCATTAAAGGGTTTATCAAAGGAAGAGACGGAGCTTTTTGAAGGTGGTGGGAAAACGATGAAACATATTAAAATTTCTTCTTTGAATGAGATTGATGAAACAAAGATTGTGAAATTGTTGAAAGTTGTGAAAGATAAATAATTTTATACAGCGTGGAGAGGTGCTGGAGTGGCCTATCAGGCGCGCCTGGAGAGCGCGTGTCGGGTTTCCCGACCGTGGGTTCGAATCCCACCCTCTCCGCCACTCTCTTGGTGCTCTATTTTCTTTAGTGCCTCAAAGATTAAGCCTTGTCTCCCCTCTTAGCCAAGAGCCCTAATTTAGCTTGTCACCAAATGCTCTAGGCAGCTTTTTTACTCTGAATTAAGCAATATGCTCTCGTGAGAGGCAGTTATCCCCTTTTCTTCTCCAGCCCCTTTTCCTTAACAAATGCCTTTGTGCGCTTGCTTATCTCGTCAGCCTTTGCAAGCAGCAAGACGAAGGTACCTATGAGGACAAGGCCAATACCAAGCCCAATAGGCCCCGACCAGAATAGTATTAAGAACAGAGTGTCAGCCATTTTTCCTCCTTTCATTGAACACTAACGTTTGTTCCCACATTGTATAGGTGGGTTTACAGTGAAGTCAAGAGAGGGGTGTACCATCAAAAACCCATTTCATAACACGCTAAATTTAGGCGGTTGAACAATGTTACTGTCCGCCGTATTCAAAAAGTAACTGTTCATTGCTTCCTCTCACTTATCGTTGTCCAAGCACAAGCTTTGCATAGCGCTATGAGTAATCAAGGGTTTTCTATTAGACAATGTGTTCATGCTATTGCATAAGACTAAGGAACAAGAGAATTAGCCATCTTGTCTCTGATTAGCTTTTGCAGCTTCCTCATCCAGTGTTGGCATTGTTTCTTTTCTCCTTGCTTCGTCTCCTTCCCTCCTCATTGCAATTAACTGGGGTTGGGTAAGAACCTCCAATATTCTCTTGGCGGGTACTACAATGGCGATGCCTATATTGACGGCTTCTTTAGAAGCCACATCCTCAATATCGTTTCGGCTCTCCGGCGGTATGTCCCAGTGACCATGCATTAGCCCTAAAAGGTAGATTGAGCCAAGTCCCATTGGCACAGTTTCGCGGACAAACGCAGGAGAACCACTTATGCCACCTATTGACCTAGCCTCAATTAGATAGGCTTCGATGTTCCCTATAGTTGTAGGCACGGATTCATCTGGCATCATGGCGATATTGCCCATGCGGACTATGGGAAGGTTTCGTTTTGACCCACTCAACTTAGCAAATAACCCTGTTATGAACACCTCATCGCCTGTGCCAATAGCTTTTGCCCGTATGATATCGTCTGTAAGAAACATACTGGTTGGTAGCATTTTAAATTCTGGTGATATCTCTTGAGGTGGAGCGAAGGGAATAACGGCTACATCTATAGACTCGTCAGTGGCGTGATACCACCATCTCGTTCCTTCAGCCACTACAATTACTGATTCCCCACTCTTAGTATTGATTCTGACCATAAATTTCTTACCTTCAATATGAGTGACTACGTGCTTAGCTGTCACTAGGTATACGTAATTCCAGCCTTCAATACTCTCTGACTTAACCCCTACAAAAAAGGCAGTTCCTCCGAATCTAAAACCTTCCTGAGCATTTGGCAATGTTATGGGTAGACCAATGAACACAACACATTGTCTGACTTCATCAGGTACACGCATATCGATATCCTCCCTTGGGCTGAGATAATATTGTATAGTATTTCCCAGTCTCCTATCGATGAGTTTATCGTTATGCATACCACTTGTCAACGGACTTTCACCCTTTCAATGAAATTAAGAGTTTCGCAACAAGCTCTACATTGTCTTCAATTTGCCTCTATGCTAGAATTGCCTTGAAAATGGCTAATAAGAACATTAAATACTGGGTAGGCTTTAGCCTTATCCCAGGCATTGGGCGAGTCAAGTTAACCCAGCTGGAGAATTACTTCGGCAGTCTGGAAGATGCCTGGCAAGCAGCCTCAACCGAGCTAAAGCACTCAGGGTTAGACAGAAGCTCAATAAATGCCATCACCTCCTGGCGAGCCAAGGTTTCTCTGGAAGCCGAGATGGAAAAACTAAGCCGCTACGGCGTAAAGGTGCTCACCTGGCACGACCCAGATTATCCATCCCGACTTAAAGAAATATATGATTACCCCCCGGTGCTTTATGTCAGGGGTTCCTTGCTTCCTGAGGATGAATGGTGCTTGGCAGTGGTGGGGACTCGGCGGGCAACTGTTTATGGGAGGCAGGTAACCGAGGAAATGGTCGCTGACCTGGCTCAGAGCAGAATTACTATTGTCAGTGGTCTGGCTAAAGGGATTGATTCTATAGCTCACCAAAGTGCCTTAGACACTGGCGGCCGGAGTATTGCCGTATTCGCCTGTGGACTTGATATTGTCTACCCAGCGGAGAACGCTAACCTAGCTCGCCGAATTATGCAGCAGGGAGCCCTGATAAGTGAGTATCCTCTGGGTACCAGACCTAAGGCGGAAAACTTCCCCCGGCGCAATCGCATCATGAGTGGACTGAGCCTGGGGGTTCTAATTGTTGAAGCTGGAGAGACCAGTGGGGCAATGATTACCGCTCACCTAGCACTGGAGCAAAATAGAGAGGTGTTTGCTATCCCGGGTAGTATCTTATCGCCAGCCAGTAGAGGGACCAATCACCTTATCCAAGAAGGAGCCAAGCTAGTTAGCGACTACACTGATATTTTAGAGGAACTAAACCTGACGGCGGTAGCCCACCAGATAGAACTGAAAGAGGTCATACCATCTTCTGACACCGAGGCTTTATTACTAAAACAATTATCGGCCGAACCGACTCATATTGATGAAGTCTGCCGCTCAAGTGGTCTGTCCACATCAACGGTCAGCAGCACCCTGACGATGATGGAGCTTAAAGGCCTGGTGACACAAGTG
>Ga0209978_10001342_pt1 | contig 10336 bp, 8 predicted proteins | sample BentaG_FD_182805 | JGI IMG/M metagenome (GOLD analysis project Ga0209978, IMG submission 182805) | Deep subsurface microbial communities from South Atlantic Ocean to uncover new lineages of life (NeLLi) - Benguela_00093 metaG (SPAdes)... | ecosystem: Environmental > Aquatic > Marine > Oceanic >...
AGGATGGCTTATGGCTACCGGAACATGGCTAACTTCCGGCTGAGGATATTGGTAACTAATTCCAAAGGAGCAGGGTCATAATTTTCACACTTATTGACGTAGAACCAGTCAATTCGACCTATTGACATTTCTGAGGATATAATATAGACTGTTGCCAATTCCACTAAGGGGGGTGAGAGATAATGGGAGAAAGGTATGTTATCGATGTCGATGTTGGTGGCACGTTTACGGATGGGCTATTCTCTGATTTCAAAAGCATTACGAGCGTCAAAGTTGATACAACCCCTCACGACCTTACTATTTGTTTCCTTTCTTGCTTGGAAGAGGGAGCTAAGAAATTAGGTTTTGCTGATGTTAGAGAGCTTCTAGATCATACTGATATTATCAGATGGTCAACAACAATAGCTTCTAATACCCTTGCTCAAAGGACGGGCTCTAAGCTCGGGTTGCTTGTCTCTAAAGGGCATAAAAGCGACCTCTATATTTCGGCTGAAGTTAGCCCAGCTGTCGGTTACTTAGTTCACGCTAGTACCATTATAGAATTGAGTGAAGATTTACCTGAGGAAGAAATACTCACAGCCTTAAGGAGCCTGCTGACGAGCGGGGTTCGAAGGGTAGTAGTAGGTTTAGGAGGATCGTTCTATGAGCCTGGGGGTGAAGCAAAGGTTAAATCTATCCTGAGCCAGCAGTATCCAGATCACTATCTGGGATATGTGCCTGTTCTGCTGGGGAGTGACATCTGCAAGCACCCCGATGACGCAACCAGAGCTCACGCGGCATTGCTCAATGCTTATGTTCATAGTTCCCTGGCAACATCTTTGTTCAAAGCCGACGATGAATTACGAAACCGGGGGTATGATAAGTTTCTGCTTGTAGGGCAGCTAAGCGGCGGAGCTGTTTCGGCATATAAGGTCAGGGCTTTGGATACTGTTGAGTCCGGACCCGTGCTGGGGATATTCGGAGGTGCATACTTCGCTAAGACTTACGGCCTAAAGGGCGTTATGTCGATGGATATCGGGGGAACAACGACTAAAATCGGGGTTATTAAAGATGGCGAGCCAATTACGGAAGAAGAGCCGTCGATCTTTGGTATTTCGCTTAAAGTCCCCCTTATCGTGCCTGTGTCCCTCGCCTTGGGAGGTGGCACGGTAGCAAAAGTCGAAGATAGAACGGTCGTCATCGGGCCTGAGAGCATGGGTGCTTACCCAGGGCCTTCATGTTACAATCTCGGGGGCACAGAACCAACCTTAACCGACGCTGCCCTGCTTTTGGGCTATATAAACCCAAACTACTACAGTGGTGGTGCCAGGCTTCTTGACGTTAGTAAAGCTAAGCGAGCTATTGAAGAAAAGGTTGCGACCCCGATGGGCATAACTGCTGGGGAAGCGGCAGACATGATTATGGAAAAGGCTTCAGATACAGTCGTTGAGTATGTCAGAAACAGGTTGCAGGAGGTAAAACTTGCCCCCGGCGAGTGCAGTTTATTTGCTTTCGGCGGCAACGGCCCTCTACTTGCCCCTATGATAGCGGATAGAGCAGGTATAAAAGAGGTGTATGTTTTTTCCACGGGCGCTGTTTTCAGCAGCTTCGGCTCTCATAGAATGGATGTGATGCATGTCTATGAATACGCATTATTATCGCCTCTGTTGCCTAAGGTGGATCACCTAACCTTTAACAAAGTGGTGAGCGATATGCGGGAGGAGGCCTTGAGAGACATGGCAGGCGAGGGGTTAGAAGCTGAGAAAATATCATTGGCATTAGAGTTAGAGCTAAATGATGGGAAAAACCCACTTATTGCTGTAAGTCATCCTTTCTTCTTACTTAAGGATGAGAATGATACCGAGGCCATTTTTGCCTCTTACGACAAAGTTGCCCCAAGTTTCTACAACCGGAAAAGCGTGATTATCAACATAGTTCGGCTTAAGGCGACATACCCAACCGACAAGTATACCCCTCCAGTTCATCCGTTCGATAAAACCGCTCCAAAGGGCGCCTTCAAGGAAAAGAGAATGGTTCGGTGGCTCCAGGGGCCAACTATGACCGACACTTATGAGTGGGATTTGCTAAGCTGTGGCAACGTTATCGCTGGCCCTGCAGTGATAGAGGGCAAGGATACCACATATGTGATACCGGATGGATGGAGACTGGAAATTGATAAGTATCTAAATGGAGTACTAAGGAGGGTATCATAATGGGACGTAAGGTAAGAGTCACTCCATATTTGGATTTGGACGTAGACGAAGAGATGTGGTATTGCGCCGACTGTGCTCACAAAATCATATCAGCCAGGGAGAATTATAAGAAGGGGTGCTTAGTCTATGAGAGGGATCCAAGGGAAATTCACCGACCATTGATAGAGGCTGAATTCCACTTCGGTTTCGACCCAAATTGGGTGAAAATCATAGAGTTTTGTTGCCCCGCGTGTGGTGTGCAACTGGAAACGGAGTACCTTCCCCCGGGTCATCCGATAACCTATGACATTGAGATAGACATCGACTCATTAAAAGAAAGGCTCGACAAGGGTGAATATCAGATAACAAAGGAGGGAAGATTATTATGGGTCAAGTGAATTCGATAGACATAGATGTCGGTGGCACATTTACCGATGGTGTTCTCAAATATGCTGATAAGCAGGTTATGGTAAAGGTGCCAACAACGACCTATGATCTTGCTGTCTGCTTCCTAAATGTTATCGAGGCGGGAGCTAAAGAGCTTGGGGTCGAAACTGGTGAGTTGGTTAAGAGCACGGATGCTCTCAGGTACTCGACGACAATAGCCATGAACAGGTTAATTGAGCGAAGTGGTCCGCGTTTGGGGCTGATCACCACTGAGGGTTTTGAGGATGCCATTTTTATCGGCAGAGGCGCACAATGGATTGATGGCAAAAAACCAACGGAGAGAAAAAACATACCGCTACAAAGAAAGCCTGAGCCTTTAATTACCAGGGATTTGGTGGTAGGTATTAAGGAGAGGATTGATTCCAATGGAACCGTAATCCGCCCTTTGGATGAGGACGATGTAAGGGCGAAGGTTCATTACCTTGTGGCCAAAGGGGTGAGGGGCTTCGTTGTTGGCCTGCTTTCCTCCTTTATGAATCCAAGCCATGAAATAAGGGTAAAGGAGATAATTCGAGAGGAATACAAAGATTACCACCTGGGCCTACTACCTGTTGTCCTCTCCAGCAAGGTGTCAACGAAGCTTGGCGAGTACTGGCGAACTATGGCGGCAATCCTTGATACTTATCTCCGCGGCGCAATGCAAATAGAGCTTTCAACTATGTGGGATAGGTTAAGGGAACACGACTACTCAGGACCATTTATGATGATTCATAATACTGGAGGCATGGCCGAGGTATTTAAAACCTCAGCGAGTAAGACCTATAATGGAGGACCTATCGCTGGTCTCATCGGAACTCATGACATCGGTATCCAGCTTGGTTATAAAAATGTGGTGGCCTCAGACGTAGGGGGTACCAGCTTTGATGTCGGGCTTGTGGTTGAGCAAACTGTTCGTAGCTATGACTTCAGGCCGGTGATAGACACCTGGATGGTCAGCTTACCGATGCTAAGGACAATTTCAGTCGGGGCTGGCGGTGGCTCGATAGCTTGGTTCAATAGGCTCTTAGGCAAGCTTGAAGTCGGTCCCAGAAGTGCCGGAGCAATGCCTGGACCTGTATGCTATGATCTCGGAGGCACAGAACCCACCGTAACCGATGCTGATGTCGTTTTAGGTTACATTGATCCAGAATTTTATTATGGCGGAAAGATGTTGCTGAACAAAGATAAAGCGGAGAAGGCTATTAAAGAAAAGATAGCCGCTCCTCTTGGCTTGGATACTGTGGAGGCAGCAGCTGAAATTAAGAAAGTTATCGATGGCAACATGAGCGCTGCCATCTCCAAAGAAGTTTTCTTAAGCGGGTTTGACCCCGCGGAATTTGTATTGTTCAGCTTCGGCGGAGGTGGCCCTACCCACTGCACAGGATACCATGGCTATATACCCAGAATCATCATCTTCCCCTTTTCCCCTGTTTTCTGTGCCTTAGGCTCCTCAACAATGGATATTGTGCATATTTATGAACGATCAAAACGAATGGCTTTTTTGGAATTTGCCACCAAGCGACTAACTACAGATTATGAGGGGTTTAATAGTGTAGTGGCTGGCTTAATGGAGGAAGCAAAGCGTGATCTTGTGGCTGAAAACATTCCGCTGGAAAACGCTGTCTACAGCCTTGAGTTGGATATGAAGTATGGTGGTCAATACCAGGAGAAGCGGGTATTGTCGCCGAAGCTGTTCATTAATAGCGAAGAGGACGTTAAAGCAATCGCCGATGAGTGCGATGCCGAGTTTGCTGCAGCCTTCAGCCCGTTAATTGTGTATCCGGAAGGCGGGGTCTTTATCGAAACTTTTGCCCTCAAAGCTACAGTGCCAAGTCCTAAGCCACCATTACCGATCTACGAACTTGAAAGCCCAGACTCGAGTAAAGCCGTGAAGGGGAGGAGAGAGGCTTACTGGGAGAAAGGGTTTATGATGACTGACGTCTATGACTATGGGCTATTGAAGCCGGGCAACATCGTTGACGCTCCAGCGATCCTAGAATCTCCGTATACTACTGTTGTCCTCCCGCCGGGGTATACCCTTAAGGTTGATGAACATAACTTTGGCATAATAGAAAGGAAGGAGGGATAAAATCATGCCGATACTCGCTACCGAAGAAAAGCTGGACATGTTGAAGGTAGCTCCAGCGACCGATTATGAGTTGGAATGCGTAGGCAAACTGAAGCCGAGAGATTATGAGGTTTACCTTGAGTGGTCAAACAATGTTCTTGATGAGGCCATGGAGATCTTTACCAGGTCAGGCCGAGCCATGATGCTGATTTCGGGAGACTGTATAGTTTCCCTTTTATCGGCACAGGGGGATGTAGCAAATGCATCCTGTGGCTCCTATCTTCATCAGGTAATCCAGCCGATAATAACGAAGTATATCTTAAAATATTATCAGGAGAATCCTGGCATAAAGGAAGGCGATATCTGGTTTAGTAACGACGCTCTTTATGGCGGGATACATAATCCTGATGAGGTAGCCCTCATGCCGATTTTCTACGAAGGGGAGCTCATCGCCTGGGCTGGTGCATTAGTTCACACCACGGAGACCGGTGCCTGCGAGCCGGGAGGTATGCCCGTCACTTCCAAGTCACGTTTTGAGGAAGGCATGAACTTTCCCCCAATAAAGATTGGCGAAAACTTTAGACTGCGTGATGACTTGATGGAGGTCATAGTCAATGCTTATGGGATGAGGCATCCTCGTATGCTGTCCATAGATATTAGAGCTAGAGGCGCCGCCATTGATAGAGTTCGGACTAGACTACAACGTCTGGCCAAGGAAAAGGGGAAGGATTTCGTTGTCGGCTTGATCCGAAAGATGCTGATGGTTGCCGAAGAAGGAGCTCGAAGAAAGATTATGTCTTGGCCCGATGGCAAATATCGTAGCGTGCACTTCGGTGACGCTGTCGGTTTTCAGGAAGGTTTAGTCAGGTCCTGCTACATGACGTTAACTAAGAAGGGTGATAAGCTTACCTTTGACTGGACCGGTTCATCACCAGAAACTCCGCTATCATATAACTCCCACTCTCAATCCACGATTGGTCATGCCTCTAATTTTATGTATGAGTATATATTTCATGACCTGCCTATCGGTAACGCCACCTTTCAGCCTATAGATTGGGTCTTTCCACCGAACTCATGCATAAACCCGAGTGAGAGGGCGGCAACAAGCTGCTCAGTTATGATTGCTACCGGAACTATGAGCGCTATGCATAATGTGTTCGGAAAGATGATATATTGCACTGATGAGATGTGGATGCAAGCTGGCGCCTCCAATGCTAACGCAGGAAACGCGTTAGTATTAGCTGGTCTGAGCCAATGGGGCGCGCCTTTTGCCGACATGTTTGCCTACCAGATAAACTCTGAAGGGCAAGGTGGCCTACCACAATGGGATGGTGGCAATGCTTTTGGCTTTCCGTGGTGCATTTTCGGCAGATGCCCTGAGATAGAATACCACGAGGTTGAATATCCGCTACTTATCCTTTCCTCTCAGCATTGGAAGGATTCCTGTGGTTTTGGCAAATTCAGAGGCGGTTCTGGCACAGCTCAAATTTGGGTTGCCTACCATGTACCAATGGTATTCTTTATGAGCATTGCTGACAACGTGAGACTTCCAACGGCCCAGCCTCTTTTCGGAGGCTACGCTCCCTGTGCTGTTGTTGGAATATCCGTTAGAAATGCTGACATTTTGGAAAAACTGGCCCGGGGTGATAAGGATCTTGTCTTTGACTTCCAGTCATTTCTGGCTAATAAGCCGGTAAAGGGTGACTGGACTAACGAGTTCTATGCTCGCACGACTACCGCATTTAACAAAGGTGACATAATAACCATAGCCTTCTCCACAGGCGGTGCTGGTTTTGGGGACCCGCTACAAAGGAACCCTGAATTGGTTATGAATGACTTGAGAGACCAACTGATTTCAGACTGGGTGTCCAGCAACGTTTATAAAGTGGTCTATGACCCGGCGAGGCTCAGGGTAGATTATGAAAAGACCGATGAACTGCGGCGGCAGGAAAGGGAAGAACGGAAAAAGCGAGGAAGACCCTATGCCGAGTTTGAAAAGGAATGGTCACTGAAGAAGCCGCCTGAGGAGATCTTAGGGTTCTACGGGTCCTGGCCCGATGCGAAGGTTGTTACACCAATATTCAGGCCATAGAAGTTCCGCCAGAGGAGGGATATGCCGCGTAACAAACTGTGTAACAACTTCGATGAAGCAGTGGCGGATATCCGTGACGGCGCCGTCATTATGGTCGGAGGTTTTGGAGTAGCTGGGGATACGCCTCAAAATCTCATATTGGCTTTGCGGAACCACGGCGCAAGGAACCTCACCATTATAACGAATTCCGCTGGCACTGGTGGTAAGCTGGCAGCAAAGTGGTGGGGGATGCCTTATTTCGCAGATCCTAATTTGCTGGCGGAAAATCGTCAGGTTAAGAAACTAATTTGTTCCATTTCGTTCCCTGATACCGCTTTCGAGAAGGCCATTCTGGCTGGGGAAGTGGGGGTAGAATGGGTTCCTCAAGGGACACTTGCTGAAAGGATTCGAGCTGGAGGATTTGGAATCGGAGGCTTTTACACTCCAACCGGCGTGGGGACATTGGTTGAGGAAGGCAAGGAGAAGAGAATCATTAATGGCAAAGAGTACCTTTTAGAGCTGCCTCTTAGGGGAGATTATGCTTTAATTAAGGCCTATAAAGCTGATAAATATGGTAACTTGGTTTATCGAGGAAACACCAGGAGTTTTAACGCAGTAATGGCACCAGCAGCAAAGGTTACAATTGCTGAGGTTGACGAGATTGTTGAGGTAGGAGAATTGGAGGCTGAGGCCATTGATACACCTGAGGTATTTGTTCATCGAGTAGTAAAGGTCGCTAAGGAGAAACCATGAAGCAGCGGCTGGATGAAGCAACGATTGCCTTAAGAGCGGCTAAGGAATTCGAAGACGGTTCTGTCGTCAATCTAGGCTACGGCATGCCTGGCCTATGTGCACTTCATATACCTGAAGGGAGAAGAGTGATTTTTCATACGGAAAATGGAGCTCTTGGCTTCGGGCGTATCCTTACCGAGGAAGATAGGGATAAGTGGGATATTAATCTAATAAATGCCTCAGCTCAATTCGTTTCCTGGCTTCCTGGCATGTCCCTTTTTGATCATGCTACTTCCTTCGGCATGATTAGGGGGGGGCATATTGACATAACGGTGCTCGGCGGTTTACAGGTATCAGAAAAAGGGGACCTCGCCAACTGGCGGGCACCGGGGAGATCTGGTGGGATGGGGGGAGGCATGGATTTGGCGGTAGGGGCTAAGAGAGTAATTATTACTATGACACACACTACCACGGATGGAAAACCGAAAATAGTAAAGCAGTGTACTTATCCGGTCACTGCCCAGAAATGTGTAGACCTTATTGTTACTGACATAGCCGTTATCGAGGTAACTGAGGATGGGCTGGTTCTCAAGGAAGTAGCTCCTGGCTGGACTCCCAAGGAAGTTCAGGAGCTTGCCGAGCCAAAGCTTAAAATGACCAAGGACTTAATAAAGGAGATCCAACTTTAGATTCATCAGATGTAGCCAAGGCTTGAATTGCTAAGCACGCAAGGGTATTACGCGCAGCGCAGGAAACCAGCTCCTATTTATTACGGTTTGTTCTTGCCGGGGTTTTGTTTTCCAACCAAAGAGGCTTGGCAACTTGTTTTTTGCCCAGCCTTCAAGTATAGTGTGAGGTGACTTGGTCAAATTCCGGAGGGGGAGTGGGGCATTGTCAAGACGTTTTTTGAGAGGTTGTGCAGCTCCTACCGAGTTTATCATCTATTAGAAGGTTTGAATAATTCCCGTTGCATGATTTAGAGTCTAGTACCCCTATGACCTCACAGCAGGAAATAAGAAATCTAATCAAGGGAAAGCTGCCACTAAAGCCGCTTTTTATGCCGTTGATCTTCAGCGTTGCCGCTAGAGTTGAAGATATACCTGTTTCGGTCTTTGTGTCGAACCCGACTAAATTAGTCTCCGCTGCAAGGGAAATTCAAAGGTTCCTAGGAACTCAAAGTGTAGTAGCCTATTTTGATACAAAGCTAGAGGCTGAGGCATGCGGCTGCAGAGTAAGTTACGAGGGTACCCTGCCAAAAGTGGTTAGTCACCCTTTAGAAGAAGGAGGCACCATTGAGGCCCTGAGCCAGGGGGACATATTAAGCAAAGGCCGTATCCCTGTCGCTATCGAAGTCATTAAAAGGCTAAGGTTGTTGGTTAAAGATCAAGCCATAGTTAGTTCTGTCACCGGGCCTTTTACTCTGTCTTCCAATCTTTGGGGTGAAGGTTTTATTGAAGAATTTAACATAAGGTTTAGGCCTTTTGCCAACTTGCTCGATGTGGCCGGTTCCATCGCACTTCGATTAGCTCGAGCCTTCTGCGAAGCTGGTGTAAACATGCTTTTGATTACAGAAGAGAAAATACCCGAGCTTAGCGCTGGCATTTTTGAAGAAAAACTATATGGCATTTTAAAACCCATATGTAACGTAGCTAGGTATTATGAGACTCTCCCGGTATTGATGATCCGTGGCAGGATGGATGAGGAATGGTTAGGTTATTTCTTTCATTCGGCCCCCGATTGCTTCGTGTTCGGTGATGTAACTGACTTCGATGCGCTTGAAGATTTAGCAACGAAAGCCGGCAAAAGTTTTGCTATTCCGGTTCCTCTTTACATATTTGGCATGGATAAGGGAGCAGTAAACCAGGAGCTCAAAAAACTCGTACCAAAAGGTGTGCAGAGTTATACAAGGTGTGCACTAGTGACGACTCAATGGGAGATACCTTACGACGCAGATTTGAAAAGTTTGAATGAAAATGTTAAAACTTTGATCGATGTAATATCAAGATGACGTCTTTGCAGTGCCAGCGGATGTAGAGTAATGAGGACGAGTCCCTATATGCTCGATTTGGCTAATGGGAATTGTTATTATTATTGACATCAAAGCCCTCACCTTCTAAACAATCATAAAGCCAATACCAACTCGGTGTGGCCTCAATCGCCACTTCCATCCTCTCATCGAATTCCTTAAGAAACTCTATTAACCTCCCGTTACTGGGCAATTTCTTCTGCCTGACGATCTCGCCTTTGTCATTCATGGTCGTGATGTAAGAGAAACTCCTAGGTAAATCCAAACCTGTGTAAAGCATCGCTGAACCTCCTCAGCCCTATTATATCCCCAGAGGTCAGCGTTTTCATTACATCATAATCTGCAGGTGGAGTAACAATAGCTTGTTTTGTTACCTTAACTGCACATTGTAGCGATTTGTTACTCCTCAAATTCAGTGTCATCATTACCCCAAACCAATTGCTCATGATATAATCTCTAAGAGTCAATGGAGAGAATCGCCAATTTTATCTACAGCCGGGCAAGGCTGATTATTGCTATTGTAGTTGTCTTAAACATCGCTGCCTTGGCTTCCTTCTTCCGCTTCGAACTTGATACAGATTTCCTGAGTTTTTTCACTTCAGGAAACCCCAAGGCAGAAGAATTCGACAGGCTGAATGAAAAATATCAGATTGGTGAGGCTATCTCGGTTCTTATCGAGCAGGATAATTCACTCCTGAACAAAGAGAATTTTCAAAATGTCTTCAGGCTTCAGGAAGATATTGAGGAAATTGAGGGTATCTCTCAGGTACGGAGCTTTATTCCCTCAGAAATCTCCGTGCGGGGCCATATTTTCCAAGTCGACGAGAAGTTTATTGATAGAC
>Ga0209978_10001344_pt1 | contig 10335 bp, 7 predicted proteins | sample BentaG_FD_182805 | JGI IMG/M metagenome (GOLD analysis project Ga0209978, IMG submission 182805) | Deep subsurface microbial communities from South Atlantic Ocean to uncover new lineages of life (NeLLi) - Benguela_00093 metaG (SPAdes)... | ecosystem: Environmental > Aquatic > Marine > Oceanic >...
TACGCAACATCGTCCAATAGTGTTACAACTTTACCCCGACTTCCTGTGGCGTTTATCAACCCTAATATATTAGTTTGGGTTAAGTATGCGTAGAATTCAATTAGTTCCTGATAGAGTACTGTTCTTTTTTTGAAATGATAGCTAAAATCCTTTATTCCCATACTTTTCCACACTCGATCGAAGATACCATCCACCATTAAAACTGGAAAGATTTTAGGTGAGATTTTCTCATATCGAGTTATTACTTTATTAATTAGCTCTTGATTTTCTATGATCTTTAAACTGGCTTTAATCTCGTTTAAAATTTCTAAATTTTTAATGTACCCGCCCTCATAATAAGTTGTGTTAGGTTTAACAGCTTGTCCATCTTCTCGTATTCTAATACTTTTTCCTTCATCACTTTTGATTTTAATACTTTTAAATTTAAGACTAGGAGGAAATGGAGCAAAAATAGAATCAAAACCTAAGATACGAGGAATATCAAAATAGAGGTCGTTGAATAATTTCCCATCGTAATCTTTTAAGATAATTTCTTTATTCATATCAATGAATTCTTCTCTAATATATTGAACATGAGTGGGAACTCTATCAAGCTTATTACGTCCGTTATCGTCGTAAACTGCTAAATAACGTTCGTCGCAATTCATGCTCCACACAAAATTATTTTTACCTAAAAGATTAAAATTATTAATTATCTGAAATAGAGAATTTTTAAATAAATATATTAGGATTATTTTTATGTCTTGATAGATCAAAATAACAATTACTTTTGGCAAGTTGTCTCGCAATTCAATGCCTTAATGAAATCTGCGATTGAAGGTCCAAATTGTGTAAACCCTCAAATCTGTAAAGGAGATTGTTGTTCCATTAAAATAGATGTTCCTAAAGTTCTTGCCAAGGAATATATTCAAAGAGGGTATGCTAGCGTAAACGATTTTATTAGAAGTAATATTTTTTCGTTTCAATTAAGATTTAATGTTAAAACAGGAAAATGTTTTTTATTCGATAAAGAAATTAACGGATGTTCAATTCACAACTCTGGAATAAAACCACCTCAATGTTGGATATATCCTACGGGTTTCTCAAATCCAGAAAATAAACAATTTAAGTGTAAGAAAGCCGCTGGATGGAAAATAATCGATTTTCACAAAACAGAACAAGCTGAAAACCTCTTACAAATTTTTCTTTTCTTATGTAAAATCGAAGCCAAAAAAGAGTTCAAACTTATTCAAAGGAGATTAAATAATTCAGATATTTCACAAAACCAATTACAACCTCTCAAAGAAGAATTAAGAAAGATCTCTCCAAGTAACTTAGGAGGATTTAAGGATTTATGGGAACACATAAGCATTCTCCCAGCAGAAGGATTATCTTTACAAATGAAAAAATTTTGTATTCTCTATAAAAAAAACTGTAAGTATCTCGAAGATAATTTTATAAATTGTCCTAATGTTTGTGAAACGATAGCAATCAAATTGGTTGAGTTTTTGCAACAAAATTTAATTAAATATATTAAGATAAAAGGCGCGGATGTCAACGGTGAATACCCTTTATATAAATTGTTCACCTTCAAAAACTTACCCTCTTTTTGATAATATCGTTTTTATTGTGTTTTTGTCGGTGAACCAGTGGGTTGTTACCTTGAATGCAATACAAACAATCCGGTGATATTATCTGTGTATTACTTATTTTATTATCAATAAAATCTTATTTCTAAATAACACTTATATATTACTTAAGAGATATATTTATATAAAATTGAATGTGATATTATGGCGTTGGGAGATGAATCATTATCGGAGTTAACCGAAAAAGTTTTTTCTGAAAAATACGAGTTTATTAATGGCCCCCAAAAATTAAAAGGCAAATCAGGGAAACTTTGGACATTTAACGCGTTAATTCGTAATGGAAAGTTTGGTAAATATGGCGTATTCGTTCGAGATTGGAAAAGGGAAATCTCTATCACACAATTGCGTCAACTTCATAAAGCGTGTGTTGATATCCCCGAAATTGAAGGAGGAATTATGGTATGTAACATTACCACAGATTTTTCTCGCGATTATAGTTCTCAATTTGGAATTCAATTAATTTCAAGAGGCCGCCTTGTTTCTAAGCTCCGAAATAGAGAATACCAATTTTAGGAATTGCTTTTTCTTATATTTATTTTCTCAAGAACGAAAATTTATTTAACTCTCCATTCTGTATACTTAAGTGTATTATATTAATTAATTATCAAATATATAAAGTGGATTATTTTGCTTACAAAGAGAGTTAAAGGCGTTGAATATGCGATAAGGGAAATAGCTGCTGTTGCCCATGAAGTAGCTAAAAGTGGTAAAAAAGTTTATCATTTAAATATTGGAGATCCAGTTGCCTACGACTTTCCTACTCCTGCATTTATTTCAGAAGCATTATTTAATGCTAGTCGTAAGGGTAAAAATAATTACGTCAATTCTCTAGGGGTTGTTGAGTTACGAGAGGAAATTAGTAGAATTCTTAATGAAAAGCAAAATCTCAAAATTGGAATAGATGATATTCTGGTTACTTCAGGAGTTACTGAAGGAATTAATTTTATAGTATCGGGATTAATAGAAAATGGAAGAGAATTACTAATACCTGGTCCTTCTTATCCGTTATATATCAATTACACGAAATTCTACGATGGAATTCCTGTTGAATATGAACTTGACGAGATGCAAGATTGGGAACCTAATGTTGAAGATTTAAGGAAGAAAATTACAAATAAAACTCAAGCAATTTTAATATGTTCTCCTAATAATCCCACTGGTGTCTTGTACGGAGAAAAAAAGATCAAAGAAATAATAGATTTGGCTGGAGAATATAATTTACCTATTCTATCTGATGAGATTTACGACCAAATTACTTATGATAAACCGTATGTATGTCCTGCATCATTAAGTAAGGACGTTCCGATTATAGGACTAAATGGATTTTCAAAATCACATTTAGTAACTGGTTGGAGGTTAGGATACCTTTATTATCACGATCCTGAAAATAAACTTGAAGAATTAAAAAATGGTATAGCAAAAATGGCAAGAGCACGCCTATCTGCTAGCTCTGTAGCTCAATTTGCTGCGATAGAAATTTTAAAGACTCCAAGTAATCATACCGTAGAAATGGTGAGGAAATTAAAAGAACGACGGGATTACTCATATGATAGACTTCGCAAAATTGAGGGAATTAGCTGTGTTAAGCCTAATGGGGCATTCTATCTTTTTCCGAAATTAAATTTAAATGAATTAGGAAAATGGAAGGATGATAAAGAATTAGTTGTAGAATTGCTCAAAGAAACGGGAGTATGTCTAGTCTATGGTTCTGGTTTTGGAGATTACGGAAAAGGACATGTTAGATTAACCTTCTTACCAGAGAAGGATATTCTTGAAACTGTTTACAACCTAATTGAAGATTTTCTAAAGTAAAGCGTTTCTAACTTGGTTTTAAAAACTATTAAATTTCTGAAGTCCTACAAGTTTAAAAAAGATAAAACCTACATAATTTAAAAGAACAGAAAAACTCCTAACTAGGGATTAATAGCATTCTTTATTTATATAGATCAAATAATTATTATATTAATTAAAAATATAACTCGATGGAAAATTGCCATGATTATTAGGATCAATTCTTTAGAAAGCACTATTGAAGTTTTTCACGAACGCTACTTACATCTTCATGGGTTTTTGAAATTAAGCGCAGAAGATAAAAAAAATAACAAAGAATATACTATTATCGTTCAGATACTTAATGTGCAAACAATCTCAGATTACATCATGACACGCCAACAATTAAGAAACGTAGAAATAAGTGACTATATCAAAGATTTGTTGGAGATGGAATTACAATATATCATTCAAGGGCGCCCAATTGTTTGTATAGAAAAAGATACAAAAACTAAGAAAGAAAAAGCTGATATTATTAATGTCTTTTTCTTAATTGAAGATTTAATGGAGAAAGGGATATTAAAACCTCATACGATGGAAGTATCAGCAGTACAAAGCGATAAAGCAGAGTATCTAAAAACTATTTTTACTCCCGATGGAATTTTTATGGGCACCTTAGCTTCTGAAAGTAATGTTAACGTTTACTTTCCCTTTAAATTTCTAAATTACCACTTTTTCATAGCAGGAGCAACAGGATCTGGAAAATCAAATCTAAACCAGGTTTTTATTGATGGGTTACTTCAACATAACGCTAATGTAATTATGACTGGAAAAGGTAAAAAAGTTTCGATGTTAGCGATTGATGTCCACGACGAATATGCATTAGGTTGCGTCGAATATGGTATTTACGACATTTATAACGCAGCTGAAAACAATAAACAACTGTTTGGTAAGTGGTTTTACTTGTATCCTAATAAAGGAGAACCCCCTGCCGAACTCAAAAGTATGTCAGAACCTTGTATCATGAATCTTCAAGAGATAAAACCAGAGGATTTATTTTCTACCGGTACTTTCAATGATTTACAAGTAGGTGCCGTGCATTCTGCTTATCGAGACAAAAAAGAAGACTTCATTGAATATTTATTAGATGAGTTATATCTTCCTCCTGGTAATCATAACGATAAAACTTTAGCTGCCGTACGAAGGAGATTACATTGGTTAACATATTCAAATATGTTTCAATCGAAAGCTAGCAGTAAATTACCTAAAATTATCAAAAAATTAGAAAAAGGACAATTAATCGTTTTTAATGTGTCAATGATTTCTGATCTTGAGCAATTTCTTTTTAACAGTGTCTTAGCTAGAACTTTGTTTGATCTTAGAAAAGCCTTAAAATCATCAACAGATTTTAAATCTTTTGAGAATAAATTAGAACGGACGTTACCGAAGCCTTTTTTCGACGTTTTTAAGCTAAGCTTACCAAAATTGTATATCAAAGCAGGCAACAAAATGAAAGATCCTTTAGATATGCCTGTTGTAATTTTTACAATTGAAGAGGCTCCAAGCTTGTTAAGACCAGATATGATGAGATATAGTAATGTGTTTAAAGATATTTCCCGTCAAGGAAGAAAATTTAATTTGGCTCTAGAAGTGATTTCCCAACAATATTCGCCGATTGACGACACTATTTTATCTAATATGAATACCGTCATAAATTTACCCCTACGGTCAGAAAAGGAAAAATTAATTGCTGCTAAAACTTTAGGTGGGGGGATTCAACAATCAGATCTTGACTCATTAACGGGGACGAGAGGGATTGGCTTAATATCGGCAATATGGTTAACAAATTTTCAAAAATTAAGAATTGCGTTATATGATGAGTATTTTAAAGAAGTATCTGAAAAATTTTATGAAAATTTTGCTAACATTATGAAAAATAAAAATCCTCCTCCTCCTCCAACAAGTTTGCCCTAAAAATTAAACCCGAGGTGAAACCGAATTTCTTTTGATTTTGAACTAATCTCATTGGATGACTCACTTAAGAAGAGACAAAATACTTCACCCGATCAAATTATTAGAAGATTTAAGGAGAGTATGAAAGGGAGAATTACAAACTGGACTAAGGACGAAAAGGTTGAACTAGAAGCGGATAGTCTTGATGTTCCTTTGGAAAACTCTACTAAACTTTGTATTGATATGGCACACCAAATAGTAAAAGGAGATTTAAGCGATTACATAGATAACGACTTTAAAATTATAGGTTTCGATGAGAGTTCTTATACAAATACAGGAACATATGGAAAAATCGCTGGTTTTAAATTTGGAGAGGGTCAAATCAGCTATAAAAACGGCAAATACAAGAAAGAATTAATTATGTATAAGCCAATTTTTGCTTATATTGAAGACAACGTACATAAACTTGTCATATATAGAGATGTTATTGAAAATTTCATTAAAAAGTTGAAAAAAGAATTCTACCATGGTAGTTTAAAATACAACATAGATGATATTGAAGATTGGTTCGAGAACACCTATAAGAAAAAGATAGACAAATACATCAATGATCACAATTACTACTATCCTTCGATAGGTCATGTTGTGGACAGAATTCGAACGGCAGATGAAGTTTTAAAGACATTAATTCGAATAAAAGATGAATCCAATTTGGGAAAAAATAAAAAAGTCGTTTTTTTAGGCGATGGAATTCATATGTTCCGGCAGCACATCTTTCCTCCCGAAAGCTTCATAAAATTCTTTTATAATTTCGTACAAACTTATGATATTAATTATTTTAGTTTTTCAAAAACGAGTCGTCTTAGGGATGCTCAAGGCAATTTCATTTTATTATATTGGGATGATAAAATAAAAACCAACCCTTATATTGTGGAACTCCCTGAATTATCAAAATATACCAAAAGTTGGACTTACATTGTGAGACTTATTGAAGACAGCGCCTCCTTACGGTTTGATATTCCTGATTATTATGATACAGCCGACGCTATAACTCTTCTCAGAAGATTAATCCCATTTTCTCCTTTCGGTTACCCTTTAAGCTTAACGGGGGCTCACGAAGCAAGCACAATGCTTCCTGTAGAACAACATAACTTTGAGGCTCAATTCGTAACACTCCAACACGATCCTAAGACAAAAAGATTTATGCAAGTACGTAGACATAAGGTTATCCCTCCTAAATAATATTTAAGAATAAGGTGTAAATAAAGATGGTAAGAATTGTACAAATGGCTGATACTCATTTAGGATATAGAGCTAGAAGAGGTACCATAAATAAATGGGCAATTCAGAATTATTCAAGACCGTACGAACAAGAACTCTATGATACTTTTTTAAAAGTTATGGAAGACATCTCAAGGATTAAAAATTTAGACTTCTTAGTTCATTGTGGTGATATGTTTCATCATCCTTTTTTATATAGCTCATATCCACCTCCAGAACCTGCCAGAAGAACTTTTGAAGAAGGCATGAAAAATTTTTTTACAAATACTAATGGTCAAGTTCCACTTATTTACATTGAAGGAAATCATGGTATTTTCAGAGGTTACGAATATACACCTTTCGAATCTCATATCAAACAAGAAGAATATCCTAATCTCTACTATTTTAAAGAAAGGGATTTGATTAATGCAATTAAAGAAAATAAAGCTTTAGAATTAAATTTTCCTGCCAAAAACACACGATTCTATTTATTTCCATACTTCGAATTTAAAGGCTTTGAAATCTATCAACAGCAATACGACAATTGGATAGAAAAACAAAGACCACCTAAAAATGATGGATTTGTAAATATTGGACTTGCTCACGGTTCAACAGGAGATAATACTTTGCATAATAAGGTCAGTAGCGATGACCTAGGTTATGATTACGTAGCTTTAGGACACGAACACGGTTTAAAAGGGGTGACAAGAAACCATTTTTATTCCGGGAGTTTACTACCAATGAATTTTAAAGAGGCCTATGAAAGACAAGGCTATTTAATAGTAGATATTGACAGAAAAGCCCCAAAATTAACAGTCGAAAAAGTATTTACTGATATTTTATCAAGAAGAGATTTTGAATTTGTTACAATTGATACAAATCCTAAGCAATCCTCGATAGATTTACAGAATCTAATATCGGACCAATTAAAAGCATATATTAGTGTAGGAGGTTTCAATCCGAAAACTGCTGCGAGATTGAAATTTAATTTTAGCGGAGAAATTACCTTCGAAAAAAATTGGCAAATAAACGAATTGATGTCAAGTATTAGAAGGGATTGTTTTTCTGAGCTTGAAAAATATAATATACTACAGTTAATTTGGAATGTTGTTGATATCTCTGAATTACTTGAAGATGACATTAGTGCAGGCAGAATCCAAGAATATATTTTAGAAAAACCGGATGAAGAGTTTAAAACATTTGTGAACGAGAAGTTAAACGAAGAACAAAGTAATTATGATGTTGATAAATTGACGCAGATTGGAATGAGAGCACTAAAAAAAGCTTTAAGAAAAATAGAAAGAGAAAAAGAGGTTTAATTTATCAATGCAGATTACTAAGCTTATATTTAAAAATTTCATGGGTTACAAGCAACTAGAATTACCAAAGGGTAATGAAGAATTACCTGAAGGATTGGTACTAATTAGCGGTCAAAATTCTTATGGAAAATCTACAATTCTTGAAGGAGTTCTCTTTGCTTTTTTTGGACCTAAAATCTTTAGAGCAAGAAATGCCGCTTCATTTATTACTTATGGTGAAGCTAAAGCAGAATTAACAGTCTATTTCGACTTAGATAATAAAAAGTATAATATTTATCGTAAATGGGGCAGAACAGGAGGTACTTCTCCCAAATTGTTCGAATGGGTTAAAACTACTTATCGTGAAATCAAGAATTTTAATATTGAAAACTTCTTTGAGATATCTACAGAGCAAGCATTAAATACTGTTTTTGTGAGACAAGGAGAGGTAGAAGAATTAGCAAATAAAAAAGGCGCGGACTTAAGGGAGATGATAATTGATCTTTTCAGACTTAATATAATTGACGACGCGTTATCACACCTAGATAAAGAATCAAAAAATCAAAAATATAATAAGGAAAAATTGGAAAAAAAAAGAGTACCCATTGAACGAATTGAAGAAGATATTAATAATATCTCGCTTGAGAATACAGAATTGGAAAAAGTTCTAATTGAAAATAAAAGTAAAAAAGAACAATACGAACAAAAAATCTTAAAATTCCCTTCAGATGAATTGATTTCGAGTTTGGAAAAACTATATAATAAAAAAGAGATTTCGGAAGAAAAAATTGACTCTTATAAGAACGATTTTCAAGCTAAAATTAAGAAAACTTCCCTGAACATAAATGATTTTGATCCAATAGAAAATATTGCCGAAAAAGTTGACCTCCTAACGAATGATAAGAATAACATGGAAGCAAAAAAGAAAATTAAAGAAGAAAGAAGAGATGCTACTTCTAGAGGTTTAGGAAAGACTAAGGGCCGTATGGACGATTCCAAAGCTAAAATTAAACAAATGGAAGAAAGTTTAAAATTTACTTTAAAAGAAAATGGTTTAAATCTAGCTTTATGTCCTACATGCCAAAGTGAGTTAACAAAAGAACATCATGACGAGATTGTTACAAAATTTAATAAAGAAATCAAAATCAATCAGGAAAAAATCAAGAGTATTACTAAAATACTTGCTAACTTGGATTCAGAAATTCGTTCAGATCAGTCGAAGCTGGATGCGATTAATAAACGAATTACAATAATACAAGGATTAAAACAAGATTATAAAAATCTTCATAAACATGAATTGGGGCTTAATAAAACAGTTGAAGACATAAATATAATCCTAAATAAAAATAATTTGAAAATCATTGATTATAGTGCTGATATAGTAAAGGCATTATCTAATGAAAAAAAAACACTTATAGCTGACCAAGAGGTAATAGAAAAAGATTTTAAAGAGAAACAAAAGAAATTCGAGATTAACCAAAATAAAATCATCAAATTAAAAGAAGAAATTACCCAAATGAAAGAGTTACAAAAATCCATCGGAGATCTCGATATAGAAATCGACTATATAAACAAAGCGAAAGAATTTGTTAGGAGATTTGTCACTGAATATATGGTTGTAAAACGACTAGTTAAAAACATCGCTTTAACAACAAACAAATATATTAAAGATTTTACTTCTGGCCAATACAGCGACTTACTTTTAGATTTATCAGGAACAAGGAAAACGGGACTCTCCCTTAAAATCAAAGACAACTTTAATGGAGTTCATGAATCAATAGAGGTTCTTTCGGGAGGAGACAAAACTGCACTTGGAATAGCTCTTCGGTTAGCTATATCAGAATTAATGAGCAAAATTCGCCCGATAAAAGAATCTCCTAAGAAAAACCCTAAAATAGACATCTTATTATTAGATGAACCTTTAGCTGCGCTTGATGCTACTCGAAGAGAACGGATTCTTAAACATTTAATAAGGTCTAAAACATTTTCGCAAATATTTCTAATTACTCACACAGAAATTCCTTCAGATATCAACACACATAAAATACAAGTGAGTAAAGACCATTCAACAGGGATAAGCAGGGCAAATTTTAAGAGAGAAGCTAAAACTATTAGTTCCTTGCTAAATCCTTAATGTTTTGATTTGTACAAATAATAAAAAAAAGAAAGATTGAAAATTTTTTAAGGTTGCTTATAAATCTCGTGCCTTTACCGTTTTTCGGCCGTTAGCTTTAGCGCGTGCACAAGCCTTGTCAAGAATCCAAATGATCAGCCCATTTAACGTTTCTCCGTCAAGTACACCTGAGCTAGTATTAAGATTATTGGATTTAATAAATTCCCGAACTTTAGATTTTACAAATAAGGTTTCTACCATTATTTTTCTTCCTCTTCCTATACTTCTATTAATTTTTAGTAAAGTAGTAAAA
>Ga0209978_10001345_pt1 | contig 10335 bp, 13 predicted proteins | sample BentaG_FD_182805 | JGI IMG/M metagenome (GOLD analysis project Ga0209978, IMG submission 182805) | Deep subsurface microbial communities from South Atlantic Ocean to uncover new lineages of life (NeLLi) - Benguela_00093 metaG (SPAdes)... | ecosystem: Environmental > Aquatic > Marine > Oceanic >...
CGCGAACGATTTGGAATGTTCTCCCAATCCCCCGCCTACAAATCTTATGGGGTTTAAGACCATCTATCCGTTCACCAGCGAATTCGACAATTCCCGAGTTTGGTTTTAACTCACCACTAATCATACTGAACGTTGTTGTCTTTCCCGCCCCGTTAGGTCCGATAATGCCCAAGCGGCTACCAGCCTTTATTTCTAAAGTAAAACTGAAATTCTTTACGGCCATCACTCCGCCAAATTCTTTGCTGAGATTTTTCACCGCAAGAGTCTGTATCATTTCCGTCTCCTTAGTCGCCCAATTATCCCTATTAAACCTTTTGGCTCAAAAACCAACACAACTATCAACGCAATAGCCCAGATAACGTATCTAAACTCGGGCGCAAACCGCATGACCTCAAGGACAAACGTCACGATTCCCGCACCCAATATTGGGCCAAACAAGGTTCCTGCTCCCCCAAACAGTGTCATAATCACAACCATCTCTGAAGTCATCCAGGCAAACGTGGATGGATGAAGGAGGCGAAAAAAGTGAGCAAAGAGACTACCGACCAAACCAGCCAATCCAGCACTTATGCTGAAAGATAATACCTTGAAAGCGGCAGTATTGATACCGATCGCTTCAGCGAAATCTTGATCCTCTCGAATTGCTACGAAGATCTTTCCCATCCCCGACCTGACAAGACGATAAAGGAACACTACCATCAGTACCGCGAAAGCGAGTATCAGATAGTAAGAGGAACTCATCCTGCTGAAGTCGATACCCAAAAAGCTTTCGGGCGGGGGGATACCCCTTAAGCCCAGAGGACCACCTGTTAGTTTTTGCGAATTCAAAATGACAAGATAGACAAGGTGGCCGAAAAAAAAGGTGGTCACTGCAAAGTAGGCTCCTCGAAGCCTTAACGCAGGATAGCCAACACCAGCCCCCACAACAAATGTGAACAAGGCGCTTATTGGCAATGCTGCCCAAAAGGACAAGCCAGCTTTTAGGGTTAGAAGAGCAGAAGTATAAGCACCTATACCATAAAATGCTCCCTGGCAAAATGACAACTGTCCTGTATATCCCAGCAGCAGATCATAACTGGCTGTCAGCATAGCATACAGCATTGCCAGTATGATCACGTAGACAACATAGCTTGATGCGATGTGGGGAATTAACAGAAGAACAATAAGAGGTATCACTATACCCATAAGTTTTCTGATCCCAAACTTAGTTTTTGCCGGTTCTCTCAAAGAGTTCTTCATAATTACTACATCCTTCCAAATAATCCCTTGGGTCGGAAGAGCAATACAAGAATGAGCACGAAGAAGGCATATCCGTGTTGATAAGCCGATGATATATAGAAACCACCTAAACTCTCCACAATCCCCAACCCCAAACCGCAAACCAGGACGCCACCGACGCTACCGAATCCCCCCAGAATAACCACCACCAGAGATTTGAGCAGGGGAAGGTCACCCATAGTCGGATAGACCGAGTACAGGGGAGCAGTCAGTATCGCGGCTGTGCTGGAGAGTGCGCCACCCAAGGCAAAAACCACGGAATTCACGGTGTCAATGTTAATACCCATCATCTCCGCTGTCTCTTTATCCTGAGAGGCGGCTTGAATTGCTTTTCCAATTCTCGTCTTCGTGATAAAGGAATAGACAAGGACGAACAGAATGGCAGCGATCGCCACAACTACTAGTCGTTCCCACGTGATATAGAATCCCAGTAAGGGAATCTTACCAGGGAGATAACTCGGGAAGAACTTTGCTTTTCCGGTCCAGAACACAACGGCCAGGTTAGACATCAAAAAGAACAGGGCGATGGCACACAGGAGCTGGTTGAGAACAGTTCCTCGCCAGCGACGAAAGAGCATTCTCTCACATGAAAAGGCTATAGCAGCACCCGCACACATAGCTACAAATATACTAGCCAAGAAAGGAAGCTTAACCAATGTAACTGTGAAAAAACCTACATAAGCAGCAATAACATAAATGGCGCCTTGACTAAAATCCGGAACGTCAGTAATAGCCCAGATGAGATTAAGGCCCAGAGCTATCAAGGCATAGACTGAACCAATAATGATTCCATTGATGATTTGGAACACCAGATAATCCACTATTCAACCTCCCTATTGTCTTAGGTAAAAGCTTAAATTTCCACTTCTTGATTCCCTTAAGAATATCCCATTTTTGATTCCCTTGGGGTATCCTACGCTAGAACCTCCAGGGAGAAAATCATGAAGCGGAAAAATCAAAGAATCGAGGCTATGTATTGTAAAAGCCATTATTCAGGGGCTAAGACCTTGGATGCGATTATGAAAACAAACCCCCCTTTCTCGAGACTCAACGTCTGTCTTCGCCAAAAAATATCTTCAAACCGCGAAAATAAGCCTTTACTCCTAATAGGAAATCCAGCCTTAACTGTTACATTCGGTCTTTAAAGAGCTTTCCGTTGACCATCCTTCATCCATTGAATTACTCTGGGGCTGTATCGGCCTTGATTCTTGTATTTTCCAAAGTTCTCAAACTTTATATAGCCTTCCAGGCCTTGAAATTCGACTTTCTTCATGGCGTCTTTGATCTTTACCGGATCCAAGGACTGAGCTGATTCAATGGCCTTGGCGACCACCCGTAGCGCATCATAACCAAAGATGATCGCGTAGTGCATAGGGGCATCAAATTTATCCCATACTCGCTTCTCAAACTCGGCAGGAACAGCTCCCCAAAGACTAATTGCGTAAGTTCCCTCCACCACTTCCGCGCCAGCCAGTTTAACGAGCTCCATCTCACCCATTTCTTCAGCTCCAATGAACTTGATACCGGGTATGAGTCCAAGCTCTCTTGCTTGTTTCAGGATCATAGCCCCCTCTGGAGTCACTCCAATATAGAAGACAATATCAGGATTAGATCTTTTTATTTTGGTCAAGTACATCATAAAATCAGTGGTTCCTCGCTCAAAGTAGCCTTCGCTCACCATTTTGACTCCCCGCTTCCCTAGCTCATTCTTAAAAGAATCTACGAATGATCTTCCATAGTCGTCGTTTATAGACAAAAATCCTGCAGTCTTCGGATTGAGCTTCATAATCACCGGGGTTGCCAGAGGAGTCATCAGACCCATGGAAGGACGCATTCTGAAATAAAACTCGTGTCCGGGACTAGTTACCGCATCAGCCGCACACTCGATGGTTAACCCTGGGATTTTCAGCTCGTCACATACCTCAGCTATAGCCATACAAACAGAGCTGCAATGATCACCGAGAATTGCCACAACCTTATCTTCCATCCCAAGTCTGCGAACGTTTGCCACACCTTCTGTTGGTGTACAGACGCTGTCGTAGCGTATAATCTTAATCTTATGTGTTTTACCATTAATGATAATTCCCTTCTCGTTGATCTCTTCCAGCGCCAGTTGGACACCTCGCCAACCGTTTGTCCCGAACTCAGCAGCTGTACCTGTGAACGGTGCAGTATAACCAACTTTTATAACCTCTGGCTCAGCCGCCAAGCTCAAAAAACTACATCCCCCCACGGCTATTGCCGCCACCATAATGATTGTCAATGTGGTCCTTGTTAAACTCCTCATATGCTTTACCTCCTGGATAATTGGACTTGGCTAAGGGTCTATACTTCTAAGATGGTTATCACCACCTCCTTTACTTGATTTTTGACCCATATCTATTAGCATAGCAAAAGTTTTTAGCCTGTCAAAATGCCCTAGTCCTCTTCTATAAATCACCTCTAGAGCACCCAGACAAAGCTGCTGTGCCTTCTCACATAACTCACCAATTAGCTTTTTGGAATCACAGACCACGGTTTTCCCTCTCATAAAAGTGGTGTTAGTTTTGCGTTACGTTCAGCTCTCTTTTTTGCGATGCGTTCAAAAGTCCGTGGAATATCAGCAAGCAGTGCTCTTGACATTTCTGCTGCAGTGGCATAAAAGGCTTGAATTTTTTCCTCTATTTCCAGTGCTTTTTTTACCGCACGAGATAAGTCTGCATCTTGAGCCAAGTCAACATCAATCATGTACGGATCTGTCTCAAGCCCTTCAAAGGAAAAACCTGTCTCAATGGCATCAGTTACAACCTCATTGTAGGCTCTCTGTACCAGAATTTTGTTTTTCCGGTTTTCTTTCACAAAGGATGAAAAGATCTCCTTTGCCTCCGGATACCTTGTGGCTAACCCTTCATAGAACTTTGCCGTTGTATCCTCCAGTTCTACGGCAAACCTAATTATTTCAGAAGCAGTTGTTAGTTGCATTTTACCACCATCTTTGAATCACAACTTTGCTTTCAGTAAAGAAGCGAATAGCTTCTTGGCCTTGTCCGTGCAAGATACCGAAGAAAGAGTCTTTCATTCCGCTAAAAGGGAAAAAGGCCATGGGAGCAGCTATACCGACATTTATACCTATGTCGCCACAGTTAACCCTGTACTGAAACTCTCTGGCAAACCTGCCACTGGAGGTGAAAATAGATGCTGCATTTCCGTAGGGGTTAGTATGAATCATCCTGATTGCCTCATCAAGATCTTTTGCTCTCATAATATTTCCCACAGGTCCAAAAATCTCCTCCTTAGCAATAGTCATATCTACTGTAACGTCCTCAAAAATGCTTGCAGCGAGAAAACAGGTTTCAGGATAATCTTGGCTCCCTCCTTTATGCCTTTTTCTATATATCCTAAGACTTTCTCTTTTGCCTTCTTTGACTGAAGAGGCCCCATTTGAACTGCCTCATCAAGGCCGTAGCCTATCTTTATCCTGGACGCTGCATTAAGGAATGTCTCTTTGAACTTTTTGTAAAATGCATCATCTTCGCCAACAACAACAGCATTTGCTCCTGATAAGCACCTCTGACCTGTATTGCCATAGAAGGATGTCATTAAAGCAGGAATAGTTTTTTCTAAATCAGTATCTGGGATAACCAGCATAAAGTTCTTTGCTCCTCCCTGAGCGATGACCCGTTTGCCGTTTTCCCGACACTGCCGATAAATCTCTTTTGCTACACGAGTAGAGCCAACGAAGGCTACCCCTTGAATGTCGGGATGCTCTATGAGAGCTGATGAGATCATTGAGCCTGATCCATGTACGATATTCCAAACACCCGGAGGAAACCCAGCTTCATCTACCAGTTCAACCACCTTTGCCTGAATAACTGGACATCAACTCGATGGTTTGATAATGATGCAATTTCCTGTAGCAACAGCATATGGTGCAAACCACAAGGGAATCATGAAGGGAAAATTAAAAGGAGCAATACAAGAGAAAACTCCTAAGGGCTGACGGATGAGATACTCATCAATACCGGTTGCAATATCCTCCAGGTTATATCCCATTATCAACGTAGGTATTCCTGTAGCAACTTCTACATTTTCAATCCCCCTTCTTGTTTCCCCTCGTGATTCATCAATGGTCTTTCCGTGCTCCATAGTCTGAACTATGCTAATCTCTTCAAAGTTCTCTTCCAAAAGCTCCTTTAGACGGAAAAGACACCGTACCCGGGCGAGAGGAGTAGTCCTCCTCCATTCAGGATAAGCTTCCCTTGCTACCTGAACGGCCGCATCTACTTCTTCTCTGGTTGAGAAGGGAACTTTTGCTATTATCTTGCCTGTGGCTGGATTAACAATATCCTGGAGCTCACCTTTAGATTCAACCCATTCCCCATCAACATAGCTTTTCAACACAAGAAGTTCTTTTATTGATTCTTCTAAAATTGCCATATTTACTTTCCTCTCCGATCTTTAATTTTGATAACTACCTCAAATTAAAGTATCTGACAAAAATTCGCTAAGTGAGTTCTTTTTTCAGAAAGTCTATAACAAAGAGTAAAAACTTAAATCATTACTTTCAAATACGGCTCATAAGCTTCTGGAACTATTTGCCCTTTCCATGTCCTCATAGTTTCTCTACATTCCCATAATTTTGAAATATCTATTGTAGCTATTGCAATTCCATCGCTAAACTCTCCTGCATTTGCTAGAATTTCACCCATGGGGCTTATTATTGTACTTCCTCCTAAGTAATAAAAATCTCCTTCGGGGGTTCCCTTCCAATATCCAACAGGATTTGGTGCTATTATGTAAATTAAATTCCCCCATGCTGTAGCGCGAAGTAGATACCGATGCGCATCGACATATTTACTAGAACAACAATGAGGGACAACTAAAACTTCGCATCCTTTACGAGCGGCAACCCATGGCGCTAGAGGAGTGTCTAGATCAACGCCAGCCAATAATCCTATGTTTCCTATTTCCTTAGTTTTACAAACAGGGATTTCCTTGCCTCTTTTAAATTGTGACTCATCCCTAATTCCAGGTCTGTCGAGAATATGAACTTTCCTGTATTTTGCAACGATTTCTCCGGTTGGATCTATGAATGAAAGAGTTGAGTAAAAGTTATCTTTGTCTCTCTCTACCATAGTTCCACCGGCAATATACATTTTGTATCGCTTAGCTATGCTGCTAAGACAATCCGTAGTAGGACCCGGTATTGGTTCTGCGTCTTTTTTCCTCCCGTAGGCTGTAGCAAAGTATTCTTGAAGAACTGCGAGCTTTACACCTTCTTTTCCGGCTTCTTTTAACAGAACCTTTGCTTTCTCTAGATTATTGTCTTTACTCTCAGGGTCCCACTCAAATTGAACAGCCGCAGCTTTGTATTTTGGCCTTTTCACCATAAGCTATCTCCTGCGTTTGCAGTATTATGAATTTAACCAGAAAACTATCCTCCTCTTAGTATAGGCAATATTACTAATTGGTCTTCATGGTTAAGTTGAGTATCTAAACCATTAATATACTGGATGTTTTTCCCGTTCAATAGAATAGCTACGTATTCCCGAAGAGTGGTTTTCGCTTCATTGAAAATTTCCTTTTCCAATCTTTCGCCGTATCTATCCACCAAATCCTCGAGAACGGTTAAGACCGTTGCATTTTTATCCACTATGATTCGAAGGGACTCCTTACCAATAATTTCTCTCAATATTGCGTATGATTTAACTTTTACGAGCATGCTCTATCCTTGGAGATTTAACTCCATAAATCTTCTGCAACATCTTCTAAATTTAACTCTACTAATTTCTTCCTTGTGGGTATCCCATTCTTATCCCAACCTTTAATCTTATAATATTCTGATAGCATTTTATCAAATTCATCTGAATTTATAAAATGACCTTCTGCCGCTCCTTCTGGAAGGGGTTCCTCAAAAAATCTTTTAGGTAACGTATCCTCCTTCCTTCTAAATCCTTCTCTTATATTGAATGCTCGAGCAAGATTATAGATTCTCTCTCCAATCATAATATTTTCATTTTTTATCTTGAAATCTTCAATCAGGGAGGGATAAGTTTTGTTGTGCATTGCCTGGACATTCCATCCGGTGGCGGCAGATAGTAAATCTACATAAATAGGAAGTAGTCCCATTTGTTCACAGATACCCAGGGCGTCTATAATGTTTTTCCTGTGCATTTTTACAGAGACCAACATTGGCTTTCCTTCAATTGAAAACCTATCCAGTTTTCCCATAACTTCTTCAGAAATTGTCCAGGCTCTTGAATGACATGCTCCTCTATTTGCTGTTGCATAACCTAATCCTATTCCGACTGCACCTCTTGGATCGTATGCGGGCATCTCCAACCCCTTGACATGCATGGCATATTTTTCGGCTCCTTTCCCTATCTCCTTAGATGCGCTCTTTACTCCCTCGGCCAGTGTATTACCAATTCCCTCTCGATAAGTAATCTTTTTAATTAACTCAACCATAGCTTCATGATTACCCCAGGTTAATCTTAACCCATTAGTATCTCTTTTGGTCAATACCCCCTTCTCGTAACATTCCATAGAAAAGCCGATAATATTACCAGTTGAGATAGTATCAAGACCCACTTTATCACAAAGAAGATTTATGTAAGCTATAGCTTCCAGATTCCCTAGGCCACAATTTGGACCAACCATGGTTGTTGTTTCGTATTCAGGACCTTCTATATTGAAAGGGGCGTAGCTCCCATGCTTAACGACACAAAAATTTGCACAGTGCATTGAGCAAGCAAAACATGCTCTGTCTTTACTTTTTATTGTTTTTAGCATGGCATCCCCGTTAATTTTCTTAACTTCGGGGAATACGCCACTCTGGAAATTCTTAGTAGGAAGCATTCCGTACTCATTTATTAGGTCAACAAACAACATTGTACCATAGGTTGCAAAAGGCCCACCACCTTCCAAGGTAGCTTTTCGGAGATCGTGAGAATACTTCAAAAAAAGCTCTTCATTAGCTATGTTTACACTCCTACTCCCTTGAATTGCTATTGCCTTGAGCTTTTTTGAACCCCACACTGCACCAGAACCACCTCGACCAGCCTGTCTATATAAATCACTTGTTATACAGGCAAATCTAACTAAATTTTCCCCAGCAGGACCTATTGAAGCGATATGGACATCAGAATCATTCAATTCTTTCTTGATGAGACGATCTGTTTCATGAGTGTCTTTCCCCCACAAATGATCTGCTTTCTTGAACTCTATGTTGTCGTCATCGATCAATAGATATACTGGTCGCTTGGATCTTCCGGAAATGACAATAGTATCATATCCCGCATATTTAAGTTCAGGGCCTATATGTCCTCCTATATTGGAGTCTAAGAAACCACCCGTAAGAGGAGATTTTGTTACAAGACTACATTTTGGTCCGAAGGCACTGGTGCCAGTAAGTGGTCCTACTGAAAGTATTATCTTATTCTCAGGAGCAAAAGGATCCACTCTAGGGGAAACTTCATCATAAAGAATCCTCGCACCAAAGCCTTTGCACCCTAGATATCCCTTGGCAAAATCTTCATCCAGTTTTTTCTTGGCTACTTTTTCTTTAGTTAAATCAATATAGACTATTGCCCCTCCATAACTATTTAATCCCACATCCCCCTCCTTGTCTAAGACGATCTAGTATATTTATATTCTATTGCCTGCGTTGGGCAAATTTTAACACAAATAGGATTACCGCCACAGAGGTCACAGTTAATTACGTATTTCTCGCCGGGTACCAATTTTATAGCCCCAAATGGGCAGGCAGCAACGCAGTCCCCACAATAAGTACATCTCCCATCATCTATCAGAATAGCTCTGGTTTCTTCTTCTACGGAGATAGCATCATTTTCACATACCTCTATGCAGGGACACTTTGCGCATTGAACGCAAACTTTGGGATAACTTGCCCCAACTTCGATCTCGCTTAAGATTTTTATTCTTGCTCTTTTGGGATTGAATTTCTTCTCTTTCTCCATAGAACATACTAGCTCGCATAACCTGCAACCTATACACTTATCTGGATGAACTACCATTCTTTTGTATGCCATGATGGATCCCCCCCCAAAAGAGTCAAGATTGAGCAATTAGTTGATAAGTTTCAGGTCTTCTTCTCACTGGATAGTCCCGGGGGATTATCTCATTCCTCCACTTTTTGGTAAACTCTAAGTCTATGGTAGCAACCGCCATTCCTTCATAGAAGTCACTAGCTGTAGCGAGAACATTCCCTTCAGGATCGGTAATTCTGCTACCACCGTTGTAAGATAGATGGCTAAATTGGCTTTCTTTGCTCCGTGGGCCAACTCTATTAGCACAGATGATATGACACTTACTTGTAATCCCGTGAGCCGAGGCGAGAACTCTAACAGTCTGTGCCCATCTAGCGCTCCAGTTCACACACCAACAAATGACCTCCGCTCCCTTCAAACTCAGGATCTCTACTACTGCAGGAACAGTACCATCCATATCAATCATGATCCCGACCTTGCCTAATTCAGTATCAAAAACTGGGTATTCTTCTCCAGGGATTATTCCTCTACCTATTTCATTCTTGGCCGTCGCATCTTCAGGGTGTGTCTTTCGGTATCTCCCCACTATTTGTCCCCTAGAATCAATAAAGATGCTGGTATTATAGAGTTTATCCTGATCAATTTCAAGGATGCTACCAGCTACAATGCACATTTGGTGCTCTATAGCTTTCCTGGTGAGTGAATCTATGGTTGGACCGGGGATGGTCTCGGCCATGCTCCTAATCTCCTCAGTACTATTGCCACTCTCAGGGCATTCTGTAGTGAAATACTCATGTAGACAGGCTAGCCTTACCCCCTCCTGAGCAGCTAGATCTAATTGGTGTAAGGCTTCTTTTACATTTTCCTCTTTGCGAGATCCTGTCTCAATTTGAATAGCGGCTACCTTGTATTTCATCTTACTCTCCCTCCTTGGGTTTTTCTTTCAATGCTCCATAAGGCCAAGCTGTCTCCCCTTTAACTTGAGCAAAACCAGCCTTAATAACTTTTGCCATCTCAGCTACTCTCTTGCCTAAAAAGCGAGCAGCAGTCATACCTACAATATCCTGTT
>Ga0209978_10001349_pt1 | contig 10320 bp, 8 predicted proteins | sample BentaG_FD_182805 | JGI IMG/M metagenome (GOLD analysis project Ga0209978, IMG submission 182805) | Deep subsurface microbial communities from South Atlantic Ocean to uncover new lineages of life (NeLLi) - Benguela_00093 metaG (SPAdes)... | ecosystem: Environmental > Aquatic > Marine > Oceanic >...
GATGCTTGGCGAGTCGTTTAACGATTTGTTGGGTTACTCCACAATGTACTGTCATGAAGTCAACGCCGTCTTTTGCGTGTTTTTCTATACTGTTGAAAATGTCATCTTCGGTCATGTGCATGATTGAGCCTTTTTTCTTAGCGACTTCTATGGCTGTTTGATATATGGGAACTGTTCCAATGGGCACATTAACGGTTTTCAATATTTTCCTTCGTATTTCATCTAGGTCACCGCCAGTACTAAGGTCCATGATAGTGTCTGCACCATATTTAACCGCGATTTTTGCCTTTTCAATTTCCAACTCAAAATTGCACAAATCAGGGCTGGTGCCAATGTTCGCGTTAATTTTGGTGCTTAATCCTTTGCCGATGCCTATTGGATGAACATTTTCACGTTGAGTGTTTCGAGTTATGATCACTGTTCCTTCTGCTATTCGCTGACGTATGCTTTTAGGCGACTGGTCCTCATCTCTGGCAACGATACGCATTTCTTTTGTTATTTTTCCTTCCCTTGCGGCTTTAATTTGAGTAGTCATTCTAATTCATCACCTTAAAAATCAAAAAAGTCCAGATTGATCTCAAGTTGCGAAGGCTGAAATCCCATTATCATTTGTTGCTCACTCCCTACGCCGGTATTACCCGGATCAGGTTTTAAGGGTCGACAGTTTCTAACCGTCCTCTCAGCCGGGTCACAAATCCCAGCTCCCCCAAACCTTCCGAGGGTAACTGTTATTTATTGGTATATTTATCTTTCCTAAGGTCTAAGCATGTTTAGGATGTTGCAATAAATGAAGCAAGCGCTGCCTAAGAAATTTGACATTTTTGAAGTTGAAGAGAAGTGGCAGAAAAAATGGGAAGAGATGGGTGTCTATCATTTTGACTGGAAAGATAAGAAACGCCGAACATTCAGTATTGACACTCCACCGCCTTATCCGTCAGGTGAATTCCACATGGGATTGGTCCTCAACTGGACATACTTCGACATAGTAGCCAGATACAAACGTATGAGAGGCTACAATGTTTATTTCCCTCAAGGATGGGACTGCCACGGCTTGCCCACTGAGGTGGAAGTCGAGAAGCGGCATGGAATTAAAAAGACTGATCTTCCACCAGACGAGTTTCGAATGCTTTGCGAGAAGCTCGTGGGCGAAAACATAGGCGCTATGAAGAAAGCGATTACCAATCTTGGCTGCTCAATCGATTGGACCACAGAGTACAAAACAATGGACCCTGACTACTGGAGACGCACCCAGCTTTCTTTCGTTCTTCTCCATAAGAAAGGCTTCATTTACCGTGGAACACATCCCGTGAACTGGTGTCCAAGATGCGAAACTGCCATAGCAGACGCTGAAGTGGAATACGAAACAAGAACCGCACAACTACATTATATTAACTTTAGACTTGAAGACGGCGGCTTCCTAACGATAGCCACAACAAGACCAGAACTCATCCCGGCATGCGTAACCGTAGCTGTAAATCCACACGACGAACATTTCAAACAATACGTTGGAAAAGAAATTCACGTACCAACCACAAACAGAACAGTAGAAGTCATAACCGATGACCTTGTAGACCCAGATTTCGGAACGGGCGTTGTAATGATATGCACATATGGAGACAAAGCAGACGTGAAAAGCGTGGCGAAACACAAGCTGCCAGTCATTTCGTGTATTGATGAAAAGGGTAGGATGACCCAAAACGCTGGAAAATACGCTGGGATGACGACTGAAGAAGCTAAAAAAGCCATGATTGAAGACTTGAAAAAAGAAGGATTGTTAGAAAAAATTGAACCAATCAATCAAGAAGTAAGTGTTTGCTGGAGATGCCACACTCCAATAGAAATCCTTGAAAAAGAACAATGGTTCATGAAAACGCGCATCCTCAGCAGTCAGGTGGAAAAGAACGCTTTGGAAATTATGTGGTATCCTGACTACATGAAATACCGCCTAATAGACTGGGCAAAATCGCTTGAATGGGACTGGGTAATATCGCGACAAAGGGTGTTCGCAACGCCAATACCAATATGGTACTGCAAAAAATGCAACGAAATAATTCTCGCTGAGCCGAATTGGCTGCCGATAGACCCACGCATAGAAAATCCGAGAATTGACGAATGTCCAAGTTGCGGCTCAAAAGAATTCAAGCCAGAACGAGATGTCTTGGACACGTGGTTTGATTCGTCCATAACTTGTGCGGTTCACGCTGGCTGGCCCGATAGAGAGGATTGGCGGCGGCTTTTCCCTGCTGATGTGCATCCTTCTGGTGTGGACATCATCCGAACGTGGGCATACTACTTGATGGTTAGGCACTTGGCTCTCTTCGACGAAAAGCCCTATAAAAGCTGCTTAATCAACGGCATGGTTTTGGGAACAGACGGGCGTTCAATGCACAAGTCATTCGGCAATTACGTGGCATCGCAAGAAGTTTTCTCAAAATATGGGGCGGACGCAACAAGACAATGGGTTGCTGGTGGCGGAGCTACGGGTTCAGACATACCATTTCGCTGGCCAGATGTCGAATACGGCTGGCGCTTCCTTATTAAGCTGTGGAATGCTGCTCGTTTTGTGTGTAACCAGTTGAAAGACTATGAGCCAAAGGAAAACGTGGATTATGTACTTCAGCCTCTGGACAAGTGGATCTTAAGCAAGACTGAAAAGATGATGAAGAAAGTGACTGATGCTCTGGAGACATGCCAGTTCAACATTACTATGGAGGAAATTCGCAACTTCACGTGGCATGTTTTCTGCGATTGCTACATAGAAGCTGTAAAAGACAGGTTGTACAAGCCAGATTTCTACGGAAAAGAGAAGAGAGAAGCAGTGCAATACACGTTATACACAGTTTTGTATAGGATTCTGCAGCTTCTGGCACCAATAACGCCGCACGTAACAGAAGAAATTTACCAGATAATGTATGCCGAGGATAAAAGCCACAAAAGTGTTCATCTGTCTCCTTGGCCAACTCTCGATGAAAAACGCATAGATGAAGAAGCGGAAAAGCGTGGAGACTTAGTAATGGCAGTAATAACTGGAGTTAGAAGGGAAAAAGCCGAAAAACGTATGCCGTTGAACACGCAAATTAAAAAACTGACAATTTACGCTGGAGGAAAAGACACGGCAGAAATAATTACGGAAGGCAGAGAGGATATATCTGGCACATGCAAGGTTGCAAACATTGAAGTTCTACCTAAGAAGGGTGAAGGTAGAGAAATCAAGCCTTACAGTGATATCCACTTTTTTGCTGAATATTAAGCAGAATTCGGAAGCGATAGAGTGAGAAAGGTTGGAATAATTGGATGCGGAGCAATCGGCACCGTAATCGCAAGAGCGGTTGAAAGAGGAATAGTTGAATGTGACGAGTTAATTCTTTATGATCGTAATATGGAGAAAGCTGAAAAGCTCAAAAAGGCGCTGCACGTTCCCGTCACAATCGTTAAAAGCCTTGAAGAACTGATTAAGCTTAAACCCCTAGTCATCGTGGAGGCAGCATCACAGCAAGCCGTTAGAGATTACATAAACAAAATCTTGGCGGAAAACATTGAATTAATCGTTTTGAGTGTAGGGGCCCTCTTGGACTTAGATGTAAAAAGCAAAAATGTTCACATACCGTCAGGAGCCATTGGCGGTTTAGACGCCATTTCTAGTGCAGCATTAGCAGGAGTAGTTGAAGTTGTTTTAACTTCTAGAAAGAACCCTAGGGCTTTAGACATGGATAATCGAGAAGAAAAAATAGTGTATGAGGGAACTGCTGAAGAGGCTGTTAGGCTTTTTCCAAAGGGAATGAATATTGCAGCCGCCTTGGCTTTAGCCGTTCAACCCGAAAAAGTGAAGGTGAAAGTAATTTCAGACCCAAAAGCGGACAGAAATGTGCATGAAATCAAAATTAAATGGAAACATGGAGATATGTTTCTAAAATTTGCAAATGACACACACCCTGAAAATCCTAAAACAAGCGCACTTGCAGCATGGTCCGCGATAAACTTACTAAAAGAAACCTTGGCTAAATATTGAAAAAGCTCTCGGCTTGAAACTAAATTCTGCCTTTTGCGGAATGTTTGCATAGGTTTCCATGTTGAAAAGTATAGGGGGGTCTATCTTTTTTTGTTTGCGCGAAAAATTCGCAGAACTTACACGAGATGATGCCAAGGATACTTGCTGATAGCAATGTCTGTGTTTGATAGAGAGGGGGTATAAATAGGGTAATTGAATCTTAGGAAAACACGTTTTTTAAGGTTTTATTCCTGTTCCTGCATCTACCCAGAGTTTTTCGCCTATCTTTTTGTAACCGATTTTTTCGTAAACCTTGATTGCCGAGTAATTGTCTGACCTCACAAACAGTGCGGCTGCCTCCGCGTTTTTTAACGCCTCTTCCGTTACTGCTGACGTGGCTAACGTTGCATATCCTTTGCTTCTATGTTTTGGATACGTGTAGACGCCGCCGATCATCCAAACCTGTGGCATCTGAATGAAAGAACCAGCGTAAGAAACCAGTTCGCCGTTCACGAAAACTCCGTAAATCGGTTGCTTACTTATCAGTTCAATGTATTTCTTAACTGTCCCCATGGTGCGATCCTTTCGACTTGAGAGGAGCATGGCAAGCTTTGAAGCGTCATCCTCAGTGCGTAGTCTACGCAGAAGTTTCGATCTGAAAAAAATGGGTTCATCCTTTTTAACCAGCATCCAATCTTCAACGTAACACTTCGCACGTGGAAATTTTCTCTTTACAATTGGCAGAAGATTTGGTGGAACGTGCATAATAAAACGGGTCCCGGGCGCATAGTCAATTAGCTTCTCAGCCATGTCGCTGTCGCATTCTAGGACTACGCTTGGAAACTCAAGAGCAGTGTAAATAAGAATATATCCTTTTAAACTTCCATTTTCAAACGCAGCGTACATTGTTGTGTAGTCAGGTTCACGTTGAATGTCATAAAATGCGAAAACATGGCTTATAACATCTAACTGAAGAGAGTCTATTACGCGCTGTTTGTTATTTTCTTTTACCTTCTCTATTCGGAACATTAGGTTTTAGCCACATTGTTTGATTTCTTCTACAAGTTTGTCAATTTCCTCTTCTGTATTGTAAAAGTGTGGTGAAACCCTTATTCCATGGGATCTGGCAGAGATAACGATTCCTTTGTTCTTTAGCTTTTCAGCTACTTCTTGAGGCTTGTCTATTTTGAAATTGACTATTCCCGAACGACAATGCAGTTCTTCTGGTGTCTGAAGTTTCAACCCCAAATCTTCGACAGCGTCTATTAGGTGACCTGTTATCTTCAGTATTCTCCTTTCGATGCTTTCAATGCCGATGTTCAACAGCATTTCTAATGCTTCAATGGCTCCTGCGAGACTTATGAAGCTTGGTGAACCGACTTCAAAGCGGCTTGCAGTTTCCGAAAGTCTTAGACTCCAAATGTCCCAAAAATCTATGGTTTCGAAAACCTCTGGTTTTACACTTGCCCAGCCCACAAAGGGCGGCTCAAACTTTTCAATGAGTTCCTCCTTAACGTAGAGATAGCCTGTTCCAGGAGGGCTTAACAGCCACTTATAGCATGCGGACATAAGGAAGTCAACATCGTCTCTTTTTGCATCTATTTGCATGGCGCCAGCCGACTGGATTGCGTCAACAATTAGGAATGCTCCGTGTTCATGGGCTATTTCGCTTAAAGCTCGCAAATTGTGTCGAAAACCATTAGCATATTCAACGTGGCTTACTGCAACAGCCACAGTGTTGTCATCAACCGCCTTCTCAACATCCTCGAGCAAGATTTTCCCATCTACATTCTTGACGTAGTGAACTTTCGCGCCTAGGCTTTTGCGCAGCCAAGGATAAACCACCGAAGGATATTCTAAGTCCGTTGTAACGATTTTTGAGCCTAGGGGATAATTCAGTACGTTTGCAGCTATGTTTAAGCCTACCGAAGTGTTTTCGATCAAAGCGATTTCTTCGGGTTTTGCGCTGATGAGTTTTGCGAATAATGGCTTTCCATCATCATTCCATTCAATCGAAGTGGTTCCGAAATTCGAGAAATCGTTAACATACTTTCGAATGGCATCAGCTACTGGTTTCGGAAGTGGAGACTGCCCAGCATGATTCATAAACACCTTATTCTTGGTTATCGGAAATTGTTCACGAATCTTCTCTATATTTTCCATTCAGGAATTCCCTTCGTGTTTTTATTAGCAGACTAGATTAGTAGCATCAGTTATTAAAATTTCGAGGTTTGACAAAATGGATGAAGTGATAATTGTCACAACGTCAGAGTTGTCGGTATAATATCGTCGAGATTTTAGACACAATCTTTTTCCAATTTGCTGTATTGTTCATGATCGGAACCTTGGAATAAATCGTCCCGTCTGCTTCTGATACTCCACATATCTATCACCGAAACGCTGCACCAAAAGCCTTTCCTCCTCAAAAGTTACGCGAAAGTATCCAGGAATTGCGACTATGGGAAGAAGCGTGAACAAGTTGGGCCATAAAAAGAAGAGACCGAAAAACATGAGGAAATAGCCTAGATAAGAGGGATGCCGAACATAACGGTATGGACCCGAAGTGACAAGCCTTTGGTTCTCCGGCATCGCCCACGAAACAGCATATCTACCTCGAACAACCACACTGCAAATAAAAATGAAATAGCCAATTGACGTGAAAATTAAGCCGAGAATTCGCATGTAAAAAATGAATGGAAATTGGAAGAGAAAAGGAAAATCACATAGCCCAAAGATAAGACCGGAAAAAACAAGAAAAAGATAAGAGAACACTTCTACAAAGTAAACTAATGTTCCAAAAGCCGCCAAGCCAACAATAAAACCTAAGGGACGTTCAACCTCTGCATGGACCTTTTCACCACTTCTGAGCTTCTGACCTTTCACTATGTTATGCAAGTTAACTGAAAAGAAACACCCCAACCAAAAGACAAGAAAAACGGCCACAACAGTTTCAGTCAACATATCTGCAAATAAACAATGTAAAAGTTTATAAACATACGCAAAAACCCAAGGCTTAATTACATCGTTCTACCGAAAGCACCGCCAATGTCTTCTCAGCAGCCTTTTCAATTCACTAATCGTGTTTTCAACCTTTTCAAGGCAACTAGGCGATTCCTTTGGAGGAGCATAAGGATCTCTAACACGAATTTCTTCTAAACCAACAACACCAGCAGCAAGTGCATACCAACAAAGCGGCAAAATCACAGGATTATATCCACTTCCAGGCATCAAAACAAGCTTTCCATCGCAAACCTTGTCGGCAGCCTTCCTAATTATGCATGACAAGTCAAAAAAGCCTTTAACAGTCAGCCTCAAATTTCCAAGCATATCCGCAAAATGTGGATCGCTCCCACCATTTGCAATAATAATTTCGGGCTTGAACTCCTCAGCCAAAGGAACAAAAACCTCATCTAAAGCATAGATATAAGTGCTGTCGCCTGTCCCAGGCGGCAAAGGCACATTAACATTGTAGCCTTCACCTTTGCCCTCTCCAATCTGCCAAGCAAAGCCTGTCCCAGGATAAATCGTATGCGGGTCTTGATGCAAAGAAACATACAGCACTGTAGGATCTTTATAGTAAATGTCGCTTGTACCGTTTCCAAAGTGAACATCATAATCCAAAACCAAAAAACGTTTCACATCACATTCACTTCTCAAATACTCAACCAAAACTGCCACGTCGTTGAATAGGCAGAATCCGCCACCATAACTTCTTCCAGCATGATGATAACCCCCACCCAAAGAGATTCCACGTTTTGCCTTTCCGTTATAAATCGATTCGCCGCAAGTAATTGCACCGCCAACAATAAGCAATGCAGCTTCAAGAATCTCCTCAGAAACAGGTGTTTCAATATCATAAGGCTTATTCTGTTCAGCCAAACGGCAAATCAAATCAACATAACTCTCTTCATGAACCCGCAATAAATCTTCCTTTGAGGCTGACTGAGGTTCAACAAGAACCACTCCAGAAAGACTGAGTAAACCTTGCTCTTCAAAAAACTTCCTAACATTTGCAAACCTATCTCCCCTAAAGGGATGCCCCTCTCCCAAATCATACTGTTTAAACTTTTCATGAAAAGTCATTACAACTTTTTCAGACAATCATAGCACTCTCAAACTAGAAAAAGAAAACAGCGAATATAAAACTCTACACTACACAAATTGAATTTTATTATAAAAAAAAGGGAGGAAAAATATTTACTCTTGTGTTTCTTCTCCTTCAGCTACCGTTTCCGTTGGTTGCATTTCCTCTTCCGTGCTCTGCTCCGTTTCTTGTGTTTCTTCTGTGTTTTGCCATGTTTCTTGTGAAGTTTCCTCCTGTTCCTGCGGGCTTTGTAATGTTTCCACGTCGCCGCCTTCTGTAGGCTCAACAGGTGGTTCAGGCAGATCCTGCTCTGCAGTTTCTTCAGGAGTCTCCTCAGATTCAACTACCGAAACAGTTTCTTCCACGCTCGCAATTTCAGGTTCAGGAGCTTCGACACCTTCTGCGGTTTGCGGTTCCACTTCTTGAGGCACAACTATATCAGTTGGCGGAATCGGTAGGCTGCTTGAAAGTTGATTTATGGCTTCCTTGGCAGTACCTAGTTCCTGCCTTGCAACTTCAATGCCTGTAGACAAGAGACTGATTTCACGTTGATAAACTTCTTCGTCTATTTCACCTGTTACATGTTTAATTTCGAAGTTTGCGAGGAGCATCTCCAAAGTTTTGGTGTGATCCTCAAGTTCTCCTACTTTGGAATTCATTTTGTCTAGCAAAGCTCTTTGTCGCCTTTCAATTTCTGCAACTGCCTCATCTATCTTGTCGTTAAAGGAGTCATATGTGGACTGCGAAATCTTGCCAGCATCTAATAAATTGTCCAGAGCTTCTTTCTTTTTCTTCGTCATTTCAAATTCTTCGACTAAACTCTCAAAAGAGTGCTTCCACGAGATCAATTTTAACACCGTCCAAAATCTATCCTTAAAAGAAGGAAATAACCTTTTTTGACATGTAGATATATCGCTAAATATTAAAAACAGCAGCTTCCATTGTTTAAATAGAAGATCAAGCTTTAAAAAACAAATGTTCCGTAGACCTTTCATAGCGCTTAAAATTGAAATGTTCTCTTCATCGGATTCAGGAACTTGACGCTATTTCAACGTTGGCTCTTCGGCTTTTTAATAAGATGAAGTTTAAACATTTCATGGTCTGTTTCTACTTCTGAGTCAGAATTAGAATAAAGCTTAAATATCTATATCTGAATAAAACATCAAAACGTGAATAAACATGACGGCATTGACAATCATAGTTGGCGGTGGAAAATTGGAAGGAAAAATATTAAAGAAAATGCATGAAAGAATAATAAAAAATTTTATGGACATAATAATTCTAGCCGAACTGAGAAACAGGCCCATGAGCGGATACGACGTTATCTCTTTTATTCACAACAAATTCCGTCTTCTAGTAAGCTCGGGTACAGTCTACTCACTTCTGTATTCACTCGAAAGAAACGGGCTAATTACAGGAACATGGAACGAAAGAAAAAGAGTATACAAACCCACCGAAAAAGGCATGAAAACAATTGAAACAATACTAAACGCAAACGATAAGATCAAAAGCTTCATAACAAACATTCTGAAAGTTCAAGGCACTCCCTAAACTTTTTTTACAGACAGAGATAATCGAAATACTAAAAAGCACCTTTTCAAATCTCTAAGGCGAAAGGAAAAGCCTAGAGGGCCCGTAGCTCAGCAAGGATAGAGCACCGGGCTTTTAAGCAAAAACAAGACAGCATTGCGCAGAAACCCGGGGGTCTCGGGTTCAATTCCCGACGGGCCCGCCAGATATTTGCTGAGAACCCCATAAGCCCCAAGCTTGTTAAGGCTCTAGTAGAGTCTGGGAAGTTAGGGCAGAGGCGAGAGAAACAGCGATGGCAAAATGGACAGGCCCTCGTTGATTGCTGAATTTTTTTAGGAGAGATTTTGGTTCAAGCCAAACATACATGCAGACAGTCGTGACCGCCTACAACTACTACTGGTACGCCAACAAGATCAAGGGAGAACTTTACATCTAATTAAACGGCTCACTCTTTTTCGAAGTAGGTAAGATTCCGTTTGAACTCCCCAAGGTTGGATAAGACATGCGAGTTAATTGGTAATTCAAAAAGGTTATATGTATCCGTTGTTATTTTTCGTGTATTGGCGGATGTCTGAGATGAAAGGTGACTGTCAAATTCAAGGCTAGTTCAAGACCTTTGATGACGATTAGACTACGGCCCTTCAAAATGACAAAAGAATGCAGAACTTTTAAAAAATTACAAGATAAGGCCTATATGAATTTTGATCATCTGGAGGAT
>Ga0209978_10001350_pt1 | contig 10319 bp, 7 predicted proteins | sample BentaG_FD_182805 | JGI IMG/M metagenome (GOLD analysis project Ga0209978, IMG submission 182805) | Deep subsurface microbial communities from South Atlantic Ocean to uncover new lineages of life (NeLLi) - Benguela_00093 metaG (SPAdes)... | ecosystem: Environmental > Aquatic > Marine > Oceanic >...
CAGATAAAGAGCATGGAGAACATATGAAGGAAAAAATAGAGCCGATGTTTGTTGATAACGCACACTGGAACCGTGTCGCAGCTCTAACTCTAGCTTGTGCAGAAATGAAAAAGTTTGGACAAGAATACGCAAAACAGGTGATTCAAAATGCGAAAAAACTTGCGAAAACCTTAGCTGAACATAACTTCCCCGTCGCCTGCGCAGAGCTTGGTTTTACGGAATCACATCAGGTTTTACTAAGTTATGGTAACTATGAAAAAGGATTAGAAATAGCACGAAAACTTGAAGACGTCAACATTATCGCTGATTGTGGGATGAGACTCGGCACTTGTGAAGTAACAAGACGTGGGATGAAAGAAGGGGAGATGGAGCAAATAGCCGAGTTTGTTAGACGGGTAGTGATTGATAAGGAAGAAACAGAAAAGGTTAAAAAAGACGTGAAAAAGTTTGTTAAAGACTTTAATCGAGTTGAATATTGCTTTAAAACTTGAATTAAGGTACAATCCTGTGCGCACGCGCCTTGGCTCAGCTTTTTCTTAACGACATGATTACTGCATCAGGGTGATGTTTCGCGTGACACACGCCTTTGATTTTGTCCTTGATTTCTTGAGGAGCATCTTTTGCGAGTTCAAATCCAAACCGCTCAAAATATTTTGGAATATCAGTCGTGATCCAGATTTCATTGTCAGGAAAAACTTCCATCAATTTCTTTACAATGGCGGCACCTATTTCTTGATTTCGATATGGTTCTAAAACTCCAAGACACGCTAACTCATAGCAAGATTCGTAATGTTTTATCCTTCCAAAACCAACAATACTCGATCCCTTTTCAGCAACTATAAACTGTTCAAAACTAATATTCTCAACGTCTAACTGAAATCTTTCGATGTAGGTTCTAATTGACGACATGTCCGATTCTTCGGCTGCTCTCAATCTCACTCTTCCCATTCTAAGCAAGCCCTCCTCTAAAATGTCTGCGCCCGCATCAGAAAAAGTTATGCGCGCACTATTCTACTTCTTGACTAGGGAAATCAGCAAATTCCTAAACTTCTTTTTATTTTCATGCTGTTCAGCGAATTCTCTACTGCGGGGCGTTTTCCCAACGCTACAGTAGAAAGTTTCAGCGGTTGCTCTGTAGTAGCTTTCGATGCTAACTTGGCGGGCAATCAAATAGAAGCGAGCCTATTTCACTTAATAATTAACCATCGAAAGGATGCGCGTGCACTAAATGCAATGTTAAAATGCATGGAGTTTTGAAAAGCCTTATGTTTCAAAACTGACAGAGTTAATGGTAATAGTCACATGGTGATTACATATCCAGTACTCTTTTTGAGTTTTGAAACAATAACAGCGTCCGACAAAATCATTATATACAATTTTCAAACAATGAAAAATTTTTGTGATGAAGTAGAACTTTATTATGAGGAAGTCTACATCATAACTATTCTGAGGAAATATTCGTGGCGTTTTGAATGAAGTATGATATCGTAATTGTAGGTGCAGGGATCATAGGGATGACTTCTGCATTCTATCTTAAGAAAAACAATCCTAAGAAAAGGATCTTAGTCATAGAGAGAAACCTAGGAGCAGGTCAAGGTAACACTGCTCAAGCCGCAGGTATGTTCAGACATATCTTTGCATCAGTGCATAACACCAAATTAGCATATTCGTCCATTCAATTCTACAAGCGAATACAGAAAGAATATGACACCTGCCTGAAAGAGACTGGATATCTTTGGCTACTATCTAAGAAACAATACGCGGATAACTACGCAAATATACAATTGATGAAACGGGGAGGGATTAGAGTACTCTCCTGTAATGAACTGTTGAAATACAAAGGAATCCGAATAGATCTAAACCCAGAAGATCCTGAGATCCAGATGATGGGTCTTGAAGATATTCATATGGGAATCTACTGCACAGAATGTGGAGAGCTTGATCAAACTCAGTTAGTCAATTATTACAGAGACAATTTCCTGGCACGAAAAGGGGAAATTCTTTACCAAACAAACGTTGAATCATTGAAGATTTCTCCTCCATTAGATTTTGGTGTACCTCTTCTATGGCAAGACTACAAGATAACAGGAGTGAAGACCGATAGAGAAGACATAGAAGCCAGCAAAGTGATACTTGCTTGTGGAGCCTACAACAGTTGTCTTCTGGATTCATTAGGAATACCTTCTTTTAGTAGACCGAAAAAGCGTCAACTCTTCCAAGTCAGGGCTCAAGCTCTTGAGAGACTACTTGACCTTCCTTTTGTTGTCCTACCTAAAGCAGGTGTATTCCTCAAACCAGACAAATCGGCAAAAGCATTCTTGGTGGGAGGGGCTGATCATTTCGGAAGGCACTTCGACTTGGATACTCATCCTGAGAAGAGGTTCTATGAGTATTCTTTACATCCAATCTTGACCAAATATATCCCAGCATTTGAGAGAGCTCAAGTTGTGAATTCTCAAGCAGGTCTATACGACATAAATTACATAGATGGAGTTCCTTATGTCTACGACACTCATAATGTGATAGTGGCGGGTGGTTGCAGTGGGAGTGGCATAATGAAAGCAGATGCAATAGGTAGAATAGTCGACGCTCTCTACAGAGGGGAATTAAATGTCAAACTGTTTGGTGATGTCGATTTTGCTGTTTCAGATATAGGAATAACCTATAGGAATGTGGAAAAGGAAAGCTTCATACTTTGAGCGCGCGCATAATTCTCTAGTCTTTATGTAAATGCTAGTCCTTCGTGGCGCGAGCGTTAGACAGTCTGTGTGCGCCAGTTTTGCAAACACAATTACAAACACGCACGCCGAGCCAACACAGACATACAGACCACTTGTTTTTAACAGTTAGTAAGTACAATGAAAAAATGACAGAAAAGAGCTCTGATTCTTTCTTTTTAGTTTTGAAAAAAACTGAGTGCGCGTGCCTTTTCCATTAAGTCTTTAGGTATCCACGGTTCTATTAAGTCATACAGCAGATCTTTTTAGGATATTTTTCTTGACCAACAATTGCTACAGATGGATGTCGCTTGTAACTCATCCATGGCTTTCACGTGCGCGTAGACGTTCTTTAGAGGCTACTTGAGAACTATGATAACTATTATGGCAAGTAGAATCAACGAGAATATTATAACTGGGAGGAGAGTCGTTGTTAACATAGCTATTATGATGGCGATGTAGTCTTTCCAAGTCAAACCTTTTTTCTTTTTCGTCAAGACCTTACTTCACCACTCTGAAAATCTATATCGAAATAACACGCTACCCAATGTCCATCCTCTTCGATGAGAGGCGGTTCCTTTTTTCTACATTTATCGGTTGCGTATGGGCATCTCGGGTGAAAGCGACATCCTGGAGGAATATTGACTGGACTTGGAACATCCCCCTTCAGAAGTATTTCTTCTTTTTTGAATTCAGGGTCAGGAACAGGTATAGCAGCCATTAGATGGAAAGTGTAAGGATGCCTCGGAGAATTATATACAGCGTCTCTCTCTGCCACTTCGACTAACTTGCCCAAATACATAACCGCGACCCTATCACTCATGTGATGAACAACGGCTAAGTTGTGGGAAATGAATAGGTAGGTTAAGTTGAATTTCTTTTGAAGTTTCTTCAGGAGATTTAGAACAGATGCTTGAACCGAAACATCAAGGAAGGATGTAGGCTCATCTAATACAAGAAATTCCGGGTTCAAAGCCAACGCTCGGGCCACCGCTATTCTCTGTCTTTGGCCACCACTGAACTCGTGAGGAAACCTATAGAGATGTTCTTCACTTAACCCAACTTGTGTGAGAAGCTCTAAAGCTATCTTATGAGCTTCGAATCTACCTGAAGCTATACCATGAATCGACATAGCTTCCCTCAACATAGAATTAACTGTTTGCCTAGGATCTAGAGAAGCATACGGATCTTGAAAAATAATTTGCATTCTGCGGCGTAGCTTTATGAGATTCCTTTGGCTCGCCTTAGTGACGGAAGTACCATTAAAGTAGACTTCTCCTGACGTTGGTTCAATCAATCTCAGAATGCTTCTAGCCGCGGTTGTTTTGCCTGAGCCTGACTCGCCCACAAGTCCGAAGGTTTCTCCTCTAGAGATGCTAAAGCTGATCCCGTCAACAGCCTTCACATATCCGACTGTCCTTTGTATAATCCCGCTTTTAATCGGGAACCACGTTTTGAGATACTTGACAACTAGCAGGTCTTCCATCTCAACTTTGACTCCATTTTTGGTAACAGGCTACTTCATGGTTTTCAGCGACTTCTCTAAGCTTTGGCACTTTCATGTCGCATTCATCTTTGGCGGAAGGGCAGCGTGGATGAAAGCGACAACCAGAGGGAGGATTAATCATTTCTGGCACAGTTCCAGGTATGGACGCTAGTCTTCCAACTGGTTTTTTCACGTTTGGGATGGCTTTCATTAGCATCATGGTGTAGGGATGGATTGGGTTCTTGAAGATCTCTTTTGTCGTAGCAACTTCAACTGTGTTTCCTCCATACATGACCGCAATCCTGTCAGCTATTTCTGCAGCCACGGAAAGGTCATGCGTAATCATGAGGATTGAGGCATCTATCTTATCTCTCAGTTCTCTCAGTAAATGAAGAATCTGGGCCTGAATCGTTACATCTACAGCAGTCGTTATCTCGTCCGCTATGAAAACTGAGGGTCTTCTGGCTAACGCCATTGCGATCATGGCCCTTTGCCTCATGCCCCCTGAAAGTTCAAATGGATACTGACGCAAGATTCTTTCCGGATCCGGCATCTTGACCGAACGTAGAATGCCTATACATAGATTCTTAGCCATTTTCTTAATCTCAGCTCTTGACACTTTTACGTTGGGAGACTCACCTCTAAACTTTTCTTCTCTTGAAAGAAGATCAGTGAAAGTCATTTTTTTTCCTTGAGATTTCTGCACAATTACCGCTTGTTTTAACAATTTTTTATTAAGCATGAAAACTTCTTTGAGTTGAGTATCTATCGTTAAGACGGGGTTAAGATAAGTCATTGGATCTTGAAAAACTGTTGCAAGCTCGCTCATCCGTAGAATTCTCCTATCTTCATTCGATTTTTTTAGAAGGTCTTCCCCTTTGAAAAGGATCTCTCCATCGAGGACGTAAGCATTTTCGGGAAGAAGACCAAGTATTGTGAGGGCGGTTACCGATTTACCGCATCCTGATTCTCCGACAAGGCCCAAAACCTCGCGTTCGTACAGTTTGAGGTCTACACCATTTAATGCCTTGACCTCGCCTCTGTAAGTGCGAAAATTTACTTTGAGGTTTCTTACGTCAATAATTATTTTCCCCCCTTTCATGTCCTCACCTCAAAAAGTGTTTATCTCCTAAGTTTTGGGTCCAATACGTCTCTTAGGCCATCTCCTACAAGGTTGAAAGCTAGGGCTATGATAAGCATCGTTAGCCCTGAAAAGACCATCAGCCAAGGAGCATCAAATACGTGTGAATATCCGTCAGACGCCAGATTGCCTAGCTCTGGAAGGGACGGACTGGGTGAGAAGCCAAGAAACATCAGTGCTGAAAAAGTTAGAATGACACCTCCAAAATCTAGGGTTACCTGAACCAAGACTGGGTATATCGAATTGGGTAGGATATGTCTGAAAAGAATTCTCAGATGCATCCCAAACAAAACTAGTTGATCCAAAATACCGTTAATGACTCTTTGGAATATTAGGAGAAATCTTAAGTGACCTGCTCCAAGCGCAACTATCTTACCAAAAATGGCATCAAAGCGTTCTTGAATCCTTATGAAAGTTTTTGGGTATGCTGCTCCAAGCGCCCTCAAAGCTTCAACATAGCTTTTCTCCTTTTCACTAAGTATTTGACCTCTCATAAGCCTGACATAGGAAGGCCACCAAACTAACATGATTGCGAGTCTTAGAGTGGGTATTGACCTGCCAAACATTGCTGCGAATACTAGAGCCAGAACTAAGGCTGGAAATGCAAAGAAGATATCTGTAACTCGGAGTATTGACTCATCTATTACGCCGCCGGCATAACCTGCCAATGTGCCGAGTAGCGTGCCGAATGTTGCCGCTACAAGAGTTATGATAATAGCATTTTCCATATCTACAGGTATGGCAAGCACTATCATTTTGAGAAGATCCCTGCCCCATCCGTCTGTGCCCAAATAGAAGAATTCTGGGCCGTCGTAGAGTTGAACGTCGGGTCCCCAGTTGATGAAATGGCCTTTGCTCCACCTGTAACTTCGAGGGAATGGATAGTTACCCCCAAATTCAGGGTATCCGGTTGGGATAGCTAAGTTTGGATCAACAATGTAATTGGCTAAGAGCGATAATATTATGAAGAAGAGGGCCATAAAAGAACCTGTCAGAACTAACGGGTTTCTTCTCAAGAGGTATAGAGTGTACTTAAAATCTGCCCATCTGGCTTTCCATTCACCTGTTCTAGCTTTAGCACTATTGCTTTTCATGCTTGTTTCTCTCTAATATTTTATCCTTGGGTCTAGGAAGACGTAGAGGATGTCGACTACGAGGTTAGCGACAACGACGATGACGGCTAGGGCTAGAGTGTAGACGAGGATAAAGTTGCTGTCGCCTTGGAACACTGCCAATAGTGAAAGACGTCCGACTCCTGGCCAGTTAAAGACGTATTCTGTGATCATGGCGCCTCCGAGGAGCATGGCAAAAAATATGCCTGTGAGGGTAACTGCTGGAATTAAAGCGTTCTTCATCGCATGCCTGTAGATCACGACTCTTTCTTTAAGTCCCTTAGATCTAGCTAAAGTGATGTAGTCTTGCCGCAAAACCTCAAGCATGCTGGCTCTAACGATCCTAGCTAGAAAGCCCAGGCTAATGAAGGCTAAGCTGAAAGCTGGCAAAATCAGGTGTGCAATTGCATCTAAAGTGTATTCTAAATTCCCAGCAAATAGTCCATCCAATATAGGCATACCTGTCACCAAAGGAACCGCTCCTTCCATTCCGCTTGCACCACTGCTTGGAAGATGGGGGAGTCCCCATAGGAGGAAATAATAAAAGAACACTAGCTGGAGCATAAAGCCAAACCAGTAGGATGGAGTTGAGTAGCCTGTCAATGCAATGATACGGGATATATGATCTGGAAGTTTATTGTTCTTGATGGCAGAAATTATTCCCAGGGGTATTCCGATGGCCACGGTTAGGATGATCGCAGCGACGGATAGTTGAATAGTGTATGGGAAGGATGAGAGAAAAACGTCTATTGCTGGCCGACTCTGTGCCCATACCCCAGTCATTCCAAAATCGCCTTTTAGAGCATCTCTTAGCCAGTAAAAGTATTGTATATGGAGAGGTTGATCAAATCCGTGGATCCTTCTTACCTCTGCAATTTTTTCGGCAGTCATCTTGCCGTGAATATATGGAGTCACTGGGTCAACGCCTGATGGAAAGCCTCTGGCGAGGTAGAACACAATAAGGCTGACACCAAATAGCACGAAGATCATAAGTATGAGACGCCTGATTACGTATTGGTATAGCTTCATATAGCGTCCCTCTAGGAGTCTTTTATATCCAGCTATAAAAGTTTTGCAGATTTTGACACGAATAGACAGAGGGGTAAAGTAGACTTGATAGTTGTTCATACAAGTAGTAGACGATTATTTTACGAGGTTTTCGGTTTATAGAATGCTAAAAATAAAAAGGGGGGGTTGGAGGGGTTGGAGTTTTATGGTTCTTCATAGTACATGGTTGACCAGAGGTCTACTGCATAGTTTGTGTTGAGGTACCAGCCTTGTAGCCATGATGAGCGAGTGTAGTATTCGGTGTCGTGCCACCAAACCATGTACATCAAAATTTCGTTTGCTATGGTGTTCATTTCGTCGTTAATCCTCAATAGCTCAGTTAAGTTACCTGCTGCGTCTGCGACGACGGCATCCGCGTAGAGATCATTCAAGGCGGTTATGTTCCATAGGTTCCAAGAAGGATACGCGCCATGTACTTCATACATTGGTTGCAACCAATTGAGTACGTGGTTGTAGTCGGCGACCCAGCCACCCATGTACGAGTCTATTTGGTGTCTACTGGCCAGAGTGTATTGTTGACCGCCTGGAACGAGCACAACTTCCCATGTTAGACCATATGTTCTCCGACTTATTGTGTTCAGATTGTCAGCCATTGTCGTTAAGACCTTTATGAACGTTTCTGCTCCCGTTTGCACGTAAAACTTGATGGTCTGAGGATTGCTTGGTGAGAACGCGTTGTCAACGACTTCAGCAGGAATCACTGATCCGTTGTAGAAGTGCATTACAGTGGTGTTACTTCTCAACGGGTTATTGTATGCATCTACAATCAGTTCTTCAGTCTTTGTCAAATTGAAGGAGAATGTGGGTCCAACATCGGTGTTATATGAGCCTTCTGGCGCTGTTCCCGGTGGAATGATGTTGTTTGCTAAAACACTTAGCCTGTAGTTAACGTTTATGTTCATGTAAGTCATGTTAACCGCAGAGGCAGCCGCCATCCTCAATCTCAGGTCAGCAAAGGGTTGCCATGATCTGAATGAGCCATCAGGATTAGTGACGTTGGTATTGAAGTCGAGCCACCAAGTGTTAAACGTTGGAAATACTCCGTGAACCGTTACGTCTGGAATTACCGAAACTAGCTCAGCATCTTCAAGCCACTTGTCTTGATCAACCACAGAAAATACGTTAACCTCAGGAACTTGTATTGCTGTGACTGTTCCAGCTTTTAAGTCGAGCAACCTTGTTGTGAAGCTCGGTTGATACACGAATTCTATTGTCTCTATCCTCGTCTTGCCAGTTGGCGGTAGGTTCATGTTGTTTGGGCCGCCCCAATAGTCATCGTAGGCCTTCAGAACGATCTTGTAGGTGGTTGGACTAACACTTTCAACGTAATATGGGCCTGTACCAAAGGTCCAGCCCATTTCAGGAACGTTGAAGTAAGTGTCTCCGTCGCCTGCTCTGTTCCCGAAGTAGGTGGTGTAGTTTCCGTCCCATGTTCCCCATCCACCGTGTCCATAGTCCTTAGTGATTGTTTCGGTCGGCGAAACTATGCCTGCCCAAGGCCCTGCCATAATGGGTAGAAACTGCGTTGTAGGAGTAGCGATGTTTATTCTGACCTTGTAGTTACTAATTATCTCTACGAAATTCAAGGCTAAAACATCGTTAACCCAGCTTGCGTTGTATGAAGGGTCGGCTCCCATGGCAGAGAAGAGAACTCCATTAGGATCGACTAGTTGTATGACCATCCATGCCGCTTGACTTCCATGCACTGGAGAGACGGGATCACCGGTTGTGCCGTCCATCATGAGAAGTCTGTTAAGGCTGAACCAGACGGCTGTTGCGTTGAATGGAGTTCCATCTTGGAATGTTATGTCCTGCCGCAAAGTAAAGTTGTAGTACAATCCGTCGGTGCTGACTGCATAGCTCTCGGCTAACCATGGAATAATATCGGTGGCGCTGCTCCCGTTATACCAAAGCAATGTTTCAACACTTTGCCAAAGGGTCCAGTAGTCATATTGATAATAGGAAACATGTGGGTCCATCCACTGATAGGTGGCTCCAGACTCGTATATCAGCTTGTTATCTGTTACAAAGCCTGGAATCCCGCCACTAACAGTAAAGGTGTCGGTGAGGGTTGTTCCTGGAATAGTCACAGTATATATGGCAACCACACTTTTTGTAACAGTAAACGTCACGGTCTTTGTTTTATTTGCTGCTACCGTCACAGTCTTTTCCGTCTCATATTGATCGTTTAGAATCAACGTTATTGTGCCGGTGACATTGGTTCCGCCAGTGTTTGTAACATTCACTGAAATGGTGACAGATTCTCCTACTGTAACCGAAGAAGGCGATATGTTCAGAGCCTCGAGCTTGAACTCTACTGGAAGTGGTTCCACTGCTGGTGGTCTAGTTACCAACATCCATACTACACCTACGAGACTAGCTATCAAGATTATGATTACCGCTATTAAGACTGCAATGTTTCTAGCAATAGCTTTTTTATCCATCATGAAAATCCTTCCAACCTCGTATTCTCATCCTAGATTATTTAACATTTGTGCAAACTTCTCGGTTATGCATACCAAAGAAATCTTGAAAAATATTCTGTAAATTTCGCCATAAACAAATTTAGCTAGCACGCTGTGCTGGAACAGCACGGAATGATGGCAAATATATGAAGAGTTCCAGCCAGTTTGCCTTCTTATTCAAGGTAGCATCCTCATTTATCTTGTCCACGTGAACGTTTGGTCCGTGCTGGAAGCAGAAAAGACAACAAAAACGCTGCGAAGGAAAACAACGTCATAACGTAAAGAGCTGATTCCAAGCTGTATCTCTCGGCGAAAACACCTGTTATGGCT
>Ga0209978_10001351_pt1 | contig 10315 bp, 7 predicted proteins | sample BentaG_FD_182805 | JGI IMG/M metagenome (GOLD analysis project Ga0209978, IMG submission 182805) | Deep subsurface microbial communities from South Atlantic Ocean to uncover new lineages of life (NeLLi) - Benguela_00093 metaG (SPAdes)... | ecosystem: Environmental > Aquatic > Marine > Oceanic >...
GCAAACGAAAACCCAAGTACCCACAGCAAGAAAGGCACAGCCAACAACAATCCAGAACTCCCACCACATAAATATGGACAAAAAATCTTTTAGATCTTGGAGCACCATTAGTTTCTCCTTGAACGCTCGGTATGCATCCAACCCAATATTAACATGTAGAGTTGTAACAGAGGTAGATAAACTTTGGTGATTCGCGCGCTACTAAATAACGCTTGTAAGAGAAAGGCACTTCAGTAACACATTATATCTTATACATCGTTTTTTGATGCATGTAGAAGATTATTACGCAAAATATAAGTGCGATTGCATACAATAATTATGTTTTGCGAGTTCTTCATTGAACGATGAAGCATCTCGTAATTCAAGAAAGGAGAAAGGAAAATACAATGAGTAAATTGATTAAGCGACTAGCTTTGACATTGACGTTTGTAACGATACTAGCGGCGACATTTGCACTGAAACCAACTTCTGCTGCTTATCCAGTAGATCAACGTGGACCAAGGATTGACATGGTAAGACAGAAAGTTACTAGGTCTCCTGCTGGTCAGTTGATAGAGATGACTCTTGGCGCTCCTACCGGAAGCGACATGTGGATGGGCATGATTAGGCCTACTGACGTTGAAGAAATGGATCGTCAAGGCAAGACCATTAGCTCTACGCCGATGTTGCACTTCTGTGAATTCGGCTTCAACTACAGGGTGATTCCGCTTGACGACGTGAACTTCAGGCATGCTCTTGCCCACTTGGTGCCTAAGGAAAAAATAATCGGTACTCTGTTCAAGTATATCGACGTGAAAGTTGACACCCCAGTTCCTCCAGCTCAATCGCAGTGGTACAACCCAGATGTTGACCCGCATCCGTTCAACCCAAGTGAGGCTGAAGCCATATTGGCCGCAGCTGGATACCATAAAGATGGCGGCGTTTGGAAGATGCCTGACCATAGCGATATGCCGGGCTTACGCTGCTACATTCCACTAGAAATTGTGGCTCCAACATCTTTCACGATTGGACAATATTTCGCTGATGAGTGCCAATCCATAGGCCTAACCAACATTCAGTTGGAACCTATGGACTTCTCAACCTACACTGACAAGACTTTCGACGAGTGGGACTTTGACATATTCTGGGTTTGCTGGGACTTGGACAGGTTTCCATCCCACCTTTGGAGTTTCTTCCATTCAGAAAACAGCTATCTTGGAAGCTACAATCCATACGGCATGTATTATCCAGCGCTAGACGCACAACTTGACATTTACTATAAAGGTCTAGACCATGCAGCCAAAGTGGTAGCCCTAAAGACAGCGCAAGAGCTCATCATGGGAGGAACAACCATCGATCCGCTCGCCATACCGGCACAGCCGGAAAGAAGCCAAGCAATACCATTGATACCTGTCTATTCAAGAAACGCTTATGATACCATGGACCCAGGATTAAGAGGAATGGTCAACGGGAAGGGCGATGGCATTGACAACGGGTGGACGTGGATGAATATCCACTGGGAAAATGATGAGAATCGTCCGGGCACCAATGAGAAGATTGTTGTGCCTATTCTGGATGAGTTCCCAGAGAAGCTCAACCCGATGCAGGCAAGCACTGTCTATGCGTGGAAGATGTTGAGCCCAACTCTTGACGGGCTAATGGAAGTGAGCCCGTACACTCTCAGAGACATTGAGTGGCTGGCCACAGACTGGTCCTATGGAGTTGAAGATGCATATCCCGAATATAGCACAATGTGGGTAACGTTCAACTTGCGAACTACGGACTCTACAGGCGCGCCCATCATGTGGCAGGACGGAGATCCAATCGAACCGTCTGACGTTGCTTTCGCTTGGGACTTCCTCCACGACCATGAAATACCAAGATACTGGGACGACTTTAAGTACTATCTATCCTCAGAAATTGATGGAAACACGATTACAGCGCACATGAACACTACAAGCCAATGGTTGGTCTATGCACTAGCCGGAACCGCCTATATGGTTCCACCGCAAGTTTGGACTCCATGGGTTGGACAATCAACGCAGGATATACTTGCTTGGGATCCATCAGCCGAAGCTGGCCCAGGAGGGCTTCCAACATCATGCATGGGAACAGGACCATTCATACTGCAACACAGCACGACATTCATTGAAACATCAGGCTACGGAGACTTGACCGCTAACCGTGACTACTGGAAGAAAACAGGCGAGATAGTGGACCTGTTAACTGAGATGTTCCACAGCGCAGGAGACGTTAACCGCGACGGCGATATCGGCTTTGAAGACATTTTTGCCATATCGGACGCCTTTGGTTCCGAACCAGGCGACGATAATTGGAATCCAGATGCGGACATAGTTGGACCTGCAGGAGGACCGCCAGACGGCAAGGTTGACATCATGGACCTTGCAACCTGCGGTAAATACTTTGGCGAAACCAGAACAGTTCCCCGGGGAGAACTCCCACCTGAACCGGTAGCCCCAACTCCAGTAATTTCTGTATATCCGCCACTTGTCACTGGCCTCTTGCCGGGCGACACGTTTCAAATAGCCATACGGATTAGCGAGGCCGTCAACGTATACGCTTGGGAGTTTGATTTATCCTATGCACCAGGGGTGCTATCAGTCGTCGATGTCGTTGAAGGGAGCTTCCTCATGGCAGGCGGTAACACATTCTTTGCAGCACGCTTGGACTACCATGGCCGGTATAGAGTGGTATGCTTCCTCAGGGAAGATGTGGCTGGAGTCTATGGCAACGGAATTCTTGCAAGAGTGGTGTTCACCGTCCTAGACATAAGTGATAGCCCACTACACCTCAAAACAAGACTACGCGATCCAGATTACGGTCGCGTCGGTCACACAACAGAAGACGGCTACTACGTAGGTCCGATGGCAGATCTGATTCCACCTGACCTCCTAACAAAAAGACCTAAGGGTGGTGGGAAGAAGCAAGCCGAATGGAGAAAGACTATGACAAAAAGATGGGGAACAACCGAAGAGTTCAGAGCTAATGTTACCAACATCGGCTACGCGCCACTGTACACACGAATCAAATACACATCTGAAAATCCACACACAGGCGATGTAGTCACTCTCTATAGCGGGCAAGAATATATCCCAACAGTCACGTACAGAACCGAAGTGCTCTATGTGAACGAGGAGATCCCGCTCTTTGACATGTGGACTAAGTATGGAACAAGCCCATACCTCGACGCTACTGGAGACGGAAGCTACATCGAAGCATACGACGACGGTATGCTCAGCAACGCCTATGGCTTCGAAGACGTGAGTCTAGGACCTTACGACAAGATAATCGATGTAGTAATCGAAGGCTACACACAGTATCCAGGAGGGGCTGACGACGACATGGACATGGACACCTACTGCTATACTCCGTCAGACTACCAGTTTGCCTGGCTAGGGTCCTTATATGGAGGATCCGATTGGAGTTGGAAGACCCCAAGATGGATCGGTGACCACGTTTCTGACGCAGTGCCAGCAACCACGACCCAAGCAGGACTGAATGATTTCTCATGCTTGTTCTACTATTGGACCGCAGACGGGCTACCTCATGGCGACATGCGAATTGACTCCGCGAGATTGGTGGTAACGATAGAAACCGGCGGCCTATATCAAGTAGGACCGGAATGGTACGTCGTAAATCCAGGCGAAACCATTGAACTACCGCCAGCGATATGGCATCTGGAGAAGCAAAACACGGGCAAATGGTTCACTACCATAACAATGGAATACATGTACTATCCACCGGAGACTCCATATGCAGTTCGGCAAACTGGAAAAACAACCTTCACGTACGAATGGTGGATAAAGGGAGAAGTGGAATAGGACCATACCTTAAGAGGTTACTATCTTCCCATCTTCACTTTCCTCTTTTTTTCTGTATTGGGATGAGTTCAGTCGATTTGCGCAAAAAAGCGAAGGCATGATGCAGTTATTGGTGTTTGTCCTGTAATTTTCATTGGAAACATTTCGGTACGTGCAAGTCGTTGATGCACTCTAATGTTCAACTGTGAACCCTCTAATCACATAAGCGACGTAGATTTAGGTTTGCTTAACAGAAACTACGGAAAAGCAACTTACCCCTTTTTCTACTATGATGGTGAAGACCTAATGCATAACACACGTATCACATGAGGTGCCAGAGGCTTCGTGTCTAGGCATGCTTGGGCGTTACGCTACTTGCCCTTTCTTATCCTTTTAGCCCTAAAACCCAAGACGATCAAGATGATTGCGACGGCTACTGCAACTAAAGCCCAAGCAAAGTCAATCCCTATTGTCACATCCCTTGGAAGCACATTTACTTCTACCTTACCTTGTCCATTCAAACAATCAGTCTTGTTAGCTATTGCCGAGATTGTGACTACTGTGTTTTCTGTTACTGTTGGGGCGGTGAACATAGAGACAATATATCCAGTTGAATTCGTTTTTCCCGTTCGAGGTGAAAAAACTCCGCCCTTGTCCGAGAACAAGGTTACGTTTGCATCAGAAACAGATTTCATCTCATCAGTTACTCGAATGGCTAGGGTCAAATTTTCTCCAGACTTGACTGTATCAGAATCCGCAACAATGAAAACAACCAACGTTGGCTGAACTTTCACAGTGACGAATGCCGTGTTGTTGCTTTCAAGGCCAAGATCATCTAAAACTCTCAGAGACGGAGTGTATATGCCAAGCGATGTGTAAGCGTGCACTGTCACTGGTTGCGTGATCCAACCACTGTTTGTACCGTCACCGAAATCAAAGAAATAACGATTGATGCGGCTGTCATCACTTGACTTAGAAGCATCAAACGTGATTGTTTGGTTTATGGCTACCATTGTTTCGTTTGCTTCCAGTACAGCAATCGGAAGTCTATTAACAGCTGCACTCGTAAGAAAAGGCTTAAGAACTAGGTCGCTTTCGTCGCCATTGACTGGGTTGCCTTTTCCGTCGGTGTTCAGAATTTCATGATATGGACCTGTGGGATCTCCCCAATAGTTGTGGGTTGCATTCACGGTTGCGCCGTTTGACGCGTACACTCCGTAAGTGTTATAGTAGATGTCGTTGAAGTGGGCAATGTTATCCGTGTCGTCTTGATAGAAAGCTCCATATGCATTGTAAGAAATCGAATTGTGCGTCATGTTTGTTCTAATGCCTTCTTCTGGTTCTCTGAAAGCTCCTCCAAAAACGTAGATTCCTTTGTCCACATTTGCTGAAACGGTGTTGTTCGATATCACTACATCAAATTCTATGTAAGGACGATGAGTATTAGCGAAAAGATGCACTCCAACTTCGTTGGAAACAATATTGTTACTGGAGATTGAAACACGATAGATGGAGCCGTACCAAGGTCCGCCACAACTGAGATATATTCCATACTTCTCGTTAGAATACACTATGTTTTCAGAGATCAATGTGTCGTAGATCAAGTTTGTGGCGTAATCGATGAAACCTCCCCAAATGTGGAAGTAGATTCCATTTTTGTTGAAATTAATGGTGTTTCGAGAAACGATTACATTATTGATCTTGCCCCAAGTTATAGGATAGACGTGGAACTCAATTCCATTCTCGTTAGAAGAAAGAGTATTGCCTGAAATTGTAATGTCTTTGATTTGAGTAGATTCGCTGCTGCTGGCATATAGGTAGAAGCCGTTTTGGTTTGAGTCGATAATGTTGTTAAGAGCTTTTATGCCTGAGGACACCTTGCCAGTAGAGGAAATCCCATTCTTGTTCTGTTTGATTGTGTTTCCTTTTATGATAGTGTTGCTCTCAGCTATTATGTGAATGCCACTGAAGAAGTTATGGATTATAGTGGAGTTTTCGATGATGGCCTTGCTTGAGCTTTGTATTGTTATCCCGTTTTTTGCATATTCTACGATGCAGTTGCCTATAATGAAAGATTCACTGTCTGACGCAGCAAACTTTATGGTGTTCCAATCTCCAGCGCGTGGAGTCAAGCTGTTGGAAGTAAAAGTAATGCAATTATCATCTGTCCCTACTGCATGCAAGCTTCCTTTAATGATTAGAGAGAGGTTTCCATTGAATTTTATTTCAACTCCGGGCTCTACAGTTAAGGTGGTTGCATTGGCAACTGTTACGTTTCCCGCCACTACATACGGACTTCCACTTAGCGTCCATGTTGTGTTTTGAGAGATAATTCCTGCGACAAATGTAAGATCCTCCACGTGATATTCGACATTTAAGAATGAATTCGTAAAGCTCATGACCATTGACACAGCAATAATGCTCAAAATCGTTTTCCTGTGCGCGCGATCAAGGTGTGCCATTCCGGAACCTCAGTTCTACAGTAATCCAATGCTTTCAAATGATAAATGCATTTCTTTGCATTGCCTGAAAAGGCTAAAATGATCTTGAGGTTCACGGCTGGGTGTTGAATCGATAGAATTTGGGGCAATTTTAATAATCTACGACATATGGCTACTGCTTGGTAAATACCCGAGCAAAAATTCTATGGGCTCTAGATTTCATATTACTCTGATAAGGCATCGCCCACAAAGCATCCGACAATTACTCCTATGATTATGAATGTTATCCCGACGATGAACAGTCGTGCAACAAAGTGTAACGCCAGGGCGATATCAAAGCTAAGCAATTCTATGTTTTGCGTCAGCATTGCAGGAGGCGCTACAATTAGGGCGGTTGCTATAGAAATTCCTATGGCGATAGAGCCCGCCGTGTAAAGGACTGTTTTTTGGATGTCAACCATGAGGGCTCCAAATAAGAGACTGACAACGAACATCATAAGGATGTGAATAATGAGGTCTGGGCCGCCTGTTTGCCATACGAATGCTGTTACATAAGCAGTTGCGTAGTTTACGCCCAAGGCTATCATAGCACCTATCTCCAACAGTTTTCTTCTAGGCATTTTGACTCACTATCTTTTCACAGTAGATGTAGAAAATTATTTCGGAGATGCTGATGCCGGCTGCGAGACCTACTATCAGTATAAACCAAATGTGCGCCGGCAAAAACCCTGCAAGAAGAAACGGCGACGCTAAGACTGCGAACATCATAAGGAACAGCAAGACAAGCGTTCTTTTTTTGGGTGCACTCTCCTCGTTTTGAAATGAGCTTTCTTGTGGGGTTGCTGATCTTGTATTTGCGAGACGAATCTTTAGCACAAACGTAATCATCGCTAGGACAGATGTAAGAATAATGTAGTATAACAAGAAAAAGGGGGTTTCTCGCAGTAATATAAGTGTCAGAATAATGGATAGAACTGCGGTGGCAACGTTTAGCCAAACCCTGCTGATGTTGTGAGAATACCTTGGTGTTCTCTTTCTCGCAGTTTTTTTCATCAACTTCTCTTCCTAGGAAGCGCCTATTTCTCTTGAAATTGTCATCGAATATCGTCCAATGACCGGGCCATCCAGTATGATGAGAATTGAAGTGGACCAGCTTCTTTGCGTAATTTCTTGGAACATTTCTATCTTATTAGGCGGAACATTTGTTGAAATTGTTACGTTCGTGCTTGATTGTGGCGGAATCTGCATGGGACGGTATCCTGAAGGCTCTGAAGCACGTGTGAAGGTGAAAAATTGGCCATTGAGGAAGGTTCTCTGTTCAAATAATAATGCGCGGAATTCTTGTGGCGATGGATTGGTCAAAGTTAAGATAGTTTCTATGCGTATGTGAGTTGCATTAAATTCTATAACGTTAAACTCTGAGATTGATGCGTTAAACGTGTGTAAGGCTGCGTATCCTCCAGAGTAATAGCTGAAAGAATAAATCATCGCAGTCGTTGACATTATCGTGGCTATAGTAAAGATAAGTGAAATCGTCCTTTTGGTCTTTCTCGGCATATTGATCTCCTAGAGAGTTTTAAGGGTGAAAAGGAGAATGAACGTTTGAGTTTTTTCAAGCATTATATTTGTGGCATGCTAAATACCTGTTTCCTTCTACCTCGATTAGTTTCGGCTCCTTTTTTCGACAAACTTCCATGACGTACGGGCATCTTGTGTGGAATCTACATCCAGGTGGTGGGTTGACAGCGCTTGGAACCTCCCCTTTTATCACAACTTCACTTCGTCTCGCTGTTGGATCTGGAACAGGCACAGCGGAGATTAATGCTTCAGTGTATGGGTGTAACGGCTTCAAGATGATGTCTTCTATGTTGCCTTGCTCCACGATTTTTCCCAAGTACATCACTCCCACGCGGTCGCATATGTATCGAGCTAGTGCTACGTCATGGGTTATGTAGAGGAATGATGAATGATGTTTTTTCACTAAGCCAAGTAATAGGTCAAGAACCTCGCTTTTTATGGAAGCGTCCAGCATGGAAACTGGTTCGTCAGCCACTAAAAATTCTGGACGGACTATAAACGCTCTTGCTATGGCAACTCTTTGCCTTTGCCCGCCGCTCAGTTCGTGGGGGAATCTGTAGATATACTCTTCGGGCGGTGTCATTTCTAAATCTTCTAGAACTTCCATCACTCTTTCTGTAGTGTCTTCAAGCCCTTGTGTAATTTTCTGTATTAGTAGGGGTTCGGCAATAATGTCAAAGATGCTCATTCTTGGATTTAGCGACTCATATGGATCTTGAAAGATTATTTGCATTTTTCGCCGCAGTCTTCTCATTTGCTGTCGATTGTTTATTGATGTTAACTCTAAGCCTTTGAAGTATACTTTCCCAGCTGTTGGCTCTATAAGCCTTAGTAATAATCTCCCTGTTGTTGTTTTTCCGCAACCGCTCTCGCCTACTAGGCCAAAAATTTCGTCTCTCTTTATAGTGAAACTTACATCGTCAACTGCATGGACATAAGGAACACTCTTTGATAATAATGTCCTAAAGAAGCCCACTTTTATATCAAAGTATTTCTTTAGATTTTGCACTTTTATGGTTACGTCTTGGGTCATGTTCTCACACACCCTTGAGGTGACATGCTACAAAATGTTCTATGCCTTGGGCATCTGTCATTTTGGGTTCCGTTGTTCGGCAAATATCCATTGCGTATTGGCACCGTGCGTGGAATCTGCATCCTGGCGGAGGGTCAAGAAGGTCTGGTGGAAACCCATGTATAGAAGACAATTTTCTCTTTTGCCCTAGAATGCTTGGGAAGGCACCGATCAATTTTTCGGTGTATGGGTGTAACGGTTCTTTGAAGATGGATACAACGTCGCCATATTCTACTATTTTCCCTGCGTACATGATAGCAATTTTGTTGCAAACTTTTGCAAGCATTGATAGGTCGTGGGATATAAACATCATGGAGAGATTTAGTTTATGTTGCAGTTCTTTCATAGCTTTCAGGACCTGAGCTGCTACAATGACATCTAACGCTGTTGTGGGCTCGTCTGCAATGATGAAATCTGGATTGCACGCCAAAGCCATCGCTATCACCGTGCGCTGTTTCATGCCACCGCTTAGTTCATGGGGATAGCGATCAATTCTTGAGGCGCCGATTCCAACAAGGTCCAAAAGCTTGGCAGTCCTCTCTAACGCTTCCTTCTTGCTTACGTTTTCGTGAGTAACTATTGCTTCAGCTATCTGATTTCCAATGTGAATTGTTGGGTGAAGAGCATTCATGGCTCCTTGGAATATCGCGGAGATTCGCTTCCATCGAAATTGACGTCGAAACTGTTCTGAACTCAATTCTACAATGTCCACACCGTCGAACAGGATTTTTCCGCTGAGAATTTCTCCATTCCAAGGCAATAACCTGAGAATTGATAGCGCAGTAGTTGTTTTTCCGCAGCCGGATTCTCCGGCAAGTCCTAAAGACACTCCCTTGTTTAATTCGAGGCTGATATCGTCCACAGCTTTGACATATCCTCTCATAGTATGGAAATACGTCTTTAAGTCGCGAATTTCCAAGAGAGCCATTCTATCGTCGCCTCCGCAGCCTTGGGTTAACAATTTCATCTATGGCGAATCCCATGAACACGAAGGCTAAACAAATGAGTGTGATGGCTATTCCCGGGGGAAGCGCCCACCACCAGGCAAAGTTTTCGAAGGCGCCGTGTCCAAAGGCATAATTAAGCATTTTTCCCCACGTTGGCACTCGAGGATCGCCAAATCCTAGGAAGCTGAGCGCAGCTTCGGTAAGTATACCCATCGGTACGCTCAGCACCAATGACGCTAAAGCGATTGGAGCAACGTTTGGAACTATATGTTTAACCATTATGTATGGTCTACTTGCGCCAGAGGCTACTGCACTCTCAACAAAGGTGGCCTCTCGAATAGATAAAACCTGTGCTCTAATGGTTCTTGATAAGCCTAGCCATCCAAACATCGCTACAAAAATAATAATGTAGAAAACGTTTTTTCCGAAAAGTTTGACCAGTGTTAACAGTAATGGTAACATTGGTAGACATAGCAA
>Ga0209978_10001352_pt1 | contig 10314 bp, 8 predicted proteins | sample BentaG_FD_182805 | JGI IMG/M metagenome (GOLD analysis project Ga0209978, IMG submission 182805) | Deep subsurface microbial communities from South Atlantic Ocean to uncover new lineages of life (NeLLi) - Benguela_00093 metaG (SPAdes)... | ecosystem: Environmental > Aquatic > Marine > Oceanic >...
AGTCTGCTTACGCATCACGGATCACGTTTCACTAGAAAATCGCTTCTTCCAGAGCGTCCTGGAAAATCGCCAGCGCCTGTTCCATCTGCTCCGGGGTCACTACCAACGGCGGGATCCAGCGGACGGTGTTGTCCCAGGGACCACAGGTGAGGAGCAGCAGGCGCCGCTTGAGGCAGCCCTTTACCACTGCCTTCGCCGGGCCAGTGGCGGGGGTCCCGTCGGCGGCGGTGAACTCGGCGCCGACCATCAGCCCTAGTCCGCGCACGTCGCCGATAACGCCGCTTCGCTTACCGAACTCCTCTTGCAGCGACCGCAGCTGGTCCATCAACAGCGCACCCATTCGCTGCGCGTTCTCCAGCAGACCCTCCTCGTGGATGACGCGGATGGTGGCTACGGCAGCGGCGCAGGCGACGGCGTTGCCGCCGTAGGTGCCACCGTGGGAGCCGGGGACCCAGCGATCCATCAACTCCCGCCGGGCGGCGATGCCTGAGAGCGGCAGTCCTGAAGCCAGTCCCTTGGCCATGGTCATGATGTCCGGCACGACCCCGAAATGCTGGATAGCGAACCACTTCCCGGTGCGCCCAAAACCCGACTGGATCTCGTCGGCGATTAGCAGGATGTCGTGCTCATCGCAGATGCGGCGCAGGCCCTCCAGAAAACCGGGCGTCGGCACCACGTACCCGCCCTCCCCCAGCACCGGCTCCACCAGGATGGCCGCCGTCTCGAAGGGGGCGGTTTGGGACTTCAATAGCAACTTTAGCTCCTGCAGGCAGAAGTCCGTGGTCTCATCCGGGCTCCAGCCGTAGCGGTAGGCATAGGGATAGGGGGCGACGAAGACCCCCGCCGGCAGGGGCTGGTAGCCAGCGCGGTAGATGGTCTTGGAGGTGGTGAGAGCCATCGTCAGGGCGGTGCGGCCGTGGAAGCTGCCCTGGAAGACGATGACGTTGGGTCGGCCGGTGGCGTGACGGGCCAGCTTGACCGCTCCCTCCACCGCCTCCGCGCCGCTGTTGGAGAAGAAGAAGGAGTCCAATCCCTTCGGCACAATACCTCGCAGCTCCTCCGCCAGTTCCAGAAGTGGCTGGTGGAAGATGATATTGACTTGGCCGTGCATGAGCTTCGCCGCCTGTTCCTGGATGGCCTGGACCACCTTGGGGTGGCAGTGGCCGGTGTTGGTCACGCCGATGCCGGAGGTGAAGTCCAGGTAGCGGGCGCCATCTTGGTCGTAGACGTAGGCCCCCTCCGCCCGCTCTGCTACGATGGGGGTGATGCGGCTCCAGACGGGTGAAATGAGATTCGTATTGCTCGTGTCCATTCGCTATCCTCCTAGCTATGGTTTTTGAATGAGCTTCTCCTGCGCTACCCACCAGGCCTCATAGATGACCTTGAGAGCGGCAAAGGAAGTGATGTCGGACTGATCCAGAGGCGGGGACACCTCAACCACATCCATCGCCTGCACCGGCAGCTCTTGGAATACCAGCCGCACCAACTCCAGCAGGTCCCGCGTGGTAAGCCCTCCGCCCTCCGGTGTGCCGGTGCCGGGGGCATAGGCCGGGTCCAGGCCGTCAATGTCCAGGGTGAAATACACGGACGGCACACCCCGCAGTCTCTCCACCACCTCCCCAGCGATTTCCTCAATGCCCCGCCGGTGGCACTGGCGGGCGGTGTAGTAGGTGATCTCCGGGTGCTCCTTCAGGAAATCCCACTCCTCCTGAATAAAGGAGCGCAGGCCGACGAAGACCAGGCGCTGAGGCTCCAAGCCGGATAGCTCCAGAGCCCGCCGCTCTGTGCAGGCGTGGGACCAGCGATGTCCCTCGTAGGCATCGCAGATGTCGGGGTGGGCGTCGAAATGCAGCACGCCGAAAGGCCCATCCACAGCCCGATTGAAGGCCCTCATCAAAGGGATGGTCACGGAATGGTCGCCGCCCAGAAAGAGGGCCAGGGGATGCCGGAGCACCTCCGCTGCCCGGTCTTCCACCGCCTGAAAGTAGCGGGGCCACTCCAGGTCGGAGGGCACATCTCCATAGTCCCGCACCCGCAGGCTCAAAGGCTGCCCCTCCTCGGCGCAAGGGGCCAGGTGAGGGGACAGCTCGCGCAGCTTGGCTGGGGCGAAGGCCGTCCCGCGCCGGAAGCTCGCTGCTCCGTCGAACGGCACTCCCAACACCCCCACTTCGGCGGCCGTAAGCGAAGCGGCGTTGTCGCTGATCAACCCGCTCCAGAGATGCCTATGAGATGGATGGACGGAATCAATCGTTGTCACTTTTCGTCACTTTCTACCCTATGCTGGTAGATTCGTAGACTCGTAGGTTCGTAGACTCGCAGATTCGTGAATTCGCGGCCCAGCTTACGAATTTACGAGTTTCCGAATCCACGAATTTACCCATTCCCTACCACGTGGTACTCTTCCACCAGTTCGTGGATCTCAATGCCCCGCTTGTGCAACTCAGCGAAGAAGATGTCGGGATCAATGGCCGTCTCCGGGGGCACGATGCCTTTCACTTTGACGTCGCCCCGGGCGATCATCTGCGCGCCGATGCTCAGCGGGATGGCGATGTTCTTGTAGTAGGCTGCCTGGCCGCCCCATTCCTCCATCGGCGGATGGCGGTTCCAAAGCTTAATCTTCACATCACGTCCGTCCCGCTTGCCATAGACTTCCACCACCAGGCCGTAAGCCCACAGCGGGGTCTCTTTGCTGGCCGGCAATTGGAGGAGCAGCTCATACACCATCTCAAACGCCGTGGTCTCGACACCCTTGACGGTGATCTTCTCTTCGCTGAGTAGGCCCGATTCTAGCAGGGCCTTTGCCAGCCGCATGGCGTGGGGCGGGAAGCAGCCGTGCACCGAAACGGCCTTGGCCCCCAGACTCTTGGGCATGGTGCGCGTCTCCGGGTGGGGGATGTAGCAGACTTCCTGCTCGCCGATGGGGCCGGAGAAGTTCACCGTCTTGAGACCTTCAAACGGGCTGACCAGGTGAAACTCGCCATCCTTGTAGTACAGCCGCTCCTCGACTTCGGGATGGAATTCCCAGAGGAAGGTGATGAGCAGGCCGGGGGCGGGAGCCGGACAGCGGAAAGCGGCGAAGTTGATCTGGATCTCGTCCACCTCGTCCACTTGATTCGCGCCGCGCCGGGCCATGACGTTGGTGATGCCGGGAGTGGCGCCGACGCCAGGAATGAAGACGATGCCCTTCTCCTTGGCGGCCGCGTCGTAGTCCCACTGGCTCTCCTCGCTGGAGACGTCCAGGCCGCTGACGCCAGCCGCGACGCAGGCTTTGGTGACGGCCAGGTCGTACTTCCAGGGCAGGCCGTTGAGGATCACGTCAAAGTCTTTGAAAAGCTTGACCAGCCCGTCGTAGTCTTCGGCGTCCACTTTGAGAACTTCCACCCGCGGATCGCCGATCTCTGCAGCCAGCTTCTCCGCCGCGGCGACGTTGTAGTCGCCGATGACGATTTGGTCAAAGCTAGAGAACTCGGCCAGGTCGCGGGTTGCGTGTTGGCAGACAGCGCCAGCGCCGCCCAGGGATAGTACTTTCATAAGTTGTTCACTCCTTTGCTTGATGATTATACGATCATACAGTTCTTCGAGGATTCATGCTCGACCTGGATCGCCAGATTCAGGCCAAAAGCGGGGATTTGGCAATCCCCTCAGAGCGATCTTGGGTCTACTGGGCTCGTTGGTGGACGATGCCTCCCCCGATCACGGTCATCTCGACAGGGATGTCTTTGATGTGACCCGGCTCAACCTCAAAGGGGTCTTCAGCCAGCACGACGAAATCGCCCAACTTGCCCACTTCCAACGAGCCTCGATCTGTCTCCTGAAAGGCGATGCGGGCGGCGTTGATGGTGTAGAGTTCCAGCCCCTCTTGGACGCTCACCCGCTCGGCCGGATTGGTGTGGTTGACGGCAGCGTGCACGCCGATCAACGGCCCCAGCGGCGTGACGGTGCTGTCGGAGCCGCCAGCAAGCAGCAGGCCAGCGTGCATCATCGTGCGAAACGGATCGGCTCTCCAGGCGCGCTCTTCGCCCAGGGTAGGGTAATACTCGGTGTGCGGCCAGTAGTAGTTAAACGGGGGTTGAACAGCCAGGGCCAGACCTAGCCGCTGGGCGCGCAGGATTTGATCTTCCCGGATGATGTCAGCGTGCTCGATGCGGTGACGGTGGTCGTCGCGCGGACGAGCGACCAGGGCCGCTTCGTAGGCGTCCAGCGCTTGCTCGATCGCCGCGTCACCGATGGCGTGCATGGCGACCTGCAAGCCCGCCTGGTGCGCCTCGAGCACGAAAGCGTCAATCACTTCCTGGGTGTGGTACAGCGTGCCGTAGCAATCGGGATCGTCGGCGTAGGGTTCGGTCAGGGCCGCGGTGTGCGGGCCGACGTCGCCGTCCAAAAGGATGCAGCCGCCGATACGCGGCAGGCCCAGCTCGATCACCTTGTCCACGTCCATCGTCTGGTAGTAGAGCACGAAGCGCAGCGGCAGGCTGGGCATGGCGGCCAGGAACTCTTCTACGGCCTCGTTCTTGCTGGTGAGTCCACCTTCCAGGGCATGAAGAGTGGTAATTCCCACCGCATGGGCCTTTTCTACGGCCAGGGTAATCATCTCGGCGGCCTTTTCATCCGCGCCGAAATGTTCACTGAACCTGTCAAACGCCAGGTCGTTGGCTTTGTTCGACAGCAGGCCGTTGGGGCGACCAGCGGCATCGCGCATCACGCCGGGCGTGTCGTCGGGCAGGGCCAGGAGTTCCAGGGCGCGGGTGTTGGCAGCGGAGGTGTGGCCGGTGACTCCTATGAGGCCTACGGGGTTATCCGGGGCGACGGCGTCCAGGGCTTCGATGATGGGGCTGAACTTTTGGGTACCCAGGGCGTACTCGGTGAAGCCCATGCCCAAGATCAACTCGCCCGGCGGCGTCTCGGCGACGGCCTGGCGGATGATGGCTTGCAGGGCGGCGTGATCGTCGGCGCTGCTCACGTCCAGCGCAGCCAGGCTCAGGGCCGTCCAAAGAAAATGGGCGTGGGTATCAATGAAACCGGGCAGCACGGTCTTGCCGGCCAGGTCGAGCACCGTCATGCCCTCGGCGTGGGGGGCCACGTCGTCCCACGTCCCCACGGCGACGATGCGCCCCTCGCGCACCGCCAGCGCTTCGGCGCGGGGCTGCTGCGGATTCATGGTGATGATGTTGGCATTGCGGAAGGCCAACTCATTTGTTCTCATAGGTCACCTGTGTCGGAAGCGAGTTTCTTTCCCAATTCATACGCCTTTTCCATCACATCCCGATTCTTCCGAATCTCTCCGGCGTCCTGGGCATATCCGTAGACCATGCCCACGATTTCCGCCGGTATGTAGTTGAAGGTGTCCTGGAACATACGGATGGCGTTGACCGCGCCTGAGTCAAAGGGATCGTCACCGCCGTACGTCAGCACCACCCCGATGCGTTTCCCGGCCAGGGCGTGCTCCTCGGGGTCGTCTATGTCACTGCCCATGCCGTAACAGCGGTCCATGAACAGTTTCATCTGGGCGGAAACGGTGAACCAATAAATCGGGCTGGCGTACACGACGGCATCGGCTGCGCGAAGTTTGGGGTACAAGGTCTGCATATCATCTTCGATGATACAGTCTATGTCCCCTACCCCCTGGCAGGAATCGCACGCATCGCAGGGTTGAATGTCCATGCCGTGAAGGTAAAAGCCTTCGACAGTTGCTCCGGCTGCCTTGGCGCCTGCGGCTACCTGCTCGGCCAGGATGGCGCTATTTCCGAATCTGCGCGGACTCCCCTTCACAATGACGATCTTGGCCATTGAATCCCTCCTCGCTTTTTGGGAGTGTCATCCACTAACTCGTCAGCCCCAGCGATAGCGCACGCCGTAGCCCCCGCGCGGATAGCGCCAGGTGATGGCTCCGTGAGGGCACACCGCTCGACATGAGCCACATTCCAGACAGCCTTCGCAATTGTGCACCATTTGGTCGCCCGTCCACCAGTATAGATTGGCCGGGCAGACGATGGTGCAGGGGCGTTCCTCGCACGCCAGGCACAACTCTGCCTGAACCACGATGTGTGGTTCGGGATCGGGCTTGGAGATCAATGTTGCCAGTTTTGCATCCAGGTGGGCCTCCATCGGCGTCTCCTACTTGCGCGCCTGGTGTCTGCGCCAGCGACGGGTGTCCACCCAGGTAGCCAAACCCAGCGGCCAGCGGACGTACCAGGGAGCCACGGGCTTGATCAGGCCGTGATAGAGCTCGCCCCATGGAGAATAGGGATGCTCTGCTTCTTCCATCAGCCAGTCGTCGAAATATCGCCTGGCAATGCGGAGCAGGTGGTCCGGGTACCGACGCCGAATCTTATGATACCATCCTTCGTGCTGCCAGGCCTGGCGGGCCTCTCGCTGCGTCTCGATCAGTCCTTCTTCATCCAGAAAGTCTCGATAGGCAGCCAGCGTAGCCTGGGAGAAATCGCCCTTTTCGCAGGCGTGCTTCACGGCGCGGGCCGCTGCAACCCCGCTGGCCATCGCCGGCCAGGACCCCACTCCGTCCTCAGTGGTGAACTTGCCCGCGTCCCCTGCCAAGAGCACGCCGTTTCCATACAGGCAACTCAGGTCATCTACGCCGCCCCAGGGGATGAGGTGCGCCTGGTACTCGCGCAGCTTCGCGCCCTGGATCAGGCGGGCGATGTAGGGATGGCGCTCGCGGGCCGCCAGCACGTCGTAGGCTGGCACTCCACACGCCTGCAACACGTCAAGCGGCGCCTCGGCGGTCAGGGAGAGGGAATCCCGGTTTGTGTAGAGCTCGGTGTAGTATGCGCCCTGCCCTCCTAGCCCCCCCAAGCGGTGTCCTGAGCTTGTCGAAGGGTTGGGGGGAACGGGGGGAGGGCCGGAGACGAGGCCGCCAAATTGCAGGATGACTCCCTCGCCTGGCTGCAGAGCGAAGCGTTCCTCGATCTGTTCGGAGGGCAGGTCGAGGATCTGGCGCACGATCAGTGAGACCTCGGCAGGCTGCGGTGGGGAGCGCAGCCCCGATTTCTCCGCCACCGTCGAGTTCACCCCGTCCGCGCCGATGACCACCCGCGCCCGCAGGTCGCCCCGCCGGGTGTGCACGCCGGCCACGCACCCGTTCTTCCATATCAGGTCTTCGACCAGCGTGGCGGGAATTAGCTCCGCGCCGGCCTCCACGGCCTGCTGTGCAAACCAGGCGTCGAACTCGGAGCGGAACACCGTGAAGGCCTGATGATCGTACGAGAGACGGCGGTAGTTGCGCAATGCGGGCAGCCGCAGCGCCTCGTCCTGGCCCAGGATGCAAATGATCTCCTCAGTGATGCAGCGTTGTAACGGAGCCCGCTGGCGAAAGTCGGGGACGAGGGAGTGCAACTTGCGGGTGAGGAGCACTCCGCTCATCACGTTTTTCTCGCCGGGCCGTTTCCCGCGCTCGAAGACAACCACGTCGAGTCCGTCGCGGGCCAGTTGCAGCGCCGCCGCCGCGCCCGCTGGCCCGGCACCGACGACGATGCAGTCGTGAACGTGCTCAGCCATGTTGTATTTCCATCTGGGCGCGTTTCTGGATGCGGTCCAGCTCCCGCTCGACGTCCTCATCGAAAGGCAGTGACTTATGGGTCGCCAGAATTAGCTTCACTTTCTCACGAGCTTCTTCGAGCAGCATGGGCCTGCCAGCGGCCTCCCATGCTTCAAAGGTATCGTGCCAACCAAGCTGGGGGACGTACCACTCGCCCCCACGGATACCCCTCACCGTGGAGCGCTCGACTATGAAGCTACCGCCCGGGCCGATGCGGTGAATCGCGTCCTCCAGCCATTTGTCCTCGTCGGCGGCGATGCCCTGGCGAGCCCGTTTGCACATTCTGAAGACCTCCACGTCCATCAACAGTTGCTCCAGGCTGAGGACCATCGAGCCGCCCAGCAGACCGGGCCCCACCAGGATGTCCGGCCAGGATAGCACCGGCAGCAAGCTGCCCAGCGACCGCTCGTAGCCTGGCTGGATGCCGGGGACGTAGTGGTCCGTCCCTCCGCCCGAAGCCTCTACCGGCAGGCCGTAGTAACGGGCCATCTCCACGGCGGCGACGCTCAGCAGCCCGTTCTCGACTGCGCCCGCGCTGTAGCGCCCGGAGCGGGGGTTCATGATAGATAGAGCGGGGGCGTAGATGAAAGGCGTGCCTGGCGCGGCGGCCTGCACCAGGCACAGCATGGCCAGCACCTCGCAGTTGCCCAGCACGGTGGTGGAGATCAGGCTGCCGGGGGCTGTGGCCCCCATCAGCGGCATGGGCATGACGGCCAGCGGGATGTCTAACGGATGCTGTTTATCCGCGCCCACCAGCGCCAGGTAGGCATCGGTGTACGGGCCTTCGATGACCAGCGGCGACTGCGGGCACAGCAGGAACGACAGAGGGTGCTGGCGGCGGATGGTCTCTTTATCGCCAAAGACCACCTGCAGAACTTCCAGAAGCCACGGAGCCTGGTCTGGGCTGCTGATCCCATCCTGCACGTGTTTTGAGAAGTTGCGGAAGAGATGCCGCCAGTAGATGACAAGGTCAGCCATCGTGTCGCCGCTATCGCCGCGCTCAACCATGTTCCAATAGACGCCGATCTCGTCCAGGGCGTCTATCAGGCACGTCGCCTCCAGCCAGTCGTCAGTCGTGCCGGGCCGCCGCTCCCCTGTCTCCCGGTCAAGGACGAACATGGCTTCGCCGTCTATGAGCAGCGTGCAATCGCCGGCGTTCATGTGCAGGTCCCAGCCCGGCCGGCGCGCCCCAAGGGTGAACTCTTTGGGCGCCAGCCTAAGTGACTCCTCAACCAGCGCGCGCGGGAAGCGCACGATGTCCGTGTTTTCGTCTACCTCCCCGCCGGCATCCTTGAGGAACTGACGACCCTGGGCTGTATCCACCCGCACGCCGGTCCTGGACAGGATGCTCAACGTGCGCTCGTGCACTTGTGCTCGCTCGTCCTCCGAAAGGACCTGCAGCAACGTTCTCATTAACTGCTCCTTGCTATCCCAGGTCGCGCTTGGCTGCTTGCAGGATGTGCTCAAGCTCTGCTTGCTGCGCTTCCGCCAGCGGCTGCGGATGATGATGCTCCAGAATCCAGTCCGTCTTCTCGCGCGCCACCTCGATCGGATCCCGGTAGCCGCCCTCGGGGCTGGGTTGGTTGACTAGCTCCGAAAGTTGCCACTTGCGCATCTGTTCGCGCGTGTGCTTCTGGGCCAGATAATGCCCGCGCGGTCCCACGGCCTTGACTACTTCCAGCGCGAACTCTTCCGGGTTGACATTCAGGCCGCTCGCGTAAAGCTGCGCCGTGTCGTAGCTTTCGTTATCCAGGAGTAGCGCCTCGGGGAAAAGCAGGGTGCAGGTTTCCCGCAGCCCCAGGCCGCTGGCCGTCTCCGCTCCACAGAGCGCGCACATCAGTATGCTGGCGGCCATTCCCGCAGCGGATTCCCAGTCTAGCGTTGGGGCCTCTGTGCCAATGCCGATCAGCGTTGGCACACCCCACGTGTGGGCCAGTTCTACCCCTACCAGATTAAACATGCCCGCATCCCAATCACCGCCCAAAAAGTCCCCCGTCCGCGGGTGCATGATGCCCGGCATCATCGAGTGGTAGGTCGGCGCGCCAGGGTAGGCCATCTGAATCAGCACCATGGCCGATACCATCTCGGCGTCGGCGACGGCAATGGTCCCGGCGATGGTCGCTGGCGCAGTCGAGCCGGCGGTAGCCATGGACATAAAGCCCACCGGCAGGCCGGCCTCGGCGAAGACCAGCGCGGATTCCATACCACCCTTGTCCTGGGCCAGCGGGGCGATGGTACAGACCAGCGACGAGAGGGGCGGTCGCTGGCGCATGGTCGCCTCATCGCCGGCAATGACTTTGGCCATCTCGACGGCATAGCGGGCTGTCTTTTCCCCCATCAACGTCTCGCTCTGCACGTGCTTGACGGTGTTGTTGAACGAGGCGTCCAGTTCGTGCAGCGGCGCTGTGGCCAGAAAGTCTTGAGCGCTGACCATCGGCCAGTAGAAAGCCATAGAGGGCAAATAGTCCGCTACCCGGGCCATCTTGCCCACGTCATCCTTTGTCGAAGATCTCCGCTGGCGGGTCACGAAATCAATCGTCTCCGTCCCAGAGCCATCGGTGGCGCAATACATCGCCGTCCCGTCGAGCTTCAAGTCGTGGGCTGGCGAGCGCGCGCCCATGGTGTAGCAACGTGGTGCGTGAGACATGGCCTCCAGCACCACATCGGGCGGCAGCTTGACAATCTGGCTCTCAAAATCCACCTGTGCCCCATGCTCGGCGTAGATGCTCAGTGCTTTTGCTGAAGGGCAGTGTATGCCAGTC
>Ga0209978_10001353_pt1 | contig 10312 bp, 3 predicted proteins | sample BentaG_FD_182805 | JGI IMG/M metagenome (GOLD analysis project Ga0209978, IMG submission 182805) | Deep subsurface microbial communities from South Atlantic Ocean to uncover new lineages of life (NeLLi) - Benguela_00093 metaG (SPAdes)... | ecosystem: Environmental > Aquatic > Marine > Oceanic >...
CAAAGAAGACCTATGCGAAACCAGAACTGAAGCAAGTTCCGTTGAGACCTCAGGAATCAGTGTTGGGATTTTGTAAGAATGACAATACTTATGGACCGGTTGTCTCAGTCTGTGAAAGCGTCGGCTTAGTTTGTCACACCCTTGGATCTTGACGGGAGCTACCTAAAAATGCAAATGCCCGGGAATGAGGACTGGTATCCAGTCCTGAATACTTTCTCTTGCGAGGTAAATGCCAATGGCTGAACTTTTAAAAACAAAAAACAACCAGTGCTCCAAAGAGGGCGTTAGCAGGGTTTATTTTAGGATCGCTGACGTCACCATCGCTCTTACATCCGCTGATCCAAAGCTGAAGCTGAGGATTGATGGGTCAGTGGAGAAGTTTGTCACTAACGGAAAGGATCCTGACATGTTCATATGGGCAGCTTGGGAAAAGCTGGAAAAAGAGACTTCGGGTGATAAGCTCTTTGATTCCGGTGACCTTTGGCAGCTGTATTATGAATGCGGCTTCTATCATTTCCGCTTCACTTCCCCGGCCTCCGGGCAGATTCCGTATAAAGTGGCCCGGGTCCGGAAAGATTTCAAGAGGGGTGGAGTTTTACTACACCGTCCTTACTTTGACTGCGATCAACCAATATATCCGTTGGAATACCCGTTGGATGAACTTCTTATAAACAATTTCCTTCTGTCGGGAAGAGGAATAGAAGTGCATACAAGCGGTGTGGTGGATGCTCAGGGAAACGGCCATCTTTTCGTTGGTCACTCTGGAGCAGGTAAGAGCACAATGGCCAAGCTCTGGCATGATGAACCAGATGCTAAGATCCTAAGCGACGATCGAATCATTTTGCGGAATTCGGGCGAAAGGATCTGGATGTACGGAACTCCCTGGCACGGTGATGCAGGATTTGCCTCTCCGGAACGCGCCCCTTTGACAAGAATCTATTTCCTGAAAAAAGGACAAAAAAACGCACTGCATCTAAAAAGAAAAGCCGAAGCCGTAGAGCGCCTGTTTACTTGCAGCTTTTCTTCTTTCTATAGAACTGAGGCAATTGATTTCAGTCTCGGTTTTTTGGGAAAGGTCGCTAAAGCTGTTCCCTGCTGTGAGCTTAGCTTCGTTCCTGATAAACGGGTGATTGATTTTATCCAAAAATTGGAGAATTGAGTAATGAGGACTGAGGATAAAGTAATGAATAATGGGAAATTGCAGGCCAAGCAGGAAAAATTAAAGTCTTTGCACTGCCCATCCCCTCAGTCTTCTTTATTCACTTCTCGAGGCTCTTCGCTCAGCTCTAGATTATCCTTCCTTATCTCCCATTCCCCAGTTCCAAATCCCGATCAAGGCGCTAAGTCTCCGATATTCGGTTCTCAGCACAACAGCAAGTATGCGATACCCAGTCCGCAGAACAGTGACGAGTCCGCGGCACGCTGCTCGCAATACAAAAGCGAGTGCGTCACACGCTGTCTGCAGCACAACGATGAGTTGGCGACACGCAGTCCGCAGCACTTATTTATTGACGTGAGCACCGAGCTTCTTCGTCGCGGGCAAAGTGTGCGATTTCGAGCTCCTGGTCTGAGTATGCATCCTGCAATAAAAGAGGGGGAGACAATCACAGTAGTACCCATATCGTCATTCGATATCAAGCGGGAAGACATTCTCCTTTATATCGTGGGAAGGAAAGTCATTGCCCATCGGGTCGTCAGCATCAAGAGCGAAAAAAACGACTCCACATCTCACTTTTCAGCTTATTCTTCGACTCACGCATCGACTCCCTCACTGGCTCACTACTCTATTCACTCATCGATACTAGCATCGACTCACTCTAAGGCACTGAATCCTCAGCTCATATTTATTTTGAGGGGAGATGCTTCGAAAACCTGCGATGACCCGGTGGAGGCGCAGCAGGTTTTGGGCAAGGTGGTCTCTGTGGAGAGGCGTGGCCGCAGCATTGATCTCTATAGCAGAAGGGCCAGAATGTTGCGCATTGCGCACGCCTGTGCCTCTCGTCTTAAAAGATTAATTTTGCGTATATTGAAAGCAAACCAAGAAGTAGGGTTAACCTTTGGAGGTTGGAAATGAATAAGCTACATTACAATAAAAATACTGTCAGCAGTCGAGGCCATCCTTTTTCATCCTTAAGGAACTGGTTCACTATGCGAACCTTTGTAGCTCTAATAACGATAATAATTTTGTTTGCATTCATATCCGCACCAGGCCACGCTGCCGTACCCGCGGTTGAGACATTCTCAGTAGCGGTTACTAGCGCTGATGCGACCTCTATCATTGTCAACAAGCCCACAGGTACTATCGAGGGCGACCTGCTGGTTGCCATCATGAGCACGGACGGCGGTGCTTTGACGCTGGGTGCGCCTGATGGATGGACGGCCATTACTAATAACATCGGAACAACCCACACAAGTCGATCCTGGTACAAGATTGCCGGTGCCTCGGAGCCCACGAGTTACACCTTCACGGTCAGCGCATCTGAGTCGATCGTCTGCGGTATCCTGCGCATCAGTGGTCACGATTCCAGCAACCCCATCGACGTGTCCGGCACCGCCACTGGGACGTCCAACGCGCCGACCAGCCCGGACGTCACAACAACGGTGGCTGACACGCTCGTCCTCCGCTACTTCGGCGCAGACGACGACGATATGACCCAAGATTCCGGCTACCCCTCCGCGCACACCGGTGTCTATGTCCGCGGGAGTCTCGAATCTTGGGGCGAAACAAGCTCAGGAGTAGCGTACACAACTCAGGCTTCAGCAGGAGCGACAGGGACGGCCGCATTCAGCATAACAGCCGCTGAGGAGTGGTCTGCAGTGACCATTGCGATTGCTCCTTCTGGTTCAGCTGTTTCAGCCGCCCTTACCGGCACGCTTGCAGATAACGCCACCGAGGCGGAGATTGTCAGCGGGAACGAGACTCTTATCATCACCCTTACCGGCGATGAGTGGGTAGCGAGCGGCGCAACGTTCGACGCACAACGCCAGAACATTATTAATGGCCTCGTCTCGGCCCAGTCGGAGACCTATGGCTGGAACAACGAGGTCGCAGCAGTCGGGAAGCAGAGCGTCGAAAAAGTGGTGTGGACGAGCAGTACCGTGGTGACGATCACCCTCGATGCACAGTCTGCATACGACATCACAGCGGATGAGACTATTACGGTGACGGTGCCCGGGACGGCCGTGGTAGGTGGCAGTGATATAGTAGCGACACCGACCTTTGACATCATAGGCCCATGCAGCGGCACCTTCTCTTACCGGAAGGAGATCACCATCCAATCTGGTCAGGTCAGTGGGACCTCTGACCATCCCAATTTCCCTGTCCTTATCAGTCTGTCAGGAAGTTGGTTAAGGACGACTACTGCGGACCCTACAAACGGGCGGATAGAAAATGCCAGTGGCTATGACATCATCTTTAAAGATACAGGTGGCACGCAGCTTGACCATGAGATTGAAGATTACGACGGGTCTGCGTCTGCGGGGACACTTGTCGCCTGGGTGAGAATTCCCACCCTTAAATATAATGAGAATACTATCATTTACATGTATTATGGAAACTCCTGCATCGATTCCTCTACACAGAATCCAACCGGGGTTTGGGATAGTAATTTTAAAGGGGTCTGGCATCTTAGCGAGACGGGAAGTGGTGGTGCAATCGAACTTGTCAGCTACTCGACTGCGACTGACCCTGGTGGAGGAGACTGGACTATTACGGTAGACAAACCCACTGATGTGCAGGATGGGGATGTTCTGATAGGTCATGTAGCACAAAATGAGGGGGGAGGGACAATGACTGGTCCCAGCGGCTGGACACAAATTTACCAATACAATGGTCTCAACGAAGATGTTGGTGCTTGGTATAAGGTAATAACCGATGCCGCTGGCGAACCTAGTAGCTATACCTGGACTAACCCCTCACAGTATGAGTTGTCGCTAGGGGCTATCACTAACTGGCGTGGCGTGGATAATACGAACCCAATTAACGCTAACGGAGGTCAGAGTGGTAATAGCAACACACCAACCGCCCCATCCATCACAACTGATACAGATAATTGCCAAATCCTGGCGCAGAATATGGCGACTGGTGAGACGCACACACCGCCTAGCGGTATGACCGAGCGATATGACTTTGCAAATGCGCTTAGTTTAACATTGGCAGATGTAAATCAAGCATCGGCTGGAGCTACAGAAGATAAACAATTCACCGCTTCGGCTTCAGGGCCGTGGTATGCGGCTACAATTGCCCTTGCGCCAGCAGTTACTATTGAAGATTCAACTTCTAATGGCAATGACGGAACTGATAGCGGGTCTCCGACCTTTCAGGCTTCAGGACAAATAGGCAACGCGATTGATTTTGATGGAATTGATGATTATGTGGAGGTACCTGATAGTAATAGTTTGGACATTGTTGATGAAATTACTCTTGTAGCTTGGACAAAAGACCCAACGGTAACTTTTTATTTTGATGGTTACGATGCTGGTCAGGCATGGACAAGAAATCCTGAGTACATGGTTGATAATAATACCGCCAATTACGCAAAGATTAACTACGAGAATGCATCAGAAGAAACACAACTTAATAATTTCAATACCTGCCCTGGAACAGATTTAGGCACCATATCCAAGGTTGAATTTAGAGCGTTGGTAGATATATGGGGTGCTGGTCACTTATATATGAGACCTATATTTACGGGTGGCGATGGTGATGAGCATGATTTAGGAAGTGAAATTTATAGCACCTGGACCAGTTATATTGATATAACTACCGATACCAATGGGCCTTCTCCCTGGACCTGGTCAGATGTCCAAAATTTGGATATGAAAGTCAGGGGGACATCGGGTATTGATAATGACATTAGCTGTGCAAAAATAGAAATTCTTGTCACTTATACTTCAAAGAAGACAATTCTAAACAAAGGAGAAGATGCTTATGCTTTGAAGATGAGTACGGATGGGTCAACCCTGTACGGGTATATAAACAACACAGAAATCACCACCCCTGTTTCTTCTCCAACTAGTTGGCATCAGTTTGTCTTAACCTATGATGGGGCTAACCAAAAATTATTTATTGATGGCGGACAAGCAACAAGTAGCCCATTAACTGGGAATATTAGCACCAATATAACTGATTTAGAGATTGGCGATAAATTTTCAGGCCTCATCGATGAAGTCCGAGTCTCCAACACTGTTCGTTCTGCCGGCTGGATTGAGACCGAATACAACAACCAGAAGGAAAATTCTACTTTTTACTTGGAGGGGGATGAGGATGATCTGGGGGATTGCTCCTATTCCTTCTACAAGCCAATTACCATAGAATCTGATGAAGTCTTTGGTACCTCTGACCATACCAATTTCCCTCTCCTTATCAACATAGCGAGCGACGATGACCTGAGGACAAAGGCCAACAATGGGGATGTCGAAAATATCGATGGCTATGACATCATCTTTAGAGATTCATCTGGCAGGCAGTTGGACCACGAGATTGAACAATATGAGCCCACATCGGGGAAACTTGTCGCTTGGGTGAGAATCCCCACCCTTTCTCATGATACTGATATGGTCATTTACATGTATTATGGAAACACCTGCATCAGCTCATCTCAGGAGAATGTAACCGGGGTTTGGAATTCTAACTATAAAGGCGTGTGGCATCTGGGAGAAGAGTATGCCTTGGATTTTAATGGGAGTACGGATTATGTGCGGATAACTGAGAGTAGTTCAATTGAGCCTGCAGCTGTAACTATTTCCTATTGGGTCAAGCGTGATGGCTCACAAATAGAATATGCTAAACACCTGTCTAAAGCATGGCAGGATGATAGTGGTCCTACTTATGCAAGCTATGGATTTGAACATGATACAGATAGTCAAATAAGTTTTTATATTGGAGAAGCAGGTGGCTATAATGGAGTACAGTCATCTGCTAATGCAATTCCAGATGGAACTTGGGTTCATGTTGTTGGAACATATGACCCTTCTGCATCTGCTCCTCAACAAAAATTATATATTGATGGAGTGCTAGATAACTCAGACACTAATACAGCAGCCATTTTATACGACAGTGGAACTGATGCAGACTTATATTTTAGTGCCGAGGAACCTTCTTCACCTTCATACCCATTTGATGGCACAATAGACGAAGTCCGCATCTGGAACAGGGCCTTAGGCCCAACTGAGGTCAGTGACCTTTATAATGGAGATCCAGTTTCAAGAACTGGGCTAGTAGGAGAATGGCTGATGGATGAAGGTTCTGGAAATACTGTGTCCGATTCTAGTGGAGAGGGAAATGACGGAGATATGACAGGACATGCTGCAACATGGATACCTATAGTCAAGGATTCTACTTCGAATGATAATGATGGAACATCCCAAAATATGACTTCTGCTGACCAAGTTACTGGACAGATTGATGGCAGTATAGATTTTGATGGGAGTAATGATTATATAGATGTATCAGATGATGCCAGTCTACGCATTTCTGATTATATCACCGTTGAGGCTTGGATAAATCCAACAGCGACGGATCCTGAAAAGACCATCATATCTAAGTGGGGGGACAACGAGTATGACAGAGACCTTTATTTCATGTTAAAGGATGGCGTTTTACAAATCGCTCTAGACCCTGTCCAAGGAACTGAGTGGAATACTGGTCTTGCCATATCGACAGGTATCTGGGCGTACGTTGCTGTCGTATATAACGGTTCAACTATAAAGGCATACAAGGATGATGTTACACCAGCTTCAACGGACGCATCTGGCACTTTAGACCTTGGCACAAGCACGAATGCACTCTATATTGGTAAGAACACACCATGGGGTGAATACTTCCCCGGTATTTTAGATGAAGTTCGCATCTCCGATATTCCCCGCGACGCCGACTGGATTAAAACCTGCTACTACAACCAGAAGGATGGTTCTACTTTTTATATTATTGGGGACGAGACGAGCTACCACCCCACAGTGGTCGACCTCATATCCTTTACGGCCACGGGACAGGATGACTCCGTCCTGGTCGAGTGGGAGACGGCCCAGGAGATTGACAATCTGGGCTTCAACCTCTACCGCACAAGCGATCCAGGCGGTTCTTACACCAAGCTAAACAGCAGCCTTATACCCGGTCTGATATCTTCTGTCTCGGGTCAGCAATACGCCTATATCGATAGGCATGTGACAAGGGATGTACTCTACTACTACCTGCTTGAGGATGTGGATCTTTCAGGGACAAGAACGATGCATGGCCCTATCTGTGTGGACTGGGATGGAGACGGCCTACCCGACGACTATGATGAAGATCCGGATGATGATTCGGATGACGATGCTGATGAAAGCCCTGAAGTCAGGATTCCTGAGCTCAGATTTGAAGAAGTAGATTTTGGTCCTGAGGGCTGGACTCCGTCCAGCAGTAATGCCAACTGGGTGAAGCTGTCGAGCTTCAGAGCCCGTCAGGGGGATGAAGGTATTGCTCTTGAGTGGGAGACGAGTTTTGAAGTTGACAATTTCGGGTTTCATGTATACCGGGAGCTAGACGGTAAATTCTACCGTATAACACCGGACTTAGTGCCTGGTTCAGTGTTCAAAGTTGGAGCCGGCAGGGAACTTCCAGCAGGGCAATCTTATATGTACTGGGATGGATTGTCGGAAGGTACAGGACATGAGCTTTACTGGCTTGATTGTGTGGAGCTCAACGGTGGGCGCGCTTCCTTTGGGCCGATAAAGCCCGAGATCTACGGGCAGCCAGTGTCCGAGCGGCTAAAGGTACGCTTTAAATCTATCACCCGGCATCAAGTTTCCAGGGCTCGAGCGTTAGGGAAGGCTCGTGAGCTGCGCGAGGAGTTGAGCACCAAACCAATACAAACGCAAAGCTCTAAGGCTACTTTCCGCAGGATTGATCCTGAGAAGCCTTCTGAGCCTCGGTTGCCGCCGAACGAAGAGCAGTGGTCTCTGGCAGCACAGCCTGGCGTGAAGATCTATATCAGGGAAGATGGATGGTATCGGGTCGGAAAGCCGGAACTGGTCTCGGCTGGTCTTAGTCCGGATGTTGATCCTCGTTACCTGCAGCTTTATGCAGACGGTGAAGAAAAATCCATGATGGTGACCGGGAGTGATGACGGGCGTTTTGACCCGCTTGATGTCATAGAATTTTACGGGACCGGGCTTGATACGCCATTTACCGATGCCCATGTCTACTGGCTAGTTATCGGGTCACGGCCTGGATGGCGGGTTGATTCACCTTTCGTCGATATCCGCCTTGATCTTAGCAACCGGATGAGGCTTCCCCGAGGTCTAAGAGGCCGGGGGGCACCTTTGAGCTTCCCCTTTTCCTTGGAGTTGAAGGAACGGACGTTCTATTTTGCGGCGTTGAAGAATGGTGAGAGAGATAATTTCTTTGGCTCTGTGATCTCGCAAGAGCCCGTAGACCAGCTTTTAACAGTCGCCCATCCAGACCTCTCGTCTCCTGAGGATGCCATGCTGGAAGTGGTGCTGCAGGGGGGAACCGATTCTACTCATCAGATCAAAATCATGTTCAATTATGTGGAGGTCGGTGAGGTGGTCTTTAGCGGGCAAGAACGGGAAGCAGTTGAGATACAAGTTCCTCACGATTTACTTTTGGAGGGAGACAACATAGTCACCCTGATAGCGCAGGGAGGGGCTATGGATGTCAGCCTGGTGGATTATATCCGGCTGACTTACTGGCGTACATACACGGCTGATGAGGATGTCTTGCAATTCAAGGCAAGCGGAGGCGAATGGTTTTCGATTGGAGGCTTCAGCAGTTCCGAGATTCAGGTAGTGGACATCACTGATCCAATGCGAATGTTTAATATAAGGGGAAAGGTGAGGACTCAAGACTCGGGTTATGCCATCACAGTCAAGGTGCCGAGCGCTGGTGAAAGGACACTGTTGGCCTTTACCGAGGATAAGATAAAGCTCCCGGCAGGTATTGAGGCTAACCTGGCCTCCTCCTGGCATGAGATAAGCCAGGGGGCTGAAGTCATAATCATCGGCCATAGTGACCTTCTCGAAAGCGTCGGATTCCTTAAGGAACTGCGGGAGCAGCAGGGCTGGTCAGTGGTGCTGGTTGATGTGGAGGATTTGTACGATGAGTTCAATTTTGGCTCAAAGAATCCCTGGGCGTTAAAGGACTTTCTCGGCCGGGCATACGAGTTCTGGAATCCGCAGCCGCGCTTCGTGCTGCTGGTGGGAGATACAAGCTACGATCCTCGTAGCTACCTGGGGTTCGGGGAATTCGACCTGGTGCCCACTAAATTTGTGGATACGGCGCACCTTACTACGGCCTCGGATGACTGGTTTGTGGACTTTGATGATGATGGTTTGCCTGAGATGGCGGTGGGACGATTGCCCGTGGAAAGCGCTGAGGAAGCTGCAACAGTGGTTTCGAAGATCATCAGCTATGAGGGTGCTGCAGGGTTGATGGGTGAAGCGTTGCTGGTGGCTGATATCAATGACTTCTTTGATTTTGAAGGAGCCAGTGCTGAGGTATCAGAAGAACTGTTAGAGAGGAGTATGGAAGTGAAAGAGATCTTACGAGGTCGGAGCGCAACGGCGAGGAGTGATCTTTTAGATCTGCTCAACCAAGGACAGTTGCTGGTCAACTATTTGGGTCATGGTTCGACAAAAACATGGAATGGGAATCTACTCACTTCCTTAGATGCCTGGAGTCTTACCAATTCTCCCTATTTGCCATTTTTGGTCAGTATGACCTGTTTGAACGGCTTTTTCCAGGATCCGTATATCGAGAGCATGGCTGAGACGTTTTTGAAAGCAGAGCGAGGAGGAGCCGTAGCGGTATGGACCTCTTCGGGTCTGACATTGCCAGAAGAACAAGCTGTCATGAATCTGGAACTGATTCGGCTGCTTTTCAACGGGCAGGGGCTGACCATAGGTGAAGCGGTTATGGGAGCCAAGCGGGCCGTCACTAACGGGGATATCCGCAGAACTTGGATCCTATTCGGCGATCCTACCTTGAGACTAAGGTAAGTAACATAGTTGTCATTGCGAGCCCCGTAGGGGCGAAGCAATCTCATGGTAAAAGATGGGGTCTTGTTTTTTGCGGAAAATATGGAGTCGCGTTTCTGCATTCAATAAATAATTTTTATAATTAAAATGTGGGTTTGATGAATCAAACCCCTACAACAAAAAGAGATTGCCGCGTCGCTGCGCTCCTCGCAATGACCTACTTAACAAGAGATGGGATCAGGTCTTGTTTTTTGCCATATCAACGATAAGGGTTCAGGTCTCGATTTTTAAATGATGGGTTTGATTTATATTATGTAGGGGCTTGATTTATCAAGCC
>Ga0209978_10001354_pt1 | contig 10306 bp, 6 predicted proteins | sample BentaG_FD_182805 | JGI IMG/M metagenome (GOLD analysis project Ga0209978, IMG submission 182805) | Deep subsurface microbial communities from South Atlantic Ocean to uncover new lineages of life (NeLLi) - Benguela_00093 metaG (SPAdes)... | ecosystem: Environmental > Aquatic > Marine > Oceanic >...
TATTTCAACTGCTACTTTTGGGCTCTGTTTATCAGGATCAATTAAAGAAAAATGCAACTTTTTTTTCTTGACGAGTTTGATAATAGTATCTCCAACATTCATTGATATCGAATGGACAACATATCTATTTATTTTTTGTGCTTGGAAATAATACTGCAAATCAGCTCTTCTGAACAGGCTGCAACAACACTTGTTCTCTCATCAAGAGTAAAATTCATATCTAGCTCTTCCCCAGATATATTCCTAACAAAACCTCCTGCCTCACGTACAATAAGCGTTGATGCTGCAATATCAATCACGCGAAGATATTCTTTACCTAAAACATAAAAATCAAGTCCACCAATAGCAACCATACACATCTCAAGAGATGCTGACCCAAATGAACGAACAATATTTTTTTTAGAAAGAGAAAGAGTTGTCTCATCATAATTTTTTCCAAGTGTAAGAGACGAAACCATATCTTTTGTAGGGATGTCGCAAACCTGAATTTGCTTGCCGTTAAGAAACGCGCCGCACCCTTTCTCCGCAAGAAAAACATCACCTGTTGGAATGTTCTTCACGATACCATAGGTAACATCACTAAGTTTTGATGTCCCTATCGCGAGGGAAACCGCATAAAACGGTATTCCCCGATATGCATTACGGGTTCCATCAATAGGATCTAAAACAAAGGTGTATCTTCCATCAAAATCTAAAAAACCTGCCTCCTCACTCAATAAATTAATCTTGACTTCAGACTTCTTCAAAAGTTTTATAGCAACATCTTCTGCAATTTTATCAACATATTTTGTCGGTGTGCCATCAGCACCTATATCAACGGTCCTACCCATATCGTGAAAATGTTGCTTGCATTCTCTTTTTACTTTTCTAGCAATTTTATTAACAATCTGCTGAGCTAATGTCTTTATTTCTTCATCCATTTCAAAAAAGTCAATGAGAAGAGTGTTAAAAATGTTATCAATACAAAAATTATGAGAGAGATGCAGATTTCTTGTCCGCATAAAATTTATAGTAGCCAAATAAGGACACAATTAAAACACCAGTAGCTGCAGAAACAACGGTTATTGCAATATTTTCGGGATTATTCATTACTAATTCCCCGGGTTTTCGTAATGCGCCAAGCATCAGACCAAGCAGAAAAGAAAGCGTAGCTATCCGGTAGTTTTTAATCAGATATGAAAGAATACGTGAAAGAACCAGTATGCCAACAACACCTCCGGCAACATAAGACAAAGCATAGGAAAAACCAGAAAAATCCAGCGAGGTAAAGCCTCGTAGAATATCCAGCATAAATTTATATTGGCCAAGCAATAGAAGAATAAAAGCTCCAGAGATGCCTGGTAGAATCATGGCACAAATAGTAATTACTCCAGAGAAAAAAATGATAGGAAGCGTATGGGTTGCCTGGATTGCTTCTAAACCTACAATAAAAAACCCTGCCAAGAATCCTAGTAAAATAAAAACAGGTACACTGAAATTTATCTTTCCAACAGAGGCATAAACAAAAAAAGACGACGAGAGGATCAGACCGAAAAAGAACGCATAGGTATATGTTGGATAATTATCATATAACGGACCTATCATATTTGCTATCAAAAGAAAAGCAGCAGCGATTCCTGCTATCAGCGGCAAGAGAAGTTTAAAATCAATCCCTAAAAAATTTTCTTTTGCCTTTGTGAAATATTTTCTATCAACAAAGCCTCTAAAAAAATAAGGAACAAACAACAAATTAACTGATTTTATTGCATCGATGAGTCGTTCATATATTCCTGTGATAAGCGCAACAGTACCGCCTGATACTCCAGGGATGATGTCTGCCGCACCCATAAACAGGCCTTTTAAAAACAGGAGGGAAACTTCAGATGTTTTCTTTTTCGATTGTTTCAGATGTCCACCGAAGAGAGGGTATTAAATAAATCCATTATATACTTACTGAACACCAGAAGCAACATTGTTTCCAAGGCCTGAACTGGATGTAAGTTGGTGTTCTTCAATGATTCTTTCGCCTCGTAAAAATACGTCACCGGGAAAAATCGTAGACATGCCTTCAAAAGGAGTCCACCCGCATTTCGAGTGAAGATTTTCTGATTTAACAGTAGTTATCTCTTTGTAATCAATGATGATGAAATCGGCATCTCGTCCAACTTCAATTTTACCTTTTGGAATATTCATAAGCTCTGCTGGTCGCTCGCAGAGAAGAGAAATCAATCGAGCAAAACTCAGATGGTTTTTTTTCACCTCAGCTAAAAATAATGGATACATGGTTTCAACACCCGGCAGTCCAGAAGGGGCATTATCAAAATCAACTTCCTTTTCCTCCAAGGTGTGAGGTGCATGATCTGACTCTAAAACATCGATAAAACCATTTTTAACGCCATACCAAAGCGTTTCTCTGTCAAAATTTGACCTAATGGGAGGATTGACTTTGTACAACGTCTGCTTAGAATTTATACTTCCAACATCAAAAAAAAGATGATGCGGTGTTACGCCAACACTAACATTTTTAGGTTTTTTTCTTAAAAGTTCAAAGCCTTCACAGGACGACAAATGACAAATATGTATTTTAGAAGAAACACCTCTGCAGGCATCTAAAACATCTTTAATGGATTTTTCTTCACATTCTGAAGGACGGCAGCGAATATGATCCTTAAGAGTATGTGTAATGTCTCTGTGTTTCTCTAGACATTGCTCATTTTCAGCATGAATTAACGTGATTTTATTTGTCTGGTTTACCGCATGTATGGCGTCTTTTAATTTCTGTTCACTTAGCTGCAAGGAATTAGTCGTGCTTTCTAAAAATATTTTAAACCCGCTACAATGTTTTGACATTTCATTTATGTATTCAATATTGTCATCGGTAATTGCAACATATGCTCCAAAATCAACAAAACTCTTCTTTTTTGCAGTTCTAATCTTTTCTAAAATCGTTCGCATCGTTGTCGTTTGAGGTTTAGTATTCGGCATATCAAAAACACAGGTGATACCTCCAAAAGCTGCTGCCTGTGAACCAGTTGAAAAATCCTCTTTATAGACAAAACCAGGATCGCGGAAATGAACATGAAGATCAATGCCTGCGGGGAGAATCAGCTTTCTACCAAAATTGAGGTGTTCATCGCCGTTGAGTATTTTTTTAACAGCTGATATTTTACCTTGTTCGATGCCGATGTAACGTTTTTCAAAAGTTCCATTGATGTAGGTGTTGCCTTCAATTGTCAGATCCATCGAGGTTTTTCTCCTTAATTTTTCCATTCGGCTCGATCTCAGTAAATATCTGCCCGCTGAATTTGAAAATCTTTGTGTTTTTATCAAACCATGCATCTGGTAAAAGCCCTGCTTTCATACAAGTATGAGAAAGAAACTCTTCTTTATCCCAACCCTGCTCCACAGGAACCTGAGGCAGCAATAGTCCTTTATAGAATCCTTGTTCGACAATAAGTCCGTCTCTACCGATTTCAATGCTTGATATATAGTCCTGTGGCAGGGTTGCTTTAATGATTTCTGGTTTTGTTAGAATAGTGACTTCAATAATGATATTATTGATTTCATTTTCTTCTAACGGTGGAAAACGAGGATCTCTTGTTGCTGATTTTGCTGCATCAATGATTGCTTCTTTAAGAGGTATGATGGGGAGAGGAACTCCAATACATCCACGTAAATCGTGCTCAGGAAATGTATGAAGAGTGATAAATGTTCCTTGTTTTTCTATAAAAACGCCTCCTAAATCAGAAGGTGGGAGTGTTTTGTTTTTAACGTATTGTTCGACGACATTACGAGCCAATGCAACCGCTTTTAGGCCTTCATCCAAGCTAAGCATAGTAAGAAGTATTTACAACAATATTAAATAAAATTTGGTTAGATTTACAATATCTAACCTTTTTATTGTCATTCTTCTTTTGCCATTACAATGTTATATGGTGGTATATCAGCGTTATCTTTAGGTATTTCTAATTCTCTAGAGAAGGTGTATTTAAACAATTCACCGCTAACATTCATTTCTTGGTTAACTGTTACAGTGTAATTTCCAGTAGTTAACTCAACAGAATATGCTCCTGTCTCATCTGATAAAGCCGTAACTTTAACTCCAGAATCATTAATAGGTTCAAAGTTTATTGAGATATTATTAATTTTATTTCTTCCTTTATCGGTGGTAAAACCAGAAACAGTTGATGATATCTTATATAACGCGAAATTTTTATTAGATAACGTTCCTTGTCCTATAGTCAGTTCTAGTTTTTCACCTGAAAGTACATAAACAAGGGTTTCTCCATCATATTTTATTAGAGAAACATTATATTTACCTGGTGATAGAGGCAATTCATAGGTTCCATTACTATCAGTAGGTATTGAATTTTCCTCAGCAGTATTATCTTCAACAGATTCATCTGGATCATAAAAAACACCTACTTCTTCAATAGGTGTGCCTTCGTAAGTTACCAGTCCACTTACTACGATTGGAGCGTACCTAATTGAAACATTAAATGTCGTTGTTTCATTTTCCGTTAATGTTACTTGTTCCTCATTTGCATAATCAAGATATCCTGTTGCGCTATTGCGTTTTGTAGCATTAATAATATATCTTCCAGGATCCAATGAGGAAAATGAATAAGTTCCAATTTCATCTGTTGTAGTTGATTTCACAAGTTTATTTTCTCCATCAAGTTTTGTATAAAGAAGTTCAACATCTACATTATTCATTTCTTCTCCAGCATCATATTCACCGTTTTCGTTATCATCGAAATACACGGTTCCTTCAACTGCTGCAGTCTTTGGTTTTGATATATTATAGCTGTTATTACCAGAAAAGATAAATGCATAGTTTTCATGAATGACGAAATCATCAAGTACTGCACGAACCATATAAATACCTGGCATCAAGCCAGAGAGGTTATAATAACCATTTTCATCAGTTGTTAATTCATTAAAAGTACCATAAACTAATGGTTGCCCGGTCTCTGGATCGGTCTCATCTATCTCCAACAAAGTGATTTCTACATCAGGTAAAGGATCATCGCTAGAAACATTATATGCTTCATCATCGTCTTTGTTTTGATACACATAGCCTTCAAAAGTAGCAGGTTCTATTGTTATGTTTCCTAACTCTCTATAATAGTTTGTGCCATTAATACGCATTGCTTCATCATCGGTGATGGATGCCAACTCCGGGTCACTTGTACTGTTAAACGTGATGGTTTTCATCACAAATGCATTAAGACCCATCTCAGGATATCTGCGAATTTCAAGTGTTATGTTTCCAGCGGGCGCTATCAAACTGAAGTTTCCATTCTCAGTATCAATCTTGTCATGATCTACAAGAAGAGAATTGCCGTAAAGGGAAATGCCTTTTTGGATAACTGTTTGAACCTCAAAGGGAACGCCCATAAACTTTACTGACCCGTTGATTAGTGCGCCTTCATAATATTTAGCGATAACAACCGCGCTTATTCCAGATCCATAATAAGGATAGGGTGAAACATATTCTGCAGCAAAATGCTTCATCTCCCAGCAAGGCAGCTGTGAAATTTGTCCTTGCAACGTCTCAGGTATGTTTCCAATATATGTCCTATAAAACATGGTTTTGAAATAATCTGGTTTATTTTCTGACGTCGTATCAGTAATAGCAATATATCTCAATTCATCATCAGACATTTCATTGAGTTCACTAGCAGTCCATGTTCCATCGTTCCCTCTCGTCCCGTCAGAATTAATATGATATCCAGCATATTTCACCACAATGAAATCATCTTCAGGGTTGTAAAACCTTTCTCTTCCTCCCTTTCTAATGGCATGTAAAACCAGGCTTTTGTCTGCCAAGAACCCGAATATGTTAAAAATTTGAGTGTCGTAGCCTTCAACACCATAATAACGAATGCTAAGGCCTGTTGCCTCTTGGATGTCATGGTAAAGCAAGGTGATGCCTTCATCATCTAGAGTGTTGTTAAAAAGAGCAGTTATATCATGATACAATGCGTTATCTCCATATTGCTCTCCAACCAACAATTCCTTACTTAATTCCTCATCATACTCTTCACCGATGGGAGCATGATATGACGGGGCCTCTGCTGTATGTTCCATCCAATACACGACATCGTTTGTATCATTTTCACCAAGATGGTTTTGTAATATATCTACAACATCTGTTGAAACTTTCCCAGCGTTTTCATTAATGTGCCCTTGCAACAATCTCACTATCCAAACCCCAACCGCCTCTTTTTCACTTGTTGCAGTATGAAAATTAGCCGCAGGAGGTATTCCGTCCTGGAAGTTGTCTGCAACAACAGGGTGTCCACCTACTGCAACCCCATAAAACCCATAGTCCCACCATGAAATAAATGCAGGTCGTTCGCCAGGATCTGCGATATCGGTATCTTGATCATTTAGCCAAGAAAAAGCATCAACCCAATATTGTTCCTTGTACGAGCTTGACCCAAATGCACCGGAGTGTTCTTCACCGAAATAATCAATTTTCATATTACTTGTACCGTTTTTGGTTGCAGCTCCCGGAACTGCAGCATCAAGAGCAAGAAACGCATTGGGCATTATTACCAAAAATGCAACAAAAAGGACACCTAAAACATGGTATATCTTTATTCCTTTCCGCAGCCCCCGTAGTCCTCCGCCAGCATTTCTTATGTTTCTAAACATTTGTTTATAATCAACCTTACTAATAGCATACCATGTTATCCATCCACCAAGTATTGCAATGAGAGGAACCATATCGTTTAAAAAACGACCGGCAGTCGATGCAAGCCATATATCTATTAAAAATAAAGCAATGATAAGAAGGTAGTCTCTTCGTTCTTTTTGTTTAAAATAATGATACATCATAAACACGAGACCGAACCAGGCAAGCCAATAAATTGCTGGACCATAAGACATCACAGATCGGCTAATACTATATGTCGATGCCTCTGCAATGGTTTGGCTAACTTTGTTTCCATAAATCCCAGCGCCATAGAGTATTTCTGAAAGTTTCGTAAGAGGAGAGAGGAAAGGAAATGCTTCTCTTAGAGGGTTGATAAAATAGAGGATTGCTGCTACGGCTCCTCCGCCACAAAAAATGATGGGTAACGAGACAACCCATGGAATTTTCTTTTTCTCCAGAACTATAGAAACTATTCCAAACAGAGCTACACCAAGGATTAAATATAAAGTAGTATCTGGCGCGAAGCCTGCATCAGCCACTCTAACAGGCATAGAAACAAGATATCCTGTAAACAAGACAATTATCATATTTCGGATAAAATTTCGATCTATTTTGCTTGTATAAACATCTATCAGCATTTGTACAACAACATACAGCGCGATTACGACATAAAGAAACCGTGCTTCGACCCACACCATAGACAGAGCAGCTAAAGGAACCCCAGCGAGGAGAGCATATAACATCGATCTTTTTGAGTCTTTATCTTTGATGCTTTTTATTAAAAACAAAAACGTGAGGAAAAACAACAAGAGATTGAGGGAATCATGGTCGAACAATGCATATGCTGAACCGTGCCCTGAACCAATATGGATTGGGATTATTGCGATAAACATTGCTGCAACAAGTCCTTCTTTTCTTCCAAAAAGTGTTTTTCCTATAAAATAAACAGGGAATACTAGTAAAGCTCCAAATAACGCTGGTACAAACTGCATAGAATAGCCGATTGCATCTGTTTCAGTCATAAATGGTGCAAGAAGTCTGCTAAAACCTATGGCCATCATATTTAACAGCGGCGCTCGTCCTCCGCCAGATCTACCAAAAGGGTAGTTGAGAAGAGGGTCTTTCTCACCAGCAATATAAAAGGGGTACTGTCCTGTTGCAAGTGTTTGATTTACTAGTCGCATGTTGTAATACGGGTCAGGACCAGATAAATAGAACTTCTCACTTACTGTCTCTCCTTCTGGATTTATCGCCACTTCTGAGACAATGTTAAAATAAGAATTGAGAAACAAAACCATAAAGAAAATTCCAACAAGTGAGATTGCTATCCATTGGTTTTTTTTAATTATTGTTTTTTTCTTTTCTGGTTTTATCGGTCTTGCTGTCTGTATTGTCTCATCAGTAAGGGCTCGTCGTTGTGCTCTTTTACGCATTATGTTCACCTAGGGTCAAATACAACCGTAAATCTATAGTCTTATAAATAACTATCTCCAACAGAGTGCCGTATTATTTACTTGGAAATCTTCAAAAACGCTTCTGCAATGCAAGGTGCTGCCTTCACTTTACTGAATTCATCTTCAATAGTATCAGTAGAAATAATTTCATCGCATCCTGCAGAGAGAAGTTTTTCTTTCGCGCCACCGACAAATAAGCCATGTGTACATGCTACTGATACTTCTTTTGCTCCTTGTCTTTTAAGTTCTTTAATGGATTTAGCCATTGTCCCCCCGGTGGAGATGATGTCGTCGATTATCGCTACGTTTTTATTCTGAGCGTCGAGATTTTTTGGTTTTGTTTTTATGGTGGTACCGTCGATGCGTGTCTTCTCCATGTAATCATATTCACAACCAATGATGGTTGCTGCTTGCTGTGCTCGTTTCTTTGCTCCTTTATCTGGCGCAAGTACAAAATCAATATCTTTTTCTTTGAGATATTTTGCAATTTCAACAATAGCACTACAGCTATATGCAGGGACGTTAAAAAAATCAAGTAAGTGTTCTTTATGTGGGTCTACTGTGATTATGTGGTCTGCATGTAAACTGATGTGTTCTGCAATGGCTCTTGCGCTAATTGGTTCTCCTTCCTCAAATTTTTTATCTTGTCTGCTGTATCCAAAATACGGGAGTGCAACAATTATTTTGTTTGCTCCTGCTTCGCTGACAGCATCTTGAAGCAGCAGGAGTTCGACAATTTTTGTATCAGGGTACGTAGTCTGAACAATTAGTACGTCCTCTCCTTTAATATCATTTAAAATACGAACATAGAGTTCATCATCTGGGAAGCGTTTGAATGTTGCTTTCACCAAAGGTTGCTGCAGCTCTTTGGAAAGGTCTTCTGCAATTGTTCTTGCGGATGTGCCTCCAAGTACAAACATGGTTTTAACACTCATAAATTGTTAACATGTTTTTAGTGGTTTCGTAAGAAAGTTTTTATAAGGGTTCTTACTTATTTTTTTGGAAGGATGTCGGTGTAGTGCATGTAAATACGGTATTACGGAGAGGTGTAGACATATTTGTGAGTCTATGCCTTTTATTCTCAATTCTTTTTATCAACACGGTCTCTGCAGAAGATACGCCAGATAGTTTAGTCGATGCAACGTTTACCATTGAGTTTGTAACAGGAACAGAGTTGGTTGTTGATGTAACAATGACTGCGTATAGGCTAACTATAGATGACGTATATACTGCTGAAGAAATAGCAAGTGCATCTGATGAAAAAATGGGTGCATTGAAATATGCTGTTTTTCTTTTACTAAAAAGTCAGATAAATTCCGTTTTTGAAAATGCCGAGATCTCAAACTTTGAAATGCCAACATACAGCAGCGGGGTTTTTAATGAAGAGCTAAACGTGAAACTGACGTCTTCTTTTTTTGGGTTAAACGATTCTATTAATTCTGAAAATCTGGTCAACGGTGTGTTAGATATGGGTGCAGTAGTGACATATAATTTTAACTTGGTGACTGAGCCTGGTTGGAATAATACGTTCACCTGTGTTTTACCGGAATCGATAAGTTTTAAATCTACCACTAATGGTGAGGTCTCCTTGAATAAAAAAGAGATAACATGGACACTGAATTGGAACGGGGCAAATGCAGAGATCGCAGCTGACCTGTCAACCCGTTTTAAAAATCCAACCACAACAGTATCAGAAACTGAAGACATTTTTCTTACTTTTGACTTGGACTCCAGCAACGTGGATAATGTGAGTTTAACAACTACTTTTTTACTAAAAAATATAGATATACAAAACTACAATATATTACCTGATTTTATCACAGAGCTCGGTTTTGTTCCTTCTGATGGAATACGATTATTTATTGATAACGGTCTTCTTTCATGGGATACGTTTTATCAGAAGACATTAAAGCCTGTGGAACAAACTACGATATCAACCATTGAACATTCGTCCTTTAACCAAACGTTAACGATGGTGTTCCGCTGGGATCCTGACACGTCAACGAATTGTTCAACTCCATATAATACAACAAATATGGATGACACCCCCGCAATAAAAACAGAGTTAACATCGAAATTTCCTATAGAGCTGAAGATTTGTAACATGTCTTCTCGGGCGTTTTTTGGTCTTGTCAATGCAGGAGCCTTGGCAAATATCTCTGCAGAGGACGTTAATTTTGGTGACAAGCTTGATGAAATAGGACGGGCA
>Ga0209978_10001355_pt1 | contig 10305 bp, 10 predicted proteins | sample BentaG_FD_182805 | JGI IMG/M metagenome (GOLD analysis project Ga0209978, IMG submission 182805) | Deep subsurface microbial communities from South Atlantic Ocean to uncover new lineages of life (NeLLi) - Benguela_00093 metaG (SPAdes)... | ecosystem: Environmental > Aquatic > Marine > Oceanic >...
TCCTTTCTAGCGGCTTATCGCTCGATAAACCGTAGCTAGACTACGACCCCACAAACCAGACTTTACAAGCTTGAAATATATAGATTTCTCACTGGGCGTAGCAGTAACTATCAGTTTTTTGGATGCCATGAAATAGAAGGAGCTTTTTCAGATATGCACGCACACAATAATCTCCATTCGTCCACTATAGAATTCCAATAGAGTTTGAAGGGACTCTTTATCCTAATCAATTTTACAGTTCAGTGTAGCGAAAACTTAATGAACTCATATTCGGCAAAGGTAGTGGGGTATGCCGGCCATAGGGCACGGGACCCACCTGATCCCATTCCGAACTCAGAAGTTAAACCGCGTTCCGTTTCCGGTGTTAGTGTGGTCTTCGGCCATGCGAAGCCGGGAAAGCTGGCAGCCCCACATTTCAGTTTCACAAATTCATAGAGAGAAAATACTCAAAATTTATTACCGACTATGTATTGTCTACTTTGAGGAGAAAAACGAATAACATGATTCCAGAAGTTTCACAGCTGTTTCCGCAGGACAACATTCTAGGGTGGATTATTCAGATAGTTTGGCTAGCATTCTTTGTTGTTTTCATGTTTTATGGACAGCGCATTCAAATGTATGTCATGCTGAGAGAAGTTCAAAGCTCCTTGTTCCGCCTCAAATTGATAAGAGACAAAGGACGGAAGACGGCCATAGCCACTATAAAAGAATTGGGAAAGCCGAAGGAAGATCCAACCGCGAAAGTTGATCAATTTTTGGAGTACATAGCTATAGCGCCTCAAAATATGGATCCCTCTGGCATAGTCTGGAAGCTAGAACACATACTGGATGTTCGAGATACACGGTTTAAAGATGAAGTGAAGCTTATGGCACCCGAAGCAGATAAAACTCAAGTAAATAATCTGGAGAACACATTGGAGGCCGCTCTCGCTTTAAACATAATCTACAAGGTCATAAGACATTTCTACCTGCTCGGCAAAAAAACATTAAGCCTCTACATCATCATGCAGATTCAAATGATCTTACCCCTCATAATGAAAGAAGCAGAAGCTTTCGCCAGCGCCCTAAAAGCCTTCAGTAACGGTCAACCCATAGGCGACGGAGCTGGTGCACTTGTCGCTGCCAAGCTGATGCAGGGACATAAGAAAAGAAAAATCGCCAAAGACGTTGTCGTGGCCACCGTGCCCCTAGAGGGCCGAACGGCATACGTTTTAAAGGCAGAGGGCCCGGGCGGAAACGTTGGCAAGCCTGGGGAGGCTATGAAACATATCATTGAAGAAAATGGAGGAAAAATCGCCACATTAATTGTGATAGACGCTGCTCAAAAGCTTGAGGGAGAGAAACCTGGAGAAGTAGCTGAAGGTGTGGGCGTGGCAATTGGAGGACCCGGAGTCGAACAGTATAAGGTGGAGGAAACGGTGCTTAAATACAAGATTCCAGTAAACGCGGTTATCATTAAAGAAGATATTGGAGACGCCGTTTCTCCGATGCGAAAAGAAATATTCGACGCCGCGGACACAGCCATTGAACGAATCAAACGGTTGATCCTGGAAAGAACGAAAAAGGGTGACTCACTTATAATAGCAGGCATAGGGAACACCATAGGAATTGGACAGTAGGTGGAAAAAATGAGTGAAACGGCGCCCTCGATGAGAAAGTTTTCTTTCTTTTTCCTTGCAATAGTTTTTATTACCCTTGCCTTGTCAATCGCCGCGTTTTTTCAAGCATATGACGCGTATATGCTTGGAGAAATTGAGAATGTATACTTTTTCGTGTTAATAGGAGTTTCAGGACTTGCACTATCAACATACATGGTGTTTCAAACAAGAAGAAGAGCTTTGAGGCTGGCCTTTAGACCCCCACGAATAGCCACTACAATTCTATGCCAAAAATGTGGGTTCAAGAATATCCGAGACTTCGAGCGCGGAGACTTTATCTTCAAAGAGACGGAAGAATGCCCGAAATGTAAGGAGAAAACGAAGATTACTTCCATCATTCGCGAGGTTAAAGAAAAGAAGAAAAGATGGGGCTAGGTTAACACAAGACATCCGTCTTCTACGATCAAAACCGTGTGTTCTGCTTGTGCCACTGTTTTTCCGCTTGCTTCTATAAATACCGGATAAGACATCAAACTCTTTGATGAGAGGAGCTCCGAGAACGCAGCTTTAAAATGGTCATGCGGCACACATCCACGAAGCCACCGCTCTGCGAAGGGAAGAATAGAAAAGTTTTGCTCAATGTAACCGAGAAGCTGCTTGGCGTAAGGATTCTTCAAGGATTTATGCTTCAAAAACCGAAAAATGTAAGCCTCAGAGCCGCTCTTTATTTTGCCAGCGGCATCGGCAAGTGTTACGAAAGGTTCAACGCCATAAACCTCCCCCAAACCTGTTCTAGAAGTGGAGATGTGGAAAACGTTAGGCAAAGATTTCCCTGCATGTAATGAGTATCGCTGAATCATGTGTCCGGTAAGGTTCGATACAGGTTTAAACCCACGGGACTTGATTGTTTTTTCAACCACAGACCCGAACCGTGATGTAAACAGTCCTGGGCGAAGCGTTTCAACGGCTTTTTTAAGAGCTGCTTCCGCTGTGCTTACAAGATTCTCGTATTCGGGATTGAGACACACTGTTACAGCGGTATCCGCGATGTATCCATCTACGTGAACGCCGAGATCTACCTTAACGAGACCATTTTCAGGAATTGTTCCCTTGTCTTCTGGAGCAGAAGTGTAATGAGCTGCGATTTCGTTAATAGACACGTTGCAGGGAAACGCAGGCTTCCCTCCCTTCTTCTTAATCAAAGACTCTGCTTTTTCGCATACATCAATGATCGGCATGCCCTCATGAACGGTTCTCTTCATCGTTTCTCGAACGTCGTGGGCGATTTTTCCAGCCTGTTGATATTTTTTTAGCGCGCCTTCAGAAAGCTCTGTCATCATTTTCGCCTTTTTTGGTCTGTTTGTATGCGAGGTGTGATTATTTCTGGAATAAGCGTTGTGAAGTCGTCTCCTCCCATGTGGTAGACTGGTTTCACCTTGCGAAGGTTGTATTTTCCGTTAAAGATTCCCTCGTCAGCGTAGGCAGCTAAGATTTCGCCGACAAAGAGTGTGTGATCACCTGTGGTAATTTGTTGATGTAATTTGCATTCTAGGTGCGCCACACACTCCTTAATAATAGGCGGCTGAACCGTCTTAGCTGGTAACGGGGTTAACCGTGTTTCCTTGAACTTATCATATATTCTTCCTGTTCTTCTACCGCAAAACAGAGTTTCTTTGAGAATGTCCATCGTCGGAACATTAACTACAAATTCCTTGGTTTCTTCAATCAACTCATGAGAATATCTTTTTGGAGCAATGCTTATGACAAGTAATGGAGGGTGAATGGATGCAGGCATACACCAAGCCAGAGTTATTACATTTGCCTTACCTACTCTGTCAACGCAACTCGCCAATACAACATGTTTCGGATGCAACAACCTATACGCTGAAGACAAAGCAACATCAGCTTTCCCAATTTCCAACTTAATCATCTCGTCTGAAGTTTAACTCAAACCGTTGTCCAAATTATTTGTGTCTACTGTTTCTTAAGTATACATGTTTCGAGAAACCTTAAGTATTCCATAGCATTAACTTAACAAGGTGACCGCCTTGGAATGGCATTAACCCGAGTGCAACCTACCATTTTTGTTTTGATCAGTAAATTTTATGAAGAACCCCTTGTATTCTGTCGAATTAAAGCAAGTTGCGAGGGCTCTAAGAGATGTCAGTGACAAATAATAGAAAGACAGTGCTTGACCCTTTTGGAACAACAGTGGTCCAAGACTATGAGCGTCTCTATGAAGAGTTCGGGATTCAACCGTTAAAGCCTCTACTGGATCGAATACCCAATCCAAGCATGTACATGAGACGTAATGTGGTTTTTGGACACAGAGATTTCGAACGATTGCTAGACGCTATGAAAAGCAATGAACCATTCGCCGTGATGAGCGGCATTAAACCAACTGGAGAGTTCCATCTGGGGACTCTTATGACTGCACGTGAGGTTATATATTTCCAGCAACAAGGAGCAACAGCTTTCTACTGCATCGCAGATGTAGAGGCATATGAAGATAATAAAATTCCGTTTGAAAAGAGCGAGAAATTTGCGGTAGGCAACGTTGCAGACCTACTCGCTTTAGGGTTTGATCCAAAGCAGGGCTGCATCTATCGACAGTATAAAGAACAGCGTGTGAAGGATCTGGCCATAGTTTTTGCCAGAGGGGCAACCTTGGCCACAATGAAAGCCATTTATGGTGAACGCCACATTGGACTTTACCTGTCAGCTCTAGTACAGGCTGGAGATATTTTGATGCCACAACTTCAAGATTTTGATGGTCCGAAACCAACAGTTGTACCAGTTGGAATAGATCAGGACCCTCATATACGGTTCACGCGGGATCTTGCGAATAAGTTCCGCCGTAAGTACAATTTTATTCCTCCCTCTTCAACTCTTCACAAAATCATGAAAGGGTTAGATGGATCACCAAAAATGAGCAAACGAGACCCTATGGGCTACTTCACGTTACACGAAAAACCGGAAACCATTGCGAAAAAGATTTCGAACGCGTTCACGGGTGGAAGACCAAGTGTTAAAGAGCAGCAGAAGCTCGGTGGGATTCCCGAGATTTGCCCAATATATGAGCTGTGCATGTACCAGTTTGTAGAAGATGACGATGAAATCGTTGAAGCGTATCATGACTGCAAAAGCGGTAAACTCCTATGCGGGGAACATAAAGATCGGACAATCGAAATCGTCTTGCGCTTTGTGAAAGAGCATAAACGAAGATACAGTAAGTTTGTTGATAAGGCAAGGGAGATATTGAAGGTCTCCTAGACCACGGTAGTTTCAACTTTGACAAATACATAACATATAAATAATCTTTTTATCATGCAGTAATGCTGGTGGAAGGGATGCCCCGCCAATTTCCGTAGTCTGGCCTTTGAGCTCGTTTTTCTTCAGTAAATGGCATCTCGACATTGTTGAAAGCCATAGAGGGTTTTTTATTGTGTTAGACCACTTATTCATCAACATAGCAGAGCGGAAAACAACAAGGTCTGGATGGTAACCACGCGATGAGTGAACTTAGAGAAAATGAACAAAAAACCTTGCTAACATTGGAAAAGCTTGGAGGAAAGGGACACATCGATCAAATAATTGAGGTTAGCGGCCTAGCACATGCAGCAGTCATGCGCGCTGCTTTATCTCTCTCAACAGCGAACCGGATACAAGTTCATGAGACAAGGCAGACAATAATCACATTAAGTAAGGAAGGAAAATATTACGCAAAGAAAGGCCTACCGGAACGCCGTCTAATCCATGCATTAATCAAATTGGGTGGTGCAGCAACCGTCAAGGAGACTCTCAGAGAGGCAAAGTTAGAAAAGAAGTTTTTAACTATAGCATTAGGGTGGTTGCACCGTAAGAGGTGGGCAACCGTAGAGAGAATGGATGATAAACGCGTACTTTTGTTGAACCCTTCAATGAGAGGAGAACCCCCCTTAGAAATTGATGAAAAGCTTCTATCCCGCCTAAACGTGGAAGATCACCTGATTGCTGAAAAATTAGAAAAAGACTTGGAAGGCACTATTTCTGTTCTAAAGAAACGAAAACTTGTGGAAACTGACGAAAAAACGTTGAGAGAATTGGAGTTAACGAAGGTTGGATACGCTGATTTACCGATGGTTTTACGAGTCAAGAAGCAAATAAGCCAGCTAACTCCTGAGCTCATCATATCCAAAAAGTGGCGGAAGGTAAAACTCAGAAAGTTTGACGTAACCGCGCCAGGCCCAGTAGTGTATCCTGGAAAGATTCACCCTGTGCAAGAAATAATCCAGATGGTCCGAGAGGCTTTTCTTGAGATGGGCTTCACTGAGATTAGAGGTTCTATTGTTCAAACAGCCTTTTGGAACTTTGACGCATTGTTCCAGCCTCAAGATCATCCAGCCAGAGAGATGATGGACACCTTCTATCTGGCACAACCAAAAGAAGGTAAATTGCCGAGAAAAAACTTTGTAGACGCGGTCGCTAAAACGCATGAGAACGGATGGATAACTGGATCAAGAGGTTGGCAGTACAAATGGAATCCTCAAGAAGCTAAAAGGCTCATAATGCGGACACACACAACTGCAGTTACGATCCACTACCTCGCCGAACATAGAAAACCGCCGGTAAAGGTGTTTTCAGTAGACCGCATATACCGCAACGAGAGACTGGACTACAAACATCTTGCAGAACTATATCAAATTGAGGGCATAATCATGGATAGGAACGTAACCTTACGAGACTTGATAGGAACGTTGAAGGAGTTTTACCTTAAACTCGGACTGAAGAGAGTCGAATTCTGGCCCAGCTACTTCCCCTATACGGAACCATCGGCACAAGCCACAGCTTACGTTCCAGAACTTAAAACATGGATTGAACTCTGTGGAATGGGCATATTTCGCCCAGAAGTTGTGCAACCCTTCGGCATCAAATACCCCGTGTTAGCCTGGGGAGGCGGATTAGAACGCCTAGTCATGCTGAAACTTGGAGTAGACGACATTCGATTCTTATATAAAAATGACCTCGGCTGGATAAGGAGGAGTCCGGTATGCCGGTAATCACCTTGAACAAAAATCGCTTCTGCTCGTTCATTGGCCGATCAATTACTGCAGAGGAAATGGCTAAATGGCTTCCTTGGCTTGGCGCCAGCTTAGAAGAAACTGGACCAGACTATGTGAAAATAGAATTCAACCCCAACCGCATAGACTTCTCCAGCTATGCTGGTGTGGCAAGGGCGTTTTGCGGACTTATGGAATGGAAAACCGGATTACCCAAATATAGAGTACAAAAAGGAAAGATGGTTGTAAACGTGGATTCAACAGTATCCAACGTTAGACCTCACATACTGGGTGCGGTTATACGCAACATAAGGCTTGACGTGGATTCTATAGCAGAGCTTATGGAAATGCAGGAGGACCTCCACTGGGGCATAGGCAGAGACAGAAAAAAAGCCTCAATCGGCGTGCACAACCTTGACAGGGTTCAGCCTCCTCTCACATACACAACTGGCGACCCAAACACAGCTAAATTCGTTCCACTGGACAAAACAACAGAAATGAGTCTGAAAGAAATATTAGAGGAACATGAAAAGGGCAAAGCGTATCGACGCTTGGTGGATTGGGCTCCCAGGTATCCATTACTCATCGATAGGAAAGGAAGAGTTCTCTCCATGCCGCCCATTATTAACGGTGAATTGACACGAGTTGACAGCCTAACACAAAATCTATTTATCGATGTAACTGGTCCCGACATCAACGCGTTAGCTAGGAGCATGAACGTTCTAGTCACCGCTCTAGCAGATATGGGTGGCTCCGTTGAAAGTGTTCAAGTTAAATATCCAGATCACACCGTGGTTTCTCCTGATCTAACAGTTCAACAAATGAAGTTGAGAATCGGTTACGCTAACAAGTTACTTGGGCTCAAACTTTCAGAAGCACAGGCTGTACGAAGCCTTCGGAAGTGTAGGTTGGATGCGAAGAGAGTGGGTAAGGGGGCCTTAGAGGTTTCAATTCCCGCCTATCGAACTGACATATTGCATGAAGTTGACTTGGTTGAAGAGGTGGCTATCGGCTACGGTTATTTCAGATTGAAGCCAACTAAGCCGACAACTGTGACGACGGGCAAGCAGCATAGGGCAGAAGAAATGGTAAACCATGTTCGGCAAATCATGATTGGACTAGGCTTCACAGAAGTGATGAACTTCATTCTCACAAACGAAGTAGTTCATTATGAAAAAATGAGAAAGAATATCAGCAAGATGGTTAGGCTTGCAAACCCCGTCTCTACGGAATATTCTATAGCCCGAGAGGATTTGTTACCCAGTTTGATGAAGAACCTAGCGGATAACAGACATGAAAGCTATCCTCAACGAATCTTTGAAGTTTCCGACGTGATAAAGATTAAGGAAAAAGCTGAAACCCGCAGCGAAAGAAAGCTTCACGTGGCAGCTGTCTCCTCACGCCCAACCGCAAACTTCACCGAAATAAAATCCTACACGGAAGCGTTACTCGCCAACCTAGGCTTGACAGGATGGAAGATCAAGGAAGCAAGGCATCCAAGCTTCTTAGAAGGAAGAGTAGCAGCAATCCATGTTAAACGAAGGAAAATAGGCATTTTAGGAGAAATCCATCCAGAAGTTCTCAACAACTTTGAACTAGAAAACCCAACCAGCGCATTCGAAATCGACCTCGAAGAGAACTTATAGAGCAACATTATTGGCGCATCTATTTTCTGCTTTCAAGAAGCTTTATTTCCATCGTTTCCATTCTTATTGTTGGCAATGATATGAGCCTAAAGAAATCCCACCGATACCCCCCTAAGGCTCATGCAGACGGACCCAACAGAGGCAGATGCTTCATCTACCCGTGACATAGGGTTTACCCAGGCATGGGACACGGTGGGCGCGGGCGCTCCCTAAACCCGCGTCAGAGAGAGCCCAACTGAGAGGAGCGAAAATGCTCTGCTGTGAGGTTGAGTGTTAGGTTACGTGGGAAACAGCGCCCGCGATAAGAACTTTTAAGTTAACCGACATCGATGCATTAACAGTAAAGATGAAAACAGGCGGTAAAAACTTGGACGTCGAGCAGAGGACAAGCCTTGTTACAAGAAACACAGACGAGGTTGTAACCCCTGAAGAGCTACGCGTATTATTAGAGACTAAGACTAAGCCAAAAGCTTACTGGGGCTTCGAACTAAGCGGTCTGATGCACATCGGTTTCGGCCTAGCCTGCGGCTCAAAAATTAAAGACATGATAAAAGCCGGCTTCAAATTCGTCATTTTTCTCGCCGATTGGCACTCATGGATAAACAACAAGCTAGGCGGCAACATGGAAAACATCCACACCTGCGGCGAATATTTCAAGCAAGGCTTCACCGCGCTTGGAATCAAGCCAGATAGTGTACAGTATCTCTGGGCTTCCGACATAGCGAAAGACATAGAATATTGGGAAAAAGTTGTCAGAATAGCCAAAAGCGTCTCGCTTCAAAGAACGTGGCGAGCGTTACCCATCATGGGTCGAGAAATGAGCTTAACAGACGTTGAGACTGCTTGGATGTACTACCCCTGCATGCAGGCCGCAGACATCTTCCACCTAGACCTCGACGTAGCATGTGCAGGAATGGATCAAAGAAAAGCCCACATGCTAGCAAGAGAAGCCGCAGACAAACTTCACAGAAAAAAACCCGTATGCGTCCATACGCATCTACTCATGGGACTCCAAGAACCAGAAAAAGCCAAAGGGAAATTCGATGAAAACGCAAACATAAACCTGCAAATCAGCTCAAAAATGTCCAAAAGCATACCCGGAAGCTGCATATTCATTCACGACACACCAAACGAGATTAAAACAAAAATAAGGGCAGCCTACTGCCCGCCTAAACAAGCCCAAGGAAACCCAGTACTTGAATTAACTGAATACGCAGTGTTCACGGAAAGGAAAACTATGGAAATTCCACGACCACCCAAATATGGAGGCCCGGAAATCTTTGAAAGCTATGAGAAGATGGAGAAAGCATACGTTGAAGGTAAGCTTCATCCACTCGACCTAAAAAACGGCGTCGCAGAAGCTCTCATAGAAATCCTGAAGCCAGCTAGAGACCACTTCCAAAAACACCCACAAATGTTGGAAAAAATGAGGAAAATAGGCGTCACAAGGTAAAAGTGTTGTCAACTAGCCTAAAGAGACGAGTAGAAAAAGTTTTGCAACTTCTGGACAGACTCGCAAAAGAATCAGCCAAGGGCACTCCAATAATTGTAGAAGGACGAAAAGACGTGAACACCCTACGCGATTTAGCGATAAAAGGCGACATCATCTCAGCAAAAACTTCTGGAAGGTCCCTCCTCGACGTTCTTGGTGAAGTAGAAAAGCGAAGTAAACACGAGGTCATCCTTTTGATGGATTTTGACCGACGCGGCAAAGAAGGGACCAAGCACTTGACACAACATTTTGAAAAAATGAGAATCAAACCCAACCTGTTTTTCTGGAGGGGACTTCTAAGCCTTGTGGGGCGAGACGTTAGGGACATCGAAGGCTTGGCAACATACCTGGAAAACTTGAAGAAAAAATGTGGAAATAGGATCTGAAGACTCTGCAATTCTAATGGTTGTACTAAATGTGGAGGGCAGATTCGGAAAGTATAAGAAGTGCAAGCTAATTAAAGACTAAACACATCTTATTGATGAGGTTAACTCTGTTGATTGAGGTGAAAGTTAATGGGAACATCACAG
>Ga0209978_10001356_pt1 | contig 10303 bp, 11 predicted proteins | sample BentaG_FD_182805 | JGI IMG/M metagenome (GOLD analysis project Ga0209978, IMG submission 182805) | Deep subsurface microbial communities from South Atlantic Ocean to uncover new lineages of life (NeLLi) - Benguela_00093 metaG (SPAdes)... | ecosystem: Environmental > Aquatic > Marine > Oceanic >...
TCTTCCAGCTCTCATAATAAGGTTTCATGTTGTGACAGGTAGAACAAAATTGGGGAGAGCTGGTCACCTCAAGGCCGACAAAGGTTATTGCCAGAATGAGAATAAGAGCTCCTATTATAATTAACGCTCTCCCCTTTTTGGTCTTGACAAGATTCTTCCAGCCCATCCTCATCACCGTTCTCCAACTTCTGATAACCAACATTATAAGCGCTCCTTTTTCTTGAAAACCAAGCACACATTAGGTAGACTCATAGCTATTCCTCTACCACGAAATCAAAACTTAAAAAAGAGATCACTAGAAAAATGATATCAAAGACGATGAGGAGTTTGAGCCAGGAGACTATCTCTATGAAAGATCCCCCGTGCAAGATACTAGCGGTGGATCTCACCGCAGAAATTATCACCGGTACCGTCACAGGAAAGAGGAGAATCGGCAACATTACTTCTCTGGTTTTGGTATTAACCGATATGGCAGAGAAGATAGTTCCCACTGAAGCGAAGCCTAGTGTACCCAGCAAGAATACGGGAATTAATTTAGGAATAACGTAAAGAATATCAAAATCAAAAAAAACCGCGAAAATAGGAAAGATGACAGCTTCGACTATGGTCATAAAGATAAAATTAGCTAACATCTTACCCAGATAGATTGATCCCCTATCGATAGGCGAGAGCAGCAAACCTTCAAGACAATGTTCATCTTTCTCGAAAATAAAGGATCGACTTAGACCTAAGACTCCAGCGAAAGTGAAAGCCACCCAGAGGATACCTGAGGATAATCTTTTGATATCTGCCTTCTCTCCTTGAATCACAAAATTGAAAATCACCACCACCAAGAGAGTAAAGACAAACATTGAGGAAAGAATCTCTTTGGTTCGAAGCTCCAGAGTAAGGTCCTTCCAGACAATCAGCCACACTCTCTTTAGAAACTTCATATCCTCACCCTTTGCCTAAATTGAGGATACAACCGCTCCAGCTCCTCGAGGTTTATTCTGGTCACTTCCTCCTCATGCAAGATTTTTCCCGAGCTAAGTATGATTACTCTATCACTCATCTCAAGGGAGCAAGATAGGTTGTGAGTGGTCATAATTATAGTCTTTCCCTTGCTGTGGAACCTTTTTAAGATATTCTTGAATCTTTCCTTTGACCACTCATCCAACCCAGTGTAAGGCTCATCCAACAGCAGCAGGGAAGGGTCATGAATTATGGATCTGGCGATGGAAAGACGCTGCTTCATTCCTCGGGAGAAGGTGCGAACCGTATCATACAGACGAGCCTCCAAACCCACCTCTTCTATTACTCTTCTAATCTTTTCTTCTATATTCTTGACCTCGTAAAGCCTGCCATAAAACTTGAGATTTTCGTAAGCGGTTAAATTCTCATAAAGATAAGTATAATGAGATAGCATACCGATGTTTCTTCTAAGATTCTCTTCTTCTTCCCCAAGATTGAACCCAACTATCCTCCCTTCCCCGGAGGTGGGTTTCATCAGGGTAGAGAAGATCTTGATGAGGGTAGTCTTTCCTGCTCCATTAGGACCGATAATGGTTAGAAATTCTCCTTTTCTTACCTTTAAATCTATTCCTTCCAAAGCACGGATATTTCCAAAGGATTTAGCTATACCTTTTACCTCCACTATCCATTCTCCATTATCCCTTCCTTTCTTATCTTCCATCTTACTGGGCCTCGTATTTGGAAGGACATTTAGCCATAATTTTATCAGCCTCAAACACATCCTCTGGGGTATATCTTCCCTGGACTACCACCTCTGCTCCATCTTTGAAGGTGTCTGGAGCTATTCCTTGGTGGATTATGGGGAGCTTATTCTCTCCATCGGTGATGATAAAATGGAGTGTGTGATCTTTAGAATCCCATTGAATGGATCCATCCAATACTCTACCGTTTACTCTTACCGACTCTCCGTGGGCCAGGGAGGGTCCTCTATCGTTAAGCTCGCTCACGGTGAGATAATAAAGGGCTGTCTTCTGGATCCCGGTAAATATCAGATAGGATATAGCAATGATGAGGATAACTCCTCCTACGACAAATTTCAAATTCCTCTTTCTCATCTGATTAACTTAAAATTAACCTCCCATCTTTTTGAGTGTCTTGCATTCTAGAAAATAGCTACTGTTCTTCTATTGGTAAGTAAAATGTGAAGGTAGTACCCCGCCCGCGCGTACTTTCCACCTCTATTTTTCCACCGTATGCTTCAACAATCCTCTTAGCTATAGACAGTCCTAGCCCAGTTCCTGCCTTTACCATCTTTTTGGCGTTTTTCGCCCGATAGAATTCCTCAAATATCTTCGACGAGTCTTCAGTAGTCATCCCTATCCCCGTATCCGAAACTTCTGTCTTTATTTGTAGATTCTCTTTTACCATCTTTACCAAAATGCTTCCCTTAGGGGGAGTATATTTCACGGAGTTACCTATCAAGTTGGAAAAGAGAAGTTTCATCTCATCGTCATTTCCCCAAAACACAAGGGGACTGCGGGGAAGGTCAATTTGAAGATTAAGGCGCTTACTTTTAACTCTGGTCTGGAGAGAGCTAGTAACCTCTTCTACAATCTCTCTAAGGCTGATCTTGGCTTTCTCTTTCTTGAACTTCTCTGCCTTTACTCTAGCAAGATGCAGAAGATCATCTACCAGGTTCAGAAGAAAATGGGTGCGTTGTTCAATTCCGCGAACCAGTTCTCTTTGTCCATTTAGCAAATCTCCAGCATATCCCTCCAAAAAGAGCTTTAGAGTACTTTCTATGGCCGACAGGGGAGATCGAAGTTCGTGGGTGAGCATCATTACAAATTCCGATTTAGCCACATCGGATTCTTCCAATTTATGATAGGCTTCCTCCAGATTCTTTTTTAATGCTACCAGTTCTGTCTCTCTTCCTCGGAGTCTCTTGCTGACCGAACTAGCCAGATAAGTAGAGATATAGAGAGTGCTAGTGAAGAAAAGGAGGAAAGTCAATAGATAAATGGGATCATAATAGAGACGTCCGCTTAAAATGCCTGGTATATGGACATGAGGAATGACCCCATAGTACTCGATAACAGACAGAAGGGTGATTAAGAAAGCAGCCAGAGTAGCCTGTAAATAGGAGGCAAGTTGAGAGAGCAAAATGGTGGAGATGATCACATGGAAGATGAAAAAAAAGACTACGGGACTCTCTATTCCACCAGTATAATGGACCACCAGGGTCAAAGCCAACCAATCTGCAAAAATTTGAAAATTTGCAAATCGACTGAAAGAACTAAGTTTATAAGGAGTAGTACCTTCCAGCCTTTGGGAATAGTATTGGAAAAAGAAATTATAGGCTAGAACTGAACCGCTGATAGCGTACAAGGGTAGAACCCGAATGGGGAGATCCAAGATGAAGTTCATCACCCAAAAGGCAAGTATGGCTCCACCCCCGACCAACCAACGCCGTCTAATAAACCATTCTATTTGACGAATTAATTCTTCTTCTAGAGGAAGAGAAGCAGCAACCTTAATTTTTTTTCCATTCGATCTCATTTGTCTAATCCAATACAGTCTTGCAGATTTTGCCTCTAGCTATGTGCTAAAGCATATTCCCCGCTGCTAACTGGAGAAGACTACCTTCCAGAGTCCTCAAATCGAGGCGAAAGACCGGGTCTAACTTTGAGTCTTTGAGGTGAGTAGATTCTTTACTTTTTGTACTAATTCGCCTGGCTCTACCGGCTTTTCCACAAAATCTTCCACTGGTAAATATTCTCCATCCGTTTCGGGAGAGAATCGGAACTCTGTTTGGGTGTGGATGGCAGTTAGCATCAATATGGGTATGTGGGAATACTCTCGATACTCGGACTGAGCCTCGGTGCTCTTTAATTTCTGGGCTGTCCAAAATCCCTCTCCTTTGGTCTCCAGCATCACATCGAGGATGATTAGATCGGGTGATAGCTCCTTTACTTTCTTCAATCCTTCTTCAGCGCTGGGAGCGCTGTGAACCTGGTAAGAATGCGCTTCTAGTACCCTTTTCACAAATTCGACCATCTGCTCATCATCCTCAATCACTAAAATCTTCTCTTTCTTTTTCGCCATACTATCCTCCTCATACCAATTGAGACTTTCCAGCCTCTAATGATGAACATTGAGTGAATGATCCCTTAACCTAAAACTCCGTTCCTAGATCTTTCAACTGTTGATAGGTAAATACCGGACCATCTTGACAAATATATATCTTTCCTATATTACAGCGGCCACACTTGCCCAACCCACATTTCATTTTCATCTCCAGAGTAGTAATGATCTGCTCCGGCTGATAACCCATTTTTCCTGTTGCACTGAGCAGAACATACCTAATCATAATGGGAGGACCACAGGTTACGAGCACCCTATTATCTGGAGAAGGGTTGACCTTTTCCAGTACGGTTGGTACAAGACCTACCTCTCCCTGCCATTTCTGATCCTCACCACCAGGATCTACCGTTAAGACCATCTTTACTCCCGGGCTATTCTGCCATTCCTGCAGTTCTTTTTGATAGACTAAATCCTCAGTGCTTTTTGCCCCATAGATAATGACCATATCTCCATATTCATCTTTTTGATCCAGAACATTTTGGATTAAGGAACGCAAAGGAGCTAGTCCAATTCCCCCACCCACCAAGACTAGATTCCTACCTCTTAATTCTTTCAAAGGAAAGCCATTTCCATAAGGACCCCTTATGCCTACTTGATCTTCTACTTCGAGGTCATGAATGGCTTGAGTGACTTTGCCCATCTTTTTTATGGTGCATTCGATTTGCCCCGGTCTGGTAGGCGAAGAGGCCAGGCAAAAAGGAGCCTCCCCCACCCCATAGACGGAAAATTCAACGAACTGCCCTGGTAAATAGGTGAAATCTTTTTGTAGACCCTCATCTTCAAAAGTTAATTTAAAGGTCTTTATATCCGGAGTTTCCGGAATAATTTCCTGTACTATAGCTGAATGAGGTAAATATATATTCTCCATAGTACTTATCCTTCCCGCGGGGGAGTCTGAGCTCGAGCAGGCAGTTGCTCGAGAACTTCAGAAAAATCTATTTTCACCGGACAGTTGCGCAAACATCTGCCGCAGCCCACACAAAGAAAAACGCTATGATTCTGCTTAAAATAGCTAAACTTGTGGTAATACCACTGCTTAAATCTCTCTTTTTTCGCAAATTTAGGATTTTCCCCTGAGGTCATTTTGGTGAAACTGGGGAAGCTGCAGCCATCCCAGAATCTTACTCTTTCACTGTCTTCATCGGCCAAATCGAAACAATGACAGGTAGGGCAAAGATAACGACAGATACCACAGCTTATACATTGGCGGCATGCCTTCTCCCAATAAGGATTGTCAAAACCACTGATTAACTTTTCCAGAACCTCGTCAGGCTCGAGCCTTCTCGAAATTTTTCTTTCCGCCTTTTCTTTGATTTTTTCCCGTTTTTCCTCACCTGCCTTATCCACTTCTTTTCCTCTACCTTTCAGTAGCTTCTCACCTCTAGGACTGTTTGATTCGAGAAGAAAGGTTTCCTCGCCCAGGTCAGTCATCAAAAGGTCCAATCCGTCCTTGCTGTGAGGCCCAGAACTGAAAGAAGTGCAAAAACAGCTTTCTTGAGGATGATTGCAAGATAGTCCTATCAAAGCTGTATTCCTTCGTTTCTCAAGATAATAAATGTCTTTGTTCTCATTTAAGAATACCTTGTCCAGAAGAAGAAGACTTCGAGCATCACAGGGACGGACACCCCAGATCAGCCTCTTTTTAGGAGGCAGATCTGCGGGTTGCACTTTACCCTGGTTAAACTGAAACAGTACCTCGCGAGGAGGAAGAAAAAACTCCTTTACCGGTTTCAGAGAATTAGGATAATCCCATAGAATTTGCTCTACCTTTGTTATCGGCTGAAAGAAAATGAGCTCTTCTTTGTTCACGGGGGCGATAATATCATAATTCTCCATTAACTCCGCTAGCATTTTCTTCAGTTCCTCTTTTCTGACTAATCGCTTCATGATTCCATCTCGGTGAAAATCTATCGAACAAATTCCTCGGGATCATCTAACCTGAAATCAGTCAAAGGGGGCTTGTTTTTCGAATCAAAGCCAGGCATGTAGTTGAACATCGCCATAATTTCTTTCTGCAGTTTCTTATTTAATTTCCGTAAGGGAATATTTACCGGACAAACCCGTTCACATTCTCCGCAATCGATACACCTTCCGGCAAGATGAAAGGCCCTTACAACATTCCAGGTAGTGTTTCCTCTCAAAGAGGGAGAGGGACGAATCCATTGAGGCACAGTTTTTTCCGTGATGCACTCCGAACAATAACACAAGGGACAAATCTGGCGGCAGGCGTAGCAGCGGATACACTTTTCAAACTGTTGTTGCCAAAATCGCCAACGTTCTGGGGTCGACTTAGCTTCAAGCTCCTCCACGGCACTGTACTCCTCGGCAGACTCCTCAGGCTCATTTTTCGATAGCGGAGTTTTTGATCTTATCAACACATCGTAGATGCCAGGAATATGTACCTGGCAGCTCTGGCACTTTTCTAGTGATTGCCCTTTTTCATCCACTTGTCCTTGACATTCAACTCCGATGATTTTTACCTGATCCCGATCGATCTGATTTTCCTGTATAAGAGCTACAATAGATTTTACATCACAGCCCTTAGCTACAATACCCACCCCTTTTTTTATCTCTTTAAGATATGAGGAAAGGTTGTAAATACAGTGTTTGTCCCAGACCAAACGACTTACCTCATCTTCGGTCTCAATAAAGCAAGGAGTAGTAAAAATGTTATTATTTGATCTCTGGTAACCGATGATGAGTTCAACCTTTCTATTTCTTAGTAATTCTTTTGCTTTTTGGCGAAGTTGTTCAACCATGGGCTTCTTCTGATTTGGAAAAATACTTATTCGGGCCTGCTGATTCCACAGTTTTCACTACCTCTTTAACCACCTCCGCCCATTTATCACCTTCCGCTGCTGATACCCAACTCATATGAAATCTCTCCGACTCAATACCTATGTATTCCAGTAATTTCCGAAAGACCGCGAAGGTGCGGCGAGTGTGGTAGTTACCTTCGGTATAATGACATTCGCCGGGGTGACAGCCAGATACCAAAACGCCGTCTAACCCCTCTTCCAAGCATTTCCAGACAAACAAAGGGTTTATTCTAGCTGAGCACGGCGTACGTATAATTCTCACATTAGCCGGGTATTTCCTCCGACTTCCTCCCGCTAAATCCGCCCCGGCGTAACTACACCACTTACACAAGAAGGCAGCTATTTTTGCCTTTCCCTCGGAGGATTTCGGCTCCAAATCTCTATCTTCCACAGATGGGCTATCTTTCATTTTTCATCTCCCTTGCCAGCCACGAGACTGTCCACCTCAGCAAAAATCTGCTCTTCGGTAAACCCATCCAGGTCTATGGCTCCAGGCCGGCAAGTAGTGTTGCAAGCTCCGCAACCATTACAAAGACTTGGAGTGATTTTAGCTACCCAGCGTTTTTCTTGAGTGATTCTATCCACAATTTCCTCTTTTTCGATGGCCCCAAAGGGGCAAACGTCCTTACAAGCCAGGCAACCACTGCAGATGTCCACATTAACTCTAGCTATCTGTGGCTCTATAGGCAATTTGTCGTGGCTTAGCAGACCGCATGCTTTGACCGAAGCAGCAGAAGCAGTAGCCACGGTATCAGGTACATCCTTGGGTGACTGGCAGGCTCCGGTTAGGAATACCCCAGTAGTTACGGTTTCCACCGGGGCGAGCTTGGGATGAGCTTCAGTGAAAAGATGATTTTGATCGTAGGGGATATGTAACATATGAGCTAACCCGGGTGCGTCAGGCCGGGCAATTAATGCAGTGGCCAGAACTACCAGATCTGCATCGATTTCTATCTGAGCCCCACTCAAGGTATCACAACCTTTTACCCTAAGCCTTCCGTTTCTCTCGAATATCTTGGATACCCTCCCTCTAAGGTAGGTGACTCCATATTCATCCTGTACCCTTTCCACGAACTCCTCGTAATTCTTTCCCGCCGCTCTTATATCAATGTAGAAAACATAGGCTTCCGCTCCCGGATTGTGTTCTTTCAATAAGAGAGCCTGTTTTGCTGTGTACATACAACAGAGACGAGAACAATAAGGTACTCCTCTGGCCTCGTCCCTCGAACCCACACACTGGATAAACACTACTTTCTGAGCTTCCTTACCATCGGAAGGACGGATAACCTTACCGCCAGTTGGTCCGGCAGAGTTCAGCATCCTTTCAAAATGAAGACCGGTAGTTACGTTCTTATATTTTCCATAGCCATATTCGCCGTAGATAGAATGGTCGAACATGGTAAATCCAGTAGCCACAATGATGGTTCCAAATTTTTCTTCAATGATCTCATCCTCTTGTTCATAATCAATAGCCTCAAAAGGGCAAGCTTTTTTGCATATGCCACATTTCTTTTTACTCAAATAAACGCAATGTTCCCGATCAATTACGGGTACATTAGGCACTGCTTGAGGGAAGGGAACATAAATGGCTTTGCGTTTTCCCAAATTCATGTCGAATTCGGAAGGAACCCTTACCGGGCATCTCTGCCAGCATGTTCCACAACCGTTGCACTTATCCTCATTTATGAGTCGTGCCTTTCTTCTAATTTTTACCTCGAAGTTACCCACATAGCCAGATACTGTTTCCACTTCAGAATAAGTGTACAATTTGATGCGGTCATTTTGGCTTACTTCTACCATCTTGGGGGTTAAGATACAAGCAGCACAATCCAGGGTGGGAAAAGTCTTGTCAAACATAGCCATCCTTCCCCCGATGCTGGGCTCCCTTTCTACAATCACGGTTTTAAATCCAGCAAAGGCGATATCAATAGCTGCTTGAATGCCGGAAATTCCACCTCCGATGATTAGAACTCTTTTCTCTACAGGTATAAAGGCAGTCTGGAGGGGCTTGTTTTTGCGCACCTTAGCAGCAGTGAGTCTGACTATATCTATGGCTTTCGAAGTAGCCTCCTCTCTATCGTCGTGTACCCAGGAGCACTGTTCTCTAATATTAGCCATTTCGCAAAAATAGGGGTTTAGGCCGGCATCCTTGGTGCATTTCCGGAAGGTTTTCTCATGCAAAGAAGGCGAACAGGAAGCCACCACAATCCCAGTTAGACTGTGCTCCTTAGTCATCCTCCGGACTAAATCTTGTCCTGGATCAGAACACATATACCGATAATCGGTGGTAAATCTCACTCCCGGAAAACTCTTCGCTGCTTGGGCTACTTTCTTAACATCAACCGTTGCGGCGATATTGGTGCCACAGTGACAGACAAAAACACCTATACGGGCCATTTTATCTCCTTGTTTAAATTTCGAAACCGACCTTTTCTAATATCTTGGCAGGGCTTACCATGTGTTTAGATAGACCAAGTTCACGTACGTTCATGTCCAAAGTTAGACCCAAGAGCTCAGTGAAATAAAGAATCGGTAAATTGAGTTTCTTCCCATATCTTTTCTCAATCCCTTTTTGTCTTAAGTCCAGATTGGATTGGCATAAGGGACAAGCAACTATTATACATTCTGCTTCTGCCTCCAGAGCCCCATTCAAGATCTCGCCTGACAATTCAAAAACTATGTCGGTGTCTGACAAAGAAAAAGATGCTCCACAACATTCAGTCTTGAAAGCCCAGGGTAAGGCTTCTCCTCCTAAAGCAGTGACAAGGTTGTCCATAGACTGCGGGTCCTCAGGATCATCAAAACTGGTCACCTTTGGGGGACGTACTAGCAAACATCCATAGTAGGAAGCTATTTTCAATCCCTGCAGCTTCCGTCTAGCCATTTTTCTCACCTCTTCTAGCCCTATATCTTTAACTATCACTTCCAAAGGATGTTTTATTGTTACCTTCCCACCATAAGGTTTGCCTAGTACTTCCTCTACGTCTTTCTTGAGCTGTAGATTTTCTGCCACCTCCTGGTTGGCCACCTTCAGTCGGTTAAAACAAGCTGCACAAGGTGTAATTACTGTATCTAAGCCCATCTCCTCTACAAGAGCTAAATTCCTACAGGGAAGAGAGACGCTCAGCAAGTGACTGGTTACCTGAGCAGAAGCTGCTCCACAACAGATCCACCGGGGGATCTCTTGCAACTCTATGCCCAATTTCCTAGAAGTTAGTCGCCAAGAGGCATCATATTCTTTGGCCGTCGAATGTAAAGAACAGCCGGGGAAATAGGCTGTTTTCATCATTGAGACTCCAGCGTTTCAACTCTACGCATTAGATTCCTCACTTCCTTAGCTGGATCAGTCTTTTCTGGTATCAACTTGATTTTGCCCTTTTTGAGCATTG